>ERZ1034880.24-NODE-24-length-63233-cov-75.479138_pt1 | contig 63233 bp, 71 predicted proteins | sample MGYA00520630_ERZ1034880 | MGnify/ENA primary metagenome ERZ1034880 (study PRJEB33766, sample SAMN09781725) | gut metagenome | biome: gut microbiome | host: Homo sapiens | place: Madagascar | study: EMG produced TPA metagenomics assembly of the PRJNA485056 data set...
TCCCGGCGATGTTCTTCACCTGCTGCATCGTTGTCGGTGGCGGTGCGGTGACATCTGGGATGTCAAGTCCTCCTGCGACAAAATCATATAGTTTGACTGCCTTGTCCACATCACCCCTCGCTATGGAAAGGCATTGCATCTTCAAGTCAAATTTGCTTGTAGGAATCATCTCGTCTATCCGTTTAAGGTCAATATTACGTCTGAACAGTCCCATAACATATACGAAATAGCGGAAGACGGCAGACGTGCCACCGCCCTCCGCAGTCCGTTAGCCGTTGCAGCACGGTGTGCAACACGGCTGAGGTTGAGAATAAGGAATCGTTCTCACAAATGAGAAGTTCTCCATCGCAGGATTGTTCGCATAGACGTTTGCCGCTGTGGCTGCCGCCTGCGAGTTCGCCGAACTACCGCTGTATGCTCCGGCTCCCACTGCAAGGTCGATGTAGCTCTGCACCGATGGAGTGCTGTCGACACGTTCCTTGCGCTCCATAAGGATTGCGTTCTCTCTGTTCTGTGACTCCATCTGCAACCCTGCCGCCACAGTGCGTACAAGGTTGTTGGTTTCCCCAATCATCTGCGAGTTGCCGTTAGCCATTGCCTCCGCCTTGGATGCGAATGCTTTTGCGGCAACCAATGCCAATGGGATGCCGAGGATGGCAAGACCCACACCTACCGCACCGAGTGCGATGCCTGTGGCTCGTTGTCCGCTATGTCCTCTCTTGTAGCAAGGGCGGCTCTCCTCTTCTCCCCAAGCGTTCTTGGCGACTCCTCTCATCGCCAACATTTCTTCCGCTGTCATAATGGTTTGATTTTAAATTACGGTCAATATCAACCGCATCACAAATATCGCACGGAATCACTCGGCGTCAAAGAAGATGCTTGCTATGTGCTTGCGTAGAGCTTGCAAGTTGTTTGCGTAGATTTTGTTTGTTGCTTTCCTATTGTCAGCAGTCAGCAGATGACGCACGTTTGATGGCGTCATTCCGAACATCTCGGCTATCCTACGCGGATATAGTCCGATGTCGTAAAGCGTCTGAATAACGAGCATTCTTGCGTCCACAACGTCAGCGTCGCGGCTCTCCGACAATATCCTGTCGCTCGGAATGTCGGATGCTTCTGAGGCGAATTCCACTGCCTCGGCAAAGATTTCGATTGTTTTCATTTGATTTTCCCTATTTAATTTCTTACCTTTGCCGAACCACAACATCCGCTTTATCTTTAACAAGACACAAAACGTCCGTGCGATTCAGGCATAATTGGCTCCCGACACCGCACGGATTGTGTGTTGATAAATAGGATGTTGTGGTGATATTTTATTTATGTCGGGAGCTTTTTCATTTCCTCATTTTCTTTATATTCAGCCAAATCACCACCGCCGACACAACGACGATGAACGCACCGATGGCTATGCCGCCGATGTCCTGCTTCATCTTCTTCCAAAGGGTCAGTTTCCGTTCCACTGGGTAAGGTACGGCAATGCTGTCCGTCTTGCTCCGATAGATGGTGTCGCGCTGCACAACGTACCGCTCGCGCCACCGCCACGCAGTCACCTTGATTGTGTCACCGCCACGCTCCACGACCACCGAGTCGCGCACATACACGGAATCGGTGCGTATCTTGTTGACGTAGCAAGTATCGGTGCGCACCGTCTCGACGGGTACATACTGCACCGACTTGCATCCGATGCACATCACCGCAAGCACGGCAATCAGCACCCAGCCTATCACCACGCAGACATATCTGCATTTCTCGTCATCTCTCATTCTCAAAAACGTTTATGACAAAAGGAGCGGCGACTCCGACATTCGGAATCACCGCCCCAGCGTTTTTAAGCACATCTCCATTACGGAGTGTATCGTCACATCGTGGCTTCTGCGAACTCCACGGAAAGTTTATGCAGCGCCCTGCGTATTTTGTCATATTGTTTTTGTCCAACCATCGTTATCCCTGCTGCATACTGCCGCATCAGCGACGGATTGATGCCCGCTATTTCCGCCACTTTCGTCACGTTAATCCATGGAAATTGTTCGAAGAATGGTTGCATATCGTATTTGTATACATACGTCAATTCAGGCAACAGCTCTTCTCCGTTTTCGGCTTTAAACCCATTTGTTTCATAATAGCCGACCTGCAAATCTGACTTTGCTTCATCCACTGTGTTGCCATAACCCATAAGCCCGCAGCCTGGAAGCTCGTCTTCTACAAAGCAAGAATAATAGCCATCCTTGCCACGTTCTACAATTACCGTTACTCGTTTCTTCATCGTTTTCAGAATTTAATAAATGGGGGATATGGAAATCCCCCATTCTGTTTTCAAGCCTTGATTTATAAAATACAAAAGGGTTGGGGGATTACTCCCCCATTAAAACCCTTCTGATGCTGCGTTCCGTCCCTTTCGGCACTTCCTTCGAGCCGTGTCTTGGGACTGCACATCGACAACCTGTTTTTGGACTGAACCAAATGTCGTGGTTGGCTCCGTGCCTCACAACGTAGCATCCCAATGCGGTAAGTTCCGCAATTAGTTGCTTGTACTTCATAATTTCAATGCGCTTTAAAAACAATGCAAATATAACGATAATGTTATAAATGTGCAAGTTTTTCGCCGATTATTTTTCAAAAAAAAATGCGGTGATTCCGTATGTCAAAGAGCGCGTTCCGTTGTCTGGTTAATAAATCATTTCTTCCATAATCGTTTCACTTGTCTCCGGTTCTTGCCGTCTGCGCTGAAACTGACGTGTACCCACTGACCGCCGTTTTCCCACAGCAGTTGGTCGAAGTCAAGGTTCTCCTCAATCAATTTAAAGACACGCGCGTTCTCCTCGCGGCTTCGCTGATTGATGTCGGCTGCCTGTCCTGTCTTGTGCTGTGAGCCAGCGACACCTCCGACAGCCTTGTTCAGCCGTGGACAGCGGTAGCCGCTGGAGATGTATATCGGCTTGCCGTACATCTCTCGCAAAGGGTCGAGAACCTTGTCCACAAGTGCCGTCAAGTTCTTCACTGCATCGTCTGTCGGCGTGTTGTCTATCTTATTCTTTGTGGCGGTGTCGCTCCGTGTCAGTTCTTTCAACGTAAAATATTTCATTTCTTCCGTTTTTTAGTGATTGTGATTGTTCCTTTCAACGCTTCTCCGAGTTCCTTGCGCTTGTAGCCTACAAGACCGAGAATAATTTTAAAGACGTTGATTTTGACTCCCTTGATTTCGCCCCAGTTGCTGATGATGCTGTCAAGCTCGCACAAGCACGCTATCGACATAAGCACCACGGCGATTACGATAGCGGAGCATCCGAGCGGTTCTCCGAGAGCCTTGCCGACCACCGCACCGAGTATCACGATACAAAGGTAGTCGGCTATCTTCATCATCGTTCTCCGCAGAGCGCGGCTTGCTCGGATGTCAACGTTGTTGGAGATGCTCTTGTGGACACCGAGCCACAAGTCTACAATAATCAGCACTCCAGCGAGAAGCATCAGCCACCGCATATCCCAGAGCAGTGTGCTGATTTCGCCGATGAACACTCCCATACTTGCAGTCCCGATACGAAGACTGTTATTCACTGCCGTTCCTGTCATTTTTTTCTTCCTTCATTTTGTGGTTTTCAATATGTTTTCCATCTTTGTTGTGTAATAGACGGTGGGGGCTTCGCCCTTGCGAAACTATAATAGGCAGTGTCGGCTTCGCCTTTGCTGCCTTTTTTTATTGCCCAAATCCCACAACATCGTCAGTTGTTTCCGAAAGATAGTCCGTCACTTCTTCCACTTGCGGCAATGGCGGCAAATCGCCGTTAGGATGTTCCTTCAACCACTCCCTCGCTTCCGCCTTGCACTGCTCGCAGTAGGCGAAATAAGCGTCATATTCCGCTTTCTTCACGTCTTTCTGTCGCAGTATGCCGAGTTCCTCGCTGAGCGAGTAGCGGCCACGGATAAGGCTGTCTACCTTGTCTTCATAGGCTTTGGTGTTGATGGTCTGCGGCACTTCGTCCACTTCCTCGCACTGTTCTACCGACAGACCGATAGCGAGTCCCCGCTTGAAATAGTTGTCTGTTCCTATGATATGCACGTACTTTCCTTCTGTGCTGAAAATCTCATTGTTCTGTTTCTGTATCATAATTCTTGTTTTTTATGCTGATACTAATGTTATTACTCCGTTCTTTGCCTCCAACGCCGCCACTATGTCCGCATCGTCTTTCAGACGGGCATAGGCTGTGGGGTAAAGTGTGATTGTTATACTGCCAACAGCCGCTCCACTCAGTGGTTTGGCGTTAGTTATCATATACTGCACCGATTCCTTGCTGAGGTTGGGCGACCAAGATAATTGTATTGATGAATAGAGCTCAGCAATTCTAACCTCTTCCAAAGCGAGGCATTCTCCGAACGTGAGGTCCCAATCATTTCTTTGATATATCTTGCCGTATATTTTTTTCAGTTTTTTGCACAAGTAAAAGCAATTATTTCCTTCAGTATATACAAGTGGAACATCATAGCTTGTCGGAGACGACTGTTTGTTGCCAAGATACACAACTTCAAGATTTGGGCATCCATAAAACATAGTTCCATACACCGTCCCATTGTACATCCCTGGCATCGGAAGATTTGTTCTTGCCTTAGAGTAAGCGAATGCAGCTTTAACTTGTGGAGTCCCAGCGTATTTATATATCACCCTCATCTCCTCCTCGGTAATGTCTGTTAATCCGTTCAGTTCATAGTACCTCGTAGCCTCGTTGTACTTCGCTCCTGCGGAGATGTACATATCTCTTAAAGAACTGTCTTTTCGCCAAGGTACTAATACTTTAGTAAAGTCATTTTTTACAACAATAGTATAAGTTCCGTCACCATAATATACAACTATGCTTCGTCCCAATGTCGTAGCATCAGGTTCACCTAATGAAACAACGATACCTTTATTATTCCCATTAAGTTTGGTTATAACACTACCAGGAGTTGGAAATTTTACAGTTCCATTATCAGTAAATGCTTTTCTTATATCAGCTTCCGTACTTGCCGTAGTTAATTTCTGTATTAAAACTCCATTGAATTTATCTGTAATTTCTTCAGCCGTAAAAGTAACAGCCGATTTACCATCAACTTTTTTAGTTGTGCTTCCTAACGCCAAATTAAATGGCGTCGATAATTCTTTTGCAACACCAACATCTATCTGTTTTCCTGTAGCAACATCTAAATATTTACATGTTCCATCTTGCATTACCTCGAAAGCATTCTTTCTATCAGCATCCGATGTACCACAACCTACTGAGAACAAGGTGTTGCCTGAATCTCCAAATGTATCTGTCGCTTTATTTGATTTGTTATATTGACCAGAAGCATGCTCTGCTCTGTTTTGGGTAGTATTTTTAATACCTTCAGCATGGGAAGCGTAGGCATTATCCCCTATTTCATTTCTAATGCCTTCTGCGTGAGAAGCTGCGGCGCCAGCTAAATTACCTGCTCCTTCTGCATGATTCGCCCCATTAACAAATGATGCAGTAGCACCTGTATCAAGACCTTCCAAAGTAGCATAGGCTTTAGGTGCGATATTACCTATTCCCTCGACATGCGATGCGTCCGCTATTGCTGCTGAAAATTTATAAGTATATCCACTTGTGTCAGTTTTCCCGAATAGGATTTTTTTCCATAAATCTTTTAAATAATCGTTATCTTTATCTGTTCGCTTTTTCCAATCGGTAACATGGATTCCATAATATCCATGTCCTTCACAATGTGCTGTATTATTAAGAGCTGCACAACCAGACCCTTCTACATGAGAGAATGCTCCTGCTGCAACTCCGTTTTCGCCTTCAACGTGGCATCCTACTGCTTCGGAGAAGAATCCTACATTCTCTCTCATAGAATGAACTACTGCTGAACCATTGCCCTCAAGGTGACAAATTGAAGCATATCCTACAATTTTACAATCTTGTCCTTCTACATGGCAATCTATTGCATATTCTACATCTGGGAAAGTCATATATTGACCTTCTATATGTGACCTGTGTATTTTATTAGGCACAGCGTTATGCATACCTTCCACGATAGTAGTTGTTCCAGCATTTTTATTCATAATACCGTATGTAACACTTCCATAACCAGATACTTGATTAGGTTGATTGCTGAAATCAAACGTAATAGTTTTTAGGTATGCAATAAATTCATCTTTAGTTGTCGGAAACGTGAAAGCAGACACATCGGCTCCAGTCCCTTTTATTTCATTAATAGCAGCATTAACACCTGCACTTTCTATATGTTTAATAGCCGATGGTTCTGATTCTTCCCAAACATCTTTCCAATAAAATTCCCAACCATTAACTTTAAGGTTGCGACCTGCTACAAATGATGCAGATGCATCTCCGTTATCTAACGCATCAATTCTCTCTATATTAACAACTTCACCACCTGTATTTCCATATATCTTTAGATTATTATTTTTATCTTTTTCTATTGCGATACTTCCTTTAGGAAGATTAGATGTTGATGGAGTGCCTTTGTCCACAACGGAAATCGGGCTATCAAGTTTAATCGTTACTTCTGCCATAGTTATATAAATAGGAAGGGGATGGAGATTCCATCCCCATTGGTTAAATATTTAAATAGTTCTCACAACGAGTTGCACAGCGGTCGGAATATCGCTTTGGTTTGCTTTAAGCTCAACTTTGCTTTGCAATGCCGCTAAATCAGAATTACTTGCTTTAGTTGCAATTGCATCGGTATTAGCTGTTACCTTAGTGTCAAGACCACTGACTTTTTCTTTAGTAGCATTTATATCTGCTGTATTAGTTACAATATCAGCAGCGTTCTTCTTGATTCGTGCATACACAGAACCATTAGCAGAAGCGGCATCGCTATCAGTGCCTATGCTGTCGGCAAGAGGTTTGACCTTCTTGTCAACCTCATTCTTGGTATAGTATCCACCCAAATCAATAGGAGTGCCGAGTTCAGTCCACGCAGAATCATTGACTGTAGATATATCTTCAGTACATACCCATTCCGAACCATCTTCGTTTGAATGATATACATCACCTTTTTTAGCAGGTGCAATAGCCTTGATTTCATCAGTAGTATCCTTAACCCCTTGCCAATTAAGCAGACCTACAATCTTATCATTAATAGCCTTGCTAACTGCAAATGTTGATGGAATTGTAGCATTGTTAGGATTTCCTAACGAAGTTGCAATAGGAAGTTCGTTTGCCGATACCTTTCCGTTAACAAGATTAGCTTTTTTCTTCAATGTCTCTTGAATGGCAGCCACTGCTGACGCATTGTCCGCACCGAGCTTCAACCAAGCGTCACGGCGTCCATAGTTGTCCTTGTCTTTAAGAACATACACTTCCGGAGCAGACGGATTGTTTGTGTTCGGTACGACGACAATCAAACCGTCATACAACCATACGTTTCCATCGGCATCCCGCCACGTCGCTGCTTTTGTCAAATCTCCAGAGTCAGACACAACAGTTCTTGAATCGAGTGGAGCTTGTTTCAACACCTCAAAGTTAGAGGCATAATTCGCTTGTCCTTTTATTCTTGCCATAATTTACACCTCCTATGCTTTAGTGAATGTTATTTTGAACTTTGTTGCAGCAGACAAACCTTGCGTGTTGCGAGAGTATTTCTTGTACTGCACTGTATTGCCCTGTACGGTCTGGGAGTATACCACCCCTGTGAAATCGGACGTTGCCATCGGATTGTATTTGTTTGCGACTGTATCGAAGTACTCAATCTTGGTCACATTGTATGTCGCAGGCAAAGCGAAAGCGTGTCGGTTTTGAGAATTTTCGCTTACGCAAGAAACCTCGATGTAGTTGATCGTGGTCAATGGTTGCTTTGTCAATTCTGCCGCACTTTTCGTGTTTGCGAAGTAAGGGTATACTGCGTTCACTACAACCTCTGTGGTTGCCACCGCTCCTGCTGTAAGAGGGCTCCCAACATTGTTGCCTTTCGAGTCTTTAGGTTGCGGGCCTTCTGCATAACTAACGCGCCCTTTATATGTGTATGCTTTTGCCGAGTCGAACTTAGTAGGGATTGAGCCTTGGTTGCAAGACAATGCGAATGCCGTTTCCGCACCTGCTCTATCATTCACCTTTTTGCCGGCGATGTTGATAGAACCCTTGTTAAAAGAGTGTGTAAACTTGTCTGCTGTCGGTGCCACCGCCCCAACCTCTTGTGTCCTTGCCACTGAAGAATCAAGGGTCAATGTCGCTGTCGGAGCCACAAACGTTGGGTTTACAACCGGGAACAACAAAGCGTCAAGTACTTCACTTAGGGGTTTGCCTTTTAAATCACTTGCTTTTGTTCCAGCCTTGATGCCTCCCAAATCGGTGACTGTCGCATTCTCTCCTTCCACAGTATCGTACTGCAAAAGGTCTTGGATTTCCGCCTCTGTCTCTTCGCTTGGATCACCGAGAGCGGCAACAGCGGCAAGACGGTTGTTTACTCTGCCGACTGCGATGCTCCCTTTCGGTAAGTTCTCAATGGTCGGTTTGGTGCCCGATGTGATTACTTTCACCGGGCTGTCTACTTGTATTTTTTTTTCTGCCATAAAAAATAAATTTAATGATTATATGGTCTTTGGAACCAATTCAACTTCTGAGAAATCCGCAAGGTCGTTCTGACCCACGGAATGTACACTTGTAAAGCCGAGCATCTGTATGGTGTGAAGAATGGAGCCGTCTTGATAAATCAGTGTGTATCGGTGTGTGCCTTTTGGAGTGAGATAGTCGGTGACGTTGACAAACTGAGCCATCTCCTTCACATTACCCTTGGTCACCAACAGGTCGTTTACCTTCGGAAGCACAGGTGTTGTCTTGTCTTTCGCTCCTATGGGAACGAAAGCGAGGCTTATCTCCTCTGATGTGGAGTCTGGTGTGAGTGCTGTCACAAGAGCCTTGTCGTATTCAAGAATCTCTTCGCAGTCACAACTTCCTCCGTTCTGCTTCAAATAATTTATCTGTGCGTGCAGACTGCCTTCCTTGTCCGCCTCGTCCTCCGTCGTGCCGACATCCTTCTTTATAGCGGAAACGGCCTTGTTCAACGAGTTCAAATTGTCGTCCACATATTGTTGCAAGTCGTCAAGATGGTGTTGAATGTCGCCTATCTGACCTCTCTCCGTGGCGTCGCTTACATTGTACACCCCTTTGGAATCCACATACACATACTTGTGATACGATTGGTTGCCCGACAATATTTTTGCGTCCGCCTTTGGCTTGTCGCCATCAACGACAGGAGAGAACACTTTGTCCGCCCCCGCTTCCGCCAATGTGACAAAACCTTCAAGCACGAAGCCGTCGTCATACTTCAACAGCTTGCCGACCGCTTGTGTATTGGAGACAACAGTGTATTCTCCATTAGGCAAGGCGTGCCGCCAATCATTTGCTTCAAAGTCGTAGGTGGAGACATCGAACACTGATATGTTCATATCCGTTACCGCCACTGGTGTCAGCCATTGTTTCTCATATTTGTCCCAGTCATACCGCACCCCGGCAATGAATATGTAGTCTCCGACCATCGCCCCATTTGGGTATCTCTCCCAAGCGGCTGCCAGTGATGCGAAATTTCCTAAATTATGTACGTCTGTTGTCATTTCAATAATTGATTTGCCGTTTCACTTATTACTGCCGCCAAGTCATCCTTCAGTACAGCGCATGCCATCGCTGCCGTGGTGAAGACAATGCCGTCATAACATTTGTGTGGAAGTTCAATTTCCTTCAAGTTGTCTTCTCCCACTTCAATTCTCGGAATCGGAATATACCTTGCCCTCCGCACCGCAACTTTCTCTCCTCCTCGGCAGGAGAAAAACTCCAACGCCATACCGGAAGGGTAAGAAGCAATGGCAACGACAGGCCGCTGCGGACATCCTCTGACACCCGGATAGCGGCTGCGTTGTCTTGCATACAATGGGTTCTCTTCTGTTATCGGTTCGGTGACCGGACGTTCCCAGTCTGTCATCTGAAACGTGACAAGACGCAGATAGTCGGACGGGAGCATAATGAATCCCATACCATAGCCGGGTTGTGATTCCCAATTCACGTCCACAGGCAATTCCTTCCCCTCTCCGATGAGATGCAGCGGAGCGTTGAGCAGCACGGTGCGTGCGGCAAGTTCTATCCTCCCGTCAATGATGTCGTTGAGCGTAAGCGTGGTGGTCTCCTCGTCAAGGAGGCTGTCCGCTGCCTTGTTCCTGTCAAGGACAAGGCGCACATCCTTCTCTATCTGTTTCAAGTCGTACCGCATATCAGATACCTACAAACACTACTCCGTTCTGTTCTGCGTATTTCTTGATGTCTGCCGTCGACTGTATCTTCGTTCTGCTGATGCCGAATGTGTCTACAAGATACTGCTTTGCGTCAGCCGCACTCGTCACCTCTACCTCTTTCTTCTCCACAGGGACTGCGGCAGCCTTCTTTGCCACCACAGATGCCGGGGCATCCTTCAAAACAAACATCTTGTTGAACAAAGGGTGTGCCTCGATAGCCTTCTGCTCTGTCTCGTCAGCGGTGCTGTAGTAAGCATAGCCCGTGGTGTCCGGTTCAAAGGTGATGTGTTTGAAAACGTCATTTGTCACAGATTTGTTGCTGTCTTGGGTGTCTTGGCAAGCCATTCTCCCCACAGCCACTGAGATGCTGAGAAACGACTTGGACTTATATGTTTTCTGCATATCGTTATGATTTTTAAAAAGGGGTATCGGTTGGACACCCCTTTATCTGTTAATACTATGTTTCAGTTACGCTCCTGCCTTTGCCGCGAGTTTCATTCGTGCGTGTACCTTTGCCGCGAGTTTCATTCGTGCGTGTGCCTTGGCATAACGCAGATACAGACAAGCGACTTCCTGGATTACCACTGCATCCGTGTTGCGGATGCCTGCTTTCTTCAAGTCAAGCACGTTGCGCTGCCAAGAGATGTGGGTCTTCTTCGTGAGATACTCGGGATCGAGAGCAAAGCCGCAGTCGCTCATTCCGTTCATATCGAACAGCTCGTGATGGATGACGAGAAGTTCTCCGAAGTCGGTAGACCAAGACTTGAATTTAAGGTTCCAAGATTCTACGTTCTCTTTCAAGCGGAATTTCTCCGACTTGATTTTAGAGAATGCCTCAAGCATATCGGAGCCACAGAGGATGACCTTGCGTTTGTTGCCGATGCCCGTGCCCACAAACAAGTCCTTTGAAATCTCGACAAGGTTGTCATCGCTGATTTCCACACATTTGCGTGTCTCATTGTATGCTCCGACCTCGATGTCCTTACCTGCCATATACCAAATACCGCCTGTGAACCAAGTGTCCATATTGTCCTTTGTGATGTGCTTGATACGTGCTTTCGCTCCGAAGAGATATGTGTTCTCCTGTGCAAGGCGCATATCATAGATGCCGTCCTCCTCGATGTCGGAGAAGTTCCAATCAACCTCTTTTGACGCAATCTTGTCAAATGTGGACTGCTCCACTTGAATCATAAAGTTCTGACAATACTGTTCCTCGCTTGTAGGAAGGTTGTTGAAACGTCCTGTCTGAACGTCAAGTTCCGCACAAGCCTTGCCCATACGGATGAGTGTCACTTCGTCCTTGTTGAGCGCAGGAATGAGAATCGGCTCTTTCTTGTCGTTCAAGTCTCCGTTGACCGCATACACTACTGGATAACCGTTGTTCTGGTCTCTGCCGCACACACACAGAATCAAGTCGGGACGCATTGGGTCATCTTTCTCCAACGGGTCTTCGTCGTTGTACTTCGTTCCGTCCGGGCGAGAAACCGCCTTCGCTCCGACTACTCGGATTGTGTCGTCGAGTGTGAACATTGTCGGATCTGACACCTTGATTGTCATAGATGTGGCACCATTCTCCATCTTGAGTACATTCTCCGACAACGTTGTCTTGATGGGTCGTGTGCCGAGAGAATAGTACTTGACGATCATTGAGTCGGTCTTCAAGAACTTGCCGTATCGGCTGATTTGGTCGATAGGCGTAGCCATCGGACGAATCTTGACAATCTTCGAGTCGATGTCTTTAGTATACATCTCCGGGTCTCCGTCTTCACGACCTTGCGTCTCGGTCGCGATGCCGTCGGTGCTGTCGGGGTTGCCCGAATTGGTCTTTCCTGCGTCAGGAAGGTCTGCCGCTGCCGCCATTACGACGGCGTCCGTTGCGCCGAACACCATTGCCAAAATACCCAAAAGCATTCGCCACAAGTTCTTTTTCAAAAATTCTTTCTTCATTGTTTTCTAATTTTGTTAATATTGATTTGTCTTGTTTCTTTTAAATCCTCCTCTCTCCCAAATGGAAGAGGCTTCACTTGCGGAGTCAAGGGCTCCAAGACTGCGCTTCGGTGTGGTCTGCGCTGAACCTGCGCGTCCGCTTGGTGCGGCTGGGATTCCGTCACCCTTGCTGCGCTTTTTCAGTTTCTCCTCGATATTGGCGTTGCGTCCTCTTACTTCCGCTTCCTGCGCCGCCGTCTCTACATCCTCATCGTGTGACAATCCCTTAAAGGCGAAGTCGAGTGCTTCTTTGGAGAACTTGCCTACAATGGCATCATAGGCGATTTGGCAGATTTTCTTCATTCCTTCGTCAACCTGCTCGTCAGTATAGCCTTTCTCATTCTTCAGTTGTTCAATGTCTTCCACCGACTTCTGAATGTTCTTGTTATACTGTTCTTCAAGGTCTCTGCTCTGCGCTATGCGGTCAAGATACTCCTGCCCCGCTTTGGAGATTTCCTCCATCTTCTCGGGGTCTTCATAGGCATCGGCAATCTCCGGGCCGAACAACGACACGAACTTTGTGATGACATCGCCTTTTGCGGCTGCCGTCTGGAACAACGTTGCCGTGCGTGGGTCTGCCGAAAACATCTCCATTATTTTGCTTTCGTCATCCTTCAGCCGCTTCAACTCGTTGTCGTAATTGTCGTAATCATCGTTGATGGCTCCGTAAATCTCTTCATCGTCAGTGAATTGCTTGTCGGGGTATTTCCCCTTCAAACGTTCGAGGAAGGAGTCTCGCTTGCTTTTAACCTGTTCATTCTTAGGGTCTTCCATATTGATTTGCTTTGTTTATATTCTTACTTACCCAAAGTTACTCCTATCGTGTTGGCTATCAGTCTTTTTTATTAACTGAGTAATTTTTAATTTTGATAGGGTATGAGACAGAAAGGTAGCATTGCGTGTTTCAAGGACGACAGGGACAGAGACCTTATGCGTGCGTTCCGTGAACAGTTGTCGCTTCAGAAAGGGGAGTTCAACCTTTCTGACATTCTTACTGCAACCATAAATTCTCCGACATCGCATTTCTGGGTGTCCATAGAACGTGCGGTCGTGATGATCCACAAGATACGCAAGGGCTATGACTTGGCACAGATGGGCGACACTCGCAGAGAAATGTTCAAGGAGATAGAGAAGCGTGTGGCTGAGATTGAGCGGACTCACGAAGGTATCAAACTTGAGGATGCCGTTATACGTGTGATAGAGGGCGGTGCGCCTAAGTTCTATCTCACAATAAAGAGTGCAAAGGTCATCCTCCATAAAATCAAGAAGAGATGGAGAAACGGACAGCTCGCAATATAGTGCTTGCGGTGTCAGCCGCTGTTATTTGTCTTCTACTCGTGAACGATGTGGAGGCTTTCGCCATATTCGACGGATGCGCTTTCCGCAACAGATTCCTTTATCATTTCTTCCACGTCTCTGCTATCCACTGTCTTATGAACGTGTGGTGTCTGCTTGCCGTGGCGTTCACTTTCAACATTGCGGTGTCCGACATTGTTGTGGCGTTTGTCTGCGCTTCGTTCACTCCTATAATGTGGGACGTGCCTACTGTAGGATTGTCCGGAATATGCTTCGTTCTGCTCGGTCGCTTCAGTTATCTGGTAGAGCACAAGGTTTACTACCATTCATATATGGTAGCGTTCATTCTCCTTGGTATGCTCATACCGAGTGTGAACGGCATAATCCATCTATATTGTTACATCGCAGGTCTGTTGTACGGACTGCTTATCAATCCGATTAAATGGAAGAAGAAATTGAACGATTGCTGAAGGAGAATGACAAGAGGAATGCCGTCCTTTTCGCTCCGTTCAATCCTTTGACCGGAGAAGGTGCTATATTGGAACGTGAATGGATTGAGATTCCCGACTTTGACATACCGAGGCAGTACGTGCCGAAAGCGATGCTTGAGGAGCCTTTCGTGAAAGCGGTGCTTAGGTGCGGTTCTTTGGCGAAGTTCCTCGGAGCGTCGGGCAGACCGGAAATAGGAAAGGAAGCCTTGGCGGAAACACTTATACGCATCCGGTGCAAGCACGACTTCTGCTTTTGGGCGTTCGTGTTCGCAAGGATCAAGAACAAGGAGGGTGGCGATGACATCCCTTTTTCGCTGAATCTTCCGCAACGTATGCTTGTGTCGGTGTTCGAGGAGATGCGCCTTGCCGGTGCGCCCATCCGTGTGATAGTGCTGAAGGCTCGCCAATGGGGCGGCTCTACGGTGACGCAGATTTATATGTCGTGGATACAACTTGTCCACAAGACGGGATGGAACAGCCTTATAGTCGGTCACACGAAGGATGCTTCGGTGGAAGTGAAAGGTATGTTCGACAAACTGATCCAGGCATATCCATTGGAGATGATGTACGATGTCGGTGCGTCTTTCAAGGACAACGAGCCTAAGTTTATGACTGAAGCCGCATCGGGGAACATCTTCAAGATTCCGCAACGCAACTGCAAGGTGAAGATAGGCACTGCCGTGGAGCCTAACTCCGCGCGTGGCGGCGACTCCGCGCTTGTACATTGCACCGAGGTGGCGTTTTGGAAGAAGACCGAGGGCAAGACTCCGCAGGAAATTGTGCGTACCGCCTGCTCCGGTGCCGGTCTTATGCCTATGACAATGATTGTCTATGAGTCCACAGCCAACGGAACGGGTAATTTCTTCGAGTCTGAATACCGGGCGGCCAAAGAGAACAAGTCTACATTCAAATCCTTGTTCGTGCCGTGGTTCAAGATTGAGAGATACACGCTGCCGATAAAAGACAGGGAGGAATTTGCAAGGAATCTCTACAAGAACAGACTTAACGAGTATATCTCGGACAGACGGCACGACAGCGGAAAGTATCTGTGGTGGCTATGGCAGCAGGGAGCCACGCTTGAAGGAATCCATTGGTATTGTCTGAAACGTGCCGAGTATGATGAACACGGTGATATGGCTGCCGAATACCCATCCGATGACGTGGAGGCTTTCCAACACTCAGGATGCTCGGTGTTCGACAAATACAAGGTGGAACTGCTCAAACCGTCCTGTCGCCCTCCTCAGCTTGTCGGGGACGTGTATGGTGACGGTGACAGCGGCAAGGAGGCTTTGCAACATGTGAAATTCGAGGCGGACTCGCAAGGAACGTTCTGTGTGTGGGAATTGCCGGAAGTGTTCCCGGACAAGCGCATCGCAAACCGATACCTTACTGTGGTGGACGTTGGAGGTCGTTCCAACAAAGCCGACTTCTCCGTTGTCGTGGTGTTCGACAGGTATTGGATGATGGAGACGGACGGAAAACCTTGCGTGGTGGCGCAATGGTACGGACATATAGACCACGACCTTCTTGCGTGGAAAGCGGCTCAGATAGCCAAACTATACAACGACAGCCTGCTTGTCATAGAGTCCAATACCCTTGAGACTAAAGACAGGGACAGAATGGTTGATGGCGACCAGTCGGTGTTCATCCTCAACCAAATCAAGAATGTCTACAACAATCTGTATGCGCGCAAGCCGAGCGAGATTGACATCCGTGAGGGGAGAAGCGTGAAGTATGGATTCCACACAAACGTGCAGACGAAGCCGATGATTATATCCACGCTTGTGAAAGTAGTCAGGGAGGCTCTGTATGTGGAGCGTGACGAGCGGTGCCTTGATGAGTATCTATGCTACGAACAGAAGCAGAACGGATCGTTCGGTGCGGAAATAGGAAAGCACGACGACTTGTTGATGACTCGTGCCATTGGGCTGCATATATGCTTCTTCGAGATGGAACGGCCAAGCGTTGTGGCACACAACGATAGACTGATAACAAAGACCAATATTAACTCTTTAGCAAAATTCTGATATGAATATTTTCAAGAAAATCAAGGCTGAGATTGTGTATTCTCTTGCCGTAAGAAAGGCGGACAACGCACACAATGAGAATGGTGACCGCTATTATGTGATGCCGTCTGAGGATGGCAGACTTGTCGTTGTTGACAGACGCAACTTCCGTGTCCTCAAACGCAAGAACTATATACCTAAAGATGCGGCCGTTGCCGATATGCAAAGGGAGTGTTTCTATTGCACCCCCTACAGGAACGGAAAGGGCGAGATGCCTGCCGACATCATCGCCCTTAAACATTCCGCATTCCTCGATTGGTTCGCCAAGCGTTAGGTTCCCTGCATTATTGTCTGCATCTGCTGTACAGCGGCTGGGTTCGCCTGCCGCTGTACTTGTTGCTGCACGTCTGCCGACAACGGCTGTGGTTGCTGCCCTTGTGCCATCGCCTGCCCCTGCGACTTGATTTGTTGCAACAGGCTGTCGGCAAATGGGAAATTGCCTGCTTCAAGCAACTGCTCCAATGTAATCTGACCGGACTGCCATATCTGCATAAGGAAGTCGTTCGCCATCTGACGCACGACAGGTGTCTGCGTGCTTTCGACAATGGAAAGGTCAAACTCTATGTTGTTTATCTTCTCAGGGTCGTAGACCACCGCTCCGCCACTGCGCCCAGCGATGTTCACAACTCTCTTGGTGTCGTAAAACTGCTGCATGTTCTTCACGTCCTTGTATGCCGACTGCACCACGAACGATGAGAATGTCTCAAGCAAATCCACAAGCGAAGTGGTGGCGTTCTGTGTCTGTTGCGCATACAACGTTCCCGACATCCCCGAATAGCCAGGTTTGCCCTGCAACGCTCCGTTGACACCGCTGATGTCCTCGAAGAATTTCAACTGCAACGACAACAACTCTTGGATACCTACATTGGTGTTGTTGCTGCTCAATTGGCGTGGAGCGGAACCGCTCTTGCCGTTGTACACCATAAAGCCGTCCGCTCTCGCCCACGTCTCCTGCAACTCTCGCCAAGTTACTCCGTCAGGCTTCGCTTCCTCGGGGAAGAGGACAACTCCTTTGGCACTGCTGCGTATGACAAGGTCGTTCAGCGTTATCAGTCTGTTGACGTATTTCTGCTGGTCTATGACATCGCCGACAAACGAGTGAATCTCTCCGTCAATCAAAGGATATGCCTTGTATACATACGGATGGGAGAGATGTTTGTAGGGTGTCTCGCCTTCCTGCAATATGTGACCGAAAGGGGTGAGGAATCTGTAATACCAATAGTCATCCATAAACCATTCAGCCTCAATGGTAGGGATGTCGTCCTCCTCGATGCCCTGTGCCATACCCTGTTCCTTTCTGCGTTGGTTCTCGTCCAAGACAAACTCTTTATAGTCTTCCTCGTCTATCTTGTAGTAGTCTCCCGTCATATAGTCATGGCACCGGAAGCGAGGTTTCATCTCCTTGTTCCAAACCTCTATGACACGGCATAGGTTAGGGTCTTTGGGGATGAAGAAGTCAAGGTCTCCTTCCCGCTTCGATCCGAAAGTATATGACGTGTCTATGGAATAGTACTTGGCATTGTGCGCCTGTGCGTAGATTCCTCGCAACGCCGCATAGTCTTCCGGTGAATGTGCGAACTCTCGGCACACATCTTCGAACGAATAGTCATGTATCTCTCCTATTACCTGCGTATCCCAACTGCGGAAGTCGGTGACTCTGTTGTCAACGAAGAAATTGTCCGGGTTGACATAGTCTGTCCAGCAGTCGCACTTGCCGTTGCGCCACCCGAACGTTTTCTTATGCACAACGATACCGCCTATGAGGAAATCCTCATACGACCTCGCATTTATCTCCGACATATCGTTCAACTGCCAATTGTACTGAAGTATGGTCGACATTGTTTCTCCGAGCGTCTGCTCGTCTCGGTCTCGCGCTACGCACATTGGCTCCTTGGTCTGAGATCGGTACACGCCAAGCACGTTGCGCACAAGCCTGCGGATAAGGTTGGACTTCAACGGCGTTCCGCCCTGCTGTATGATATACTCCTCCTCGGTCATCGCCTTGCCGTCCACTACCACCTTGTCGCCCCATTGGTTGCCGTAATTGTAATCCTTGTTGCGCTTCCGGTCTTTACGGAACTTGCTCATAGCATCCCAATAGTTCTTCGCAAGGAAAAGGATGTCTGTCGCTTTGCGGTCATCGTTGAACTTGTTGTCAAACTTGACCGTGTCCATCTCGGCTCGCTCTCTTTGAGTAAGCCGAGACAACGGTACCATTCTATTCTTGTTAACCTTTATCATATCCTCAAAGTTATAGAACACAATCAGTTAAGCGTAGTTATTTTTTAATTTCTCTCATCTCGTCAATCAATTGTCTCTGTAGTTCCGCAATCTCTTTTTGCAACTCTTTTTCTTCTGCCTTGTCATAATCAGGAGACATCCTTAGTTCCTTGAGTTCATCGTTCAAGCCTTTAAGTTCCTTCTCATAATCCTTGAACAATTCCAACCTTTCATAATCTTTGCTGTCCTCCAATTGAAGCAGAGCCTTTTCGTATTTTTCGTTCCCGGCATCAGCTTCTTTTTCAAAGCCTTTCAACTGTTGTTTGACGACATCCATTTCATCTTTCAACTTAAAGTATTGTTCGTTCAAAGACTTGTACTCCGTCCTCTCGTCTGCGTTCTTAACGAATCTGTTGGCAAAAGGTGTGTTCCGCCAATCAAATTCACGGTCGCCCATAATCGTCTCTGTTGTTTTGACAAGTTTGTCTGGGAAACTGAACGCTCCTCCGAGCATACCCTTGAGGACATATTCCATTTTCGCAGGATTTATGTCTATAAAGCCTTTTTTGTACTTGTTGCCTCCTGTGGCATCGTTCAACGCTCTCGCTATCTCAACAAGATGCCCATTGGCGGTCTTATACACTTTCGTGTACTCTGGCATATTCTTGTTGAAATCATTGTCCTTATAAATCGGCAGACCTGTCCATGCGGTGTTGGTTTCTGCCTCTACTATCGGCTTTACGGCACTCGGAATCAATGCGTGCAGTCCTCCGCCTCCTTCTGCAAAGTCAATAGGGAACAACTGCGATACTTGTGAAACCGCTTCTTTGGCGATGTCTTTTGTCGTTCCGTCCTCTTTTCCGGCAAGTGCGCTGCTCGCCAATTCTCCAAGTCCATAGAATGACCGATACTCAACGGGAAGGGGAATCGTGACAAACAAATCTCCAATCTTATAGCAGACGTTGCTTCTGCGGATATACTTGGGAAGATTGAAGTAATTGTTTTCATCGTCATCGTCGTTGCTTCCTAAATACGACATCAATGCTCCAAAACCGAACAGCAAAGCCGCTAATGTCAACGCTCTCCCAGGATGTCTCCCTATCTGTCTTGAGAAGTTAGTGAGTCCTTGAAGACCTGCGTTCCAAAAGATATACAAGCCTCTTCCGGCTCCCGACACAAAAGCGGCGGCGTTTCCTGCCTTGGTCTGTCCTTCCGCTCCCATAAATTTAGAACCGCTTCCCTTTCTGTTGAAGTTGACGGAAATCTCTTTTGCGTCATACACCGACCTTCCGACACTACGCCCGCTCTTCCGTGACGTGACGTATGCCGCAAACCTTGCGCTGTTCTCTACAGCCCTGTTGGCGAAATCAACGGCATCGCCCAAACCGCCCCAAATTTGTGCCGCGGATATTCTCCCATCCCGCTTGATTGCTTTCGCTATCTCCGACTTCCTCTTCTCTATCTGCTTTAGGTTGACGAAGCCGGTTTCTCCGCCATTCTGCATAAACTCCAAAAACAGTCTATGCGTTTCATTGGATGTGTCAAGGCTGCCTTTGTTGTAACGTGCGTATAGGTTCGCCATTTCCGCCGGATTGTATTTGGCGAAATTGAGATTAAAGGAACCACCATACTTAGCTCCTTCCTTGACATACACCATTGTATTTGAGTACAAGGCATCCCGCACATAGTTTGAGCCAATGAAGTCGGGGTTCAACGTGGTATATAAGGAGGACAATTGTCTGTTCAACGCCTCGGCTCCCTCTAAGACTTTACCGACTGCACCCGTAAAGTCTGTGTCCGGATTCGTCAAGCCATTCGCCGCCTGTGCCGCTCTTGGGCTGCCGTTGACGGTGATGATGTAAGACTTGCCATTTTGCTTCACAAGCACTTGGTGTTCGTTCAACTGCCCTTTCTCTACCACCTTATATGGGATGTCAGGTGCTTCGTTGCTTCTTTGCACCAGGTCCGGGTGTTTCTCTGCCATCTGTTTCATCTTATCCTCGAATGCCTCCATCTTCTTCGCCACCACGGATGCGCTGTCGTTAGCACCGATGTTGTCCGGGAACACCGGTTTCCACTCATCTGCAACCGAGTCATATTGCAACCACACATCGCTGACACTCGCAAGGTCGCTCGGATGGTTGCGCACAAAGTTCAACATCTTTTGTTTCACCAATACGTTACGGTTGCCCTGCATTATCGCACTTTCCGCCATCGCCTGCATATATGCTATAGGATTGTCAGCCTTGGAGCTGCGCCCTTTGGCTGTCTTTATCGGTGCGTTGAATGCGCTGTCGCCGTGCGTCAGATAAGCGTAGGCGTCCGCACTTGTCGTTTGGTCAAATCCCCTCATAGGGATATAATTCGTGTACATACTGCTGATGTCGTTGTATGCCTCCTTCGTGAGCATACCGCTCTCGTACAACTTCCTCAGCGTGTTGCCGTTCACCTCGTTTACTCGACTCCACAATTCATTTATGTCTGACCTATCATGGCTCGGATTGTTTTCAAAAGTCTTGCGAATATCATCGGCGGCATCCCTTGCGGCATTGAGCAAATCCACCTTCAACCGCTTCTTCTGACCACCGAGATAACGGAGCAACAATTGGTCGTCTGTAGCCTTCATCTGCTCGTCTATGGCGTCTATCTGCGATTGTATCGACTTCACCCTGCCGTCTTCTGCCGTCAATGCCGTAAGTCCTGCATAGTCTTTGCCTTCAAGGCTTGCAACGAAATCTCCAATTGTTTTAGTTCCTTTGGGATTTGCCTTTTGGTACTTGTCAAACTCTTTCTGCGCCTCTCTCTGCCGCATCACGGCATCACGCTCAAGTCCGTGCTTGGCGAACATATAGTCGTACAATTCTCCGCTCTCCTTGCCGTTGCCGCTCAGTTTAGCCACTGCCGACATCAACGGCTTGAATTGCGTCTTGGCCACTTGGTGCATCTCCTCCTTGTTCACCGACGACAGACGGTTCTCTCCGAGTATCGGATTCTCAAAGTCGGGGATGTCCTCTATGTACCGCTTGTTGCCCGATGCGTGGTCTATTGCGGACATAAACTCCTGTAGCCCGAGCATACTGTTCTGCAACGCTTCCTTCGTTTGGAAGCCTTTGCTCTTGACCTTCTTCTCATACTCGTCCCGTGCGCTTACTATTTCTCTCACGCTTCTATCCACGTCCTCCGACACACGTGACGCATAGTCGAAGATGCTCTCGCCCGGCTTTCTGCTGAAGCGTGGCTTATCCTCGTTTTTGGGATTCTCTCTTACGGAGCGGTCGGTTGAATCTGAACCTTTTTTGCCGTCATCAATAATTTCTTCGCCAAAAAGTTTTGGCGATTCGGATTTATCCTCTACCTTTGTGCTCGGTTCAGAATCTTTGCGGCGTGCTCCTTCGGGAGTGTTGTCAATGTTTTCAACATTGCGGTACACGGAAGATTCAGAACCTTTTTTGTTTGAATAGAAGTCATCAACTATTTCATTGTTTTTCCCAATACGGGTAAGCACAGTATATTTAACTCCATCAATATCCATAGTATACACAGCCATCTTCTTGCCACCTTTAGCCTTTTCTATTCTTTCTCCACGTTCCAACACTTGCGGAATCTTAAGGACATCATCAGCAGTTATGACACCGGTGTTTGTGCCATAATGCCTATACAGGCTATGCTTGGCTCCCGCTTTTTCTTCATTGCCTTGTTTAAGCAAATACGTTTGCTTCTTTCCATCTTCTCTCTCAACGGAGAATTTTTGATTGTCGCTCTTACCGCTGAATACATCAACAACAGCTTTCTGTTCCATCGACAATTCCTTGCCTTCAAGTTTCTGTGCCACATCTGCCATCCGCTTCTCAACCCTGGAGCCCATCGCCCTCGTCCGCTCCTCAAGGTTCTGCGACACTCTATCCGCCACGTCAAACACGCTCTCACGCTTGGTGGCTCGCTCGGCAGACGGAATGGCATTGTCAAGCAAAGGAGCGATGACACCTTCGGTCAACTGCGTTGGGATGCCGTTTCCGACTATGGTGTGCGACAACTGGTCTGTCTCAGGCATCTTGTACGTGTCGGGCAGACCCGTGACTCTCGCAAGTACTCTCGGTGACGCTTTAAGCACCCTGCCGTCAGGCATTATTATGATGTCTCCGCCTCCGGTGGTCAGCGTTGGCAGAAGCTCATCGGCAAAAGCGTGCCCTACGGTCTTGTTGGCATAGCCACGTCCGAACACATACAAAGGCTTGTCAATGGTGCGGTAGTCTATTCCACTGTTCTTCAACCGCTCGTCAGTGCCTTGCGGAACACCTGTCTTTTTCTCTTCAAGGTGCGGAATCAAATCTTCCACCGCGCTATACCATCCCTTCTTCCTCAATTCTTCGGGAAGCTTCTCCGGCTTGGGAGGAAGTTTGCCGTCTCGCTTGGCTCGCACTATCAGCCGTTCTCTCTTCGTATAGCCTCCGTAGTCTGCCGTGTTGTACACATCGGCATCCCAGTCATATCCTTGACGGGCAAGCTCGTCAAGGATGATTTTCAACGCCTCGCTGTTGCGGTAGCCTTTTACGTTCTCTATGGTCACCACCTTCGGTCTTGTCTTCGCTATAAACTCGGCTGTCGACAACGCTGTCTCCTTGTCAAGTTCAACCTCGCCTCCCTCACGCTTGGCTTTGGAGAAGTTCTTGCACACCGGAGATGCGTGGAAGTACTGCACCTCGCCTCCGTCAACCGCGCCTACAAGTTTCTTGGGATCAACATCCCTCACGTCTGCCACAACAATGTGGTTGCCGTGGTTGTCGGCATACACTCCTGCTATCTTCTCGCTGAACTCAACCGCAACCTTTGGGTCTATTACGCCCTTCAGACCTGCTTCAAGCAGTCCGCCTCCGCTGAAATATGTGCCTGACGTGGCAAGCGTCTCGCCAACCTCTCCTCGCTTTCTCATTCCGCTCTCATCCTTCATAGGATTCTTGGAGTCAAGCAAGTCCTTCATTGCCATATCAGCCAACTCCTCGGCACTGCGGTAGCGGTTGATGCCGAACATCCTCGCCACGCCTTCCCAGAACCGCGCTATGGCTTCCTTCACTCGCTCCAACGTCTCGATAGCCTTCGCCTTGGTGAACACTCCGCCCTCGCCATCGGCAACCCTGCGTGCTTCCTCGCGCAAGCGTTCCGCTCCTCTGCGTCCGCTGAACGTCGACAACACCTCGTCCGCTATCTCGTCATCGGTCTTCAGCTCCGGATACAGCTCCTTCACTTCCTCCCAAAGAACGCTGTTCTTTAGTTCCTTCACCGTGTGGCTCCATTGCTCGGAATCCTTGCGTCTCAGCATATCGCCCCACAGATGCGTGTATTCGTGTACCGCAGTCTCCGCTGTAGCCACCTTTGGGTCAAGGTATATGCGTCCGTCCTTCACCAAGCCGTACACCTCTCCGTCCGCAGTACGCAGAAAGCGTGTATGGTCGGTTATCTTCGCATCATTCTCGTTGAAGATAACGTAGTTCTTTGCGCCATCCTTACGGCCGCCTCGCATATTGTCAGCAGGATATTTGATGCCAATACAGCCTAACTCAGCCAATGCTTGTGACGCTTTCTTGTCACTACCAAGAGCCTCACGCAATTCCGCATACAGATCAGCTCCAGTCGCATTGGGGTTCAAAACAACGGTGCTTTCGCCTTTCTCATATCTGGCAGGGTTATCCTGTACCCTCTCAAAGCCTTCACTCTCCAAAAACGAACCTACATCTTTCAGTAAAGATTCAGCAGGGTGTCCATTCCAATCCAGATAGTTGCTGCCGTTGTCATCGGGGATTTCTACGGTGTAAAGGTGGCGTGGAAACTCCTTCGGCAGTTCATCAATCTCCGCTTGCTTATCCTTTAATGCCTTTTCCAGCTCTGCGATTTTCTCCTTGCGATACTGGATTGACTCTTCTGTGCTCTTAACTGAACTTTGAGCACGGTTCATTTCATCTGTGTAGATGTCATTAAACAGATGGTTTCGGTATTTAGGAGAAGCCTCCCCATATTTTTCCTTTAATTTCTCGGCTTCATCTTTGAACAATTCATAGTCAAGTTCAGCCTCAGCTCTCCATTCGTTAGCACGTTTTAACTGCTCTTCGTCATACTTCAAATCATCCCGGTGTCTGTTAAGTTGGTCAGATATAGCATCTACATCGTGTTGCAATGCACGTAAAGCATCATTGTGCGTTGTCGTATTCTGAATAGCATACGTCCTGCCGATACCTTCCACCTCGGTCACATAAGTGCCCCAGCCGTAAGCCTGCGCACCTTCTCCCTCGCCCATATGCGAGTGGTCAAAAGCATCGAAGTCCGCTCCGCTGCCGTGGTACACACGATGCTCACGGACTGAACCGGTGTTCACTTCTCCGTCCGCGTTGTCAACTCCGAGCAGTATCTGGTCTTCACGTGCCACATCCTCAGTCTCCGATGCGAGGCTCGCCCTGCGCTCCTCCTCGGTCATCCCTATGCGCTTCTCGGTGTTGCGCGCTTCCACCTCGCCTGCAGCCCTTGTGTAGCCGTCCATCCCGAATCTGTACTTAGAAGCGAGTGCATTGTATTCCTTCCTGTTCTCCAAGATCCTTTCTTTTAGGCGCACTCCTTCTCCCAATGCCTTTTCTGTATATGACATTGCATTGTACCTTTCCACCATCCTTCCGTCTGCCTCTTCCATCTCTCTAAGTTTTCCAATAGGGGCATCGGGGCGGAAAGCATTAGGCGACACACCTTGTGCAAAACCTTCACTGTCTTGTATCGCGTGCTGAATCTCGTGGTTAATCACTCTGTGGAGAATGCCGTCAATCTTCTCTCGGTTAGAAGGGATAGACATATATGGCTTGAACTTTGAGAAGTTTATTTCAATCTTCCCCAACCCGGTGTATATAGCCGCATTGGTCGACTTTCCTTTCCCCCTTGTGACCTTGAAGTCCTTCAGCTTGGGGTACATCTCAAACAATCCGCTGTCCGAGTCTATTATGTCTCCAAGTTTAAGGTTCTTTTTGTCCATCCATTCCTCAAAAGGTTTCGGCTTTATGTCGCTTGTCTCATACCGCCATTTGCCGTCCGAGCCACGTTCCCAACCTGTAGCCATTTTGATAGACTTGGCGTCCTTCTCAGCCTCTTCCATCCTCCTTGCCACGGAGAGATTGTCAAGACGGGTGGAGACTTCCTCGGCTTTGTCAGCCTCGGTCGCACCTCTCTCACCCACGAACATATTTCTTGTCCGCTCGTTCTCGGTGTCTAAGACTCTCTGCATCTCTTCCGAATCAGTCACCACGTCAAGTCCACCCTTGCGCATACGCTCCACAAGGTTGTCCCTCAGTTCCCGCTCCTCCGCTGTCAACTCTGTCTTCTCGCTTCGGCTCTCCCTTACGCTGCGCTCGATGCCTTCAGGCTTGACTTGCTCTGGTGCAACGCCCTCCTTCAACGCACCCTCAAACTCTGCGAGAAGTTTGTCGGCGGCCTTCATCCTGCGCACACCCTCCTTGTCGCCTCTGTTCTTGAAATACTCGACCATCCTCACCACTGCGTCACGCAGACGGGCAAGGATGCCCCTCTCTCCTCTCAGCGACTCGGCAAGACGCTTCAACGCATCCTTGTCGTTCAACGCCTCTCCAACGATGTCGCACGTCACCTCCTCGGCAAGTTTCCCCTCGGCATAAGCATTCAACTTGCGCTTCTTCTCGATGCGTTCATTCCATTCCTTCTCGCCGGCGACTTCCATAGCCGCCTTCTGCAAAGCCCTGAACTTGCCACCGTCCATCCGCTTCACTCCGTGCGCCACCTCGTGTCCCAGCACCTGCACCAACGGATTCTCGGCATCCTTTGCGATACGGATCACTTTCTTGTCCGCGTCTATCGTTCCGTTCTCCTCCATCGTGTCCACCCATTCCACACGATAGCCCAACGCACCTGCAACCTCCTCGGCGTCCTTGCGCTCCGCCTCAGTCAGCGGCTGTTCTTTTGGCTTCTCCGCTTCGGTAGGTCTGACACCTTTCTTCTTGGCGTTTTCAACGGCTTTTTTGAAATCATCAAACGACATTTTCTTATCAGCGGCTTCAATGTGTGCCTTCCACGCATCAATCTGCTCTTTGGGCAAACCTGCGCTTTCCATCTTGTCGGCAATATCCAATGCTCCCTCCAATGTATTCACTGTAGGCATCATTACAATCTCATCCTTGCCGTTGGTGGCATACAACATAGGATGCCTGTATACAACCTTGTCCATTCCTTTGGATGCAACCGCTTCAAGAAACTTCTTCAGATTGACTGCATTAAAGAACAATCCGTCAATTGCGACAGGTATTGCCTCTCCTTTCAACTTCTTGCTTGCGGCGATGGCGAAGTCAAGCACCTCCTTTGACGGCAACGACTCAACCTCCTTGTCGGGGATATGAACCAATCTGTGTATCGCCTTTTCCGTGTCCGGATATTTCCCGTCAATCAGATTGCCGTCCTTGTCTCTTGTCGTGCCTTCCCACTCTTTGGGATAGTCCGCTTTCTCCTTGAAGAGGATGTATCCATCAGAAGCATACGCATAGCCGTTGGCATAATGCACTCCTCTCAGCACAGGAATGCTAATTTTTTCTGAAGCCGTATATTTGAACCGGTTGACCTTCTTTTTCTTGCCCACGGCTCTTGTCGCTTGACCGAGAGCCGAGTCATCCTCAGTCTCAGCCTTGCGTTTCTTCTCCTCCTTGTCGGCAATCTCCTTAGCCTTGTCAAAAACGCTCTGCTTCTCTTGCTTCTTCTCCGCCTTTTCACCACCTTTGTCGGTGGCAACGGTTTCTTTGTTCACTGACGAATACTCGCTGAATGGCTTTGTCTTGCGGTGACTGCTGTCTATCCATTTTTCGAAGTCTTCAAGATTGGTTGTGGACACGGTTATCCTGCGCCCATTCTCCCAACCTTTCTCATAGTTGGCAAGATAGTCGCTCTTTGCCTCGTCCATATCGTTGAAGCCGAGCATCACCTTGTGCTCGTCAAATGTGCCATCGGGGTTGTATTGGTCAACGACAAACACTTTGCGTCCGTTCCAACCGTCAATGTCATTGGAGAGGAACACGTCTATGTGGTCGCCATCCACGCCCTCCGTGCCACGGAAATAGCCGTAAGTGTTGTGCATCTTGCTTTCCCACTTCTTTCCGTCAGCATCTGTGCCACGGCGTATGCTACCCTCTGGTTGTTCAATAGTGATGTCGAACGCACCCACCTGCACATGACCTTTCTTGTAGTTGCCAGCCTCTTTTTGTGCTTCGGTGGGGTCGGTGTTCACATCGGCTGACGCAGCTTCAATTTTGGCTTTAAGTGTATTTTCACCCTCACTATCAGCGACTTTTTTAGTATTTTCTTTATCAGTAGTTTGTTGGTCTGCTGGTAAAGTCGTACCTTTGTCAGCGGAAGTTGTAGGAACGTTCATGCGGGAAGTCGATTGTGTGCCGCTATGCTCATCGGCTTGCGATGTTTCAGCAGTTTCGGCAGACTGCTTAACCGTAGTATGGCGGTTATACACTTCCTTTTTATCTTTTCCGTAAGATTTCTTGAAAACTCCAGCTGTATTTACATTCCAATAAGAACCATCTTTCGACAGTTCAATCATTAGTGTATTATTGTGTTTGTCGGTCAGCAAAAGCCTGTATGTCTTATTTCCGTTTCTGTCAGAACCTTCTTTTATGACATCATAATTCTTTGCGACTTGTTCAATGAACTCCTCCACCGAGGAGAATCCTGCCTTTCTGATTTGGTCTCCGTGGCGTACCTCTATGTGGCGCAGTCCATAGCCGTTTCCCATCTCGTCAGCCACACCCTCGCTCAGTTTTATCGGAGCGGCGGTAAGACCAGTGTCCTCCGTTATCTCTCCGAATGTTGTAGTTCCGTCCGACGAGACAACGAAAGGTTGTCCGTTCTCGTCACGTTCCTTTCTTTCCTCCTCTTCGGTTTTACGCTCCTCCTCTGCCTTCCTTTCGGCTTCAACACGAGCTTCTTTCTCCGCCTTTTCTGCCTCAATGCGTTTCTTCTCCTCCTTGTCGGCACGCTCACGCTCCTCAGCGGCTTTCCTTTCCGCCTCCGCCTTTTCTGCGGCAATCCTCTCCGCTTCCGCTTTGGCGGCTTCCTCTCTGCGTGACTTCTCTCCTACGATGGCTTTCCAAGCATCGACCGTCCTCTGTGCCTCCGCCACTGCCGCCTCGTTTTCCTTGATTGACCGCAACAATTCCTCCGGCGTCTCGCCTTTCTCCTTCAGTGCCTTTGCCGCCTTCAGTTTTCTCTCGGCATTGGCGAGCGATGCTTCCGCCACCTTATGTGCAGTTTCCTCGTTGCCCGACATCTCCACGAGACCATCCCAAGCGGTCTCGGTGTCGACATCGTGGAATTGAGCGTTGCCTTTTTCATCTCTCGGAATACGCTCAAGCGCAGTCGGGGTGTGTTCTTCTGTCGGTTGCTCTCCTCTCTCCAATGCCTTTTCAGAGGAGCCCTCGGTGGCAAGCCTTGTCTCTTCCGCCTTTGTCAATGGCTCCTCCCTGTATTCCATTGCAGCCAACTCCTCCGGGGTGACATACAGAGTGCGCATAGACTCGCCATCATCCACATTGACAACGAACCTTCCGTCAGCGTCCTTTGGAGAGACTATCTCTGCGTGCATCTTCTGCCCGTCTACAACGACATCAAACACGTCTCCTTGCGCATACTCTCTGCTCTCCTCCTCTTTAGGGGAAGCCTCCTCCGGCAATGGCTGTCCGCCTTCCGTGGCTGTCTCCGGTGCGCTCTCGGTGTCTTGCTCTGCCTCTCGTTTGCTTGCCTCGGCATCTCTCCTCGCTTTGTAATCCGCATACTGCCCGTTGTTGACGATCCTCTGCAATACGTCTTTTGGCACCAGGAACTGAGTGCCGTCAGGGAGTGTCGCTATGGCTGACTTGCCGTCTTCGTGCATCGCCTCTATGGTGGCGATACGTCCGTCACCCAATTGTATCTGCATACCGACAGGGTTGGCTACGTTGCCCTCCAACCAATCCTTACCTCTTTGGATGGTGTCCTGCATACGTGCGTTTATCTCCGCCTCTCTCTGCTCTGCCGTCTTGACCTCGCCAAGCGACTCTATGCCGTCAACCGCAGTCGGTGACACCATCTTTTTCTCTCCAGTAGCTGGGTCGTATATGATGACGCTCTTACTGCTTGCGTCTGCGTCAATGCCACTGCCGTCTTCCTTCATCACGATGTCGCCGTCTACGATGTACACTTGCTTGCCATTGCCGTCTTTGTCTTTTTCCTTCAGCGTGGCAAGGTGTATTGAGCCATCCTTGTGTGTCATCTGCTTGAGTTCGTCTCTCTCCAATGCCGCTTGATATTTGGCACTCTCCGTGATTTGCGACTCCACCCCTCTAAGTGTCTCGGCATTATCCTCGCTTGGCTCATACATCTGCGCCACGTAGGCATCACGCATACCTTGCGTGTCAGCCTCGTAACCCCGTCTGTATGCGTCAGTCGTCTCGCCTTGGCTAATGGCATTTTTGCGCTCTGCGACCGCCTGCGCCAATTCGTTGTTGTAAGCCGATATGGCTGTTTTCTCCGTATCGGTGCGGCTGTCCGCCGCCTTGCGCAATGCTTTGTCTACATCAACACCATACTCGTCAAGAATAACGCCCTTAATGTGTCTCACTGTGGCGTTCTCGCCCTGCGGTGCATCCTCGTTGGCGGCATCCTCTATCTCTTTTATCCACCGCTTTTCCGCGGCAGTCATCTGCTTCGGGTCTTTGCGTGTCAGCCATAGCAGTGTCTCCGGTGATACACCCTTGTCTTGGGCAAGCCTTGTGCAGACAGCCTTTAGCCGCTCGGCTTTGTCCATATTGTCAAACATCTGCTCTGCCATCGCCACTCCGTTGAGCTCTGCTTGTCTATCGATGCGTGCCTTTTCGTAGTCCGCTCTCTTGCGGTTCCCGTAAGTCCTGCTTGTGATTACACCATTGTCGCCCAACGACTGCACGGTGTATGTCTTGTCGCCATTGTCAATGACGTTGGACGCAATCACTGCCGACATTGGCAAGGAGTGCCCTGTGACATAGTAGTACATCTTTGCTCTTGCCGCCTCGCTTACGTTTTTGTCGTTGAGCAACTGCGTGATTTTGTTATACGGCAAATCTCCGTCCTTTTGAGCATACGCTTTATACTCCTTGACCATCTGTGTCAAGTCGCCATAGCCGTGCTTGTCCAACTCTGCCTGCTCCTCCTTGCTCAGGGCGAGGCTTGGATGTCCGTCAAGCATCCTGCCCATGCGCTCCACAAAGCCAACCTTGCCTCTGCGTGATGCCGCCAGCTCGGAGATGGTGCGTCCTGCTGACTTGATTGCGTGCTGTGCCTTGAAACCTGCAATCATAGCAAGGTTGTCTTGCCATATATCCATCATCCGCTCTCCTCTCTGCGCCTTTAGCTCTGCAATATACTTGCTCCGCTCCTTGTCGTCGGCAATATAGTTGGGGGAATTTTTATCGGAGACTGACTTGATGACATCGTTGTAATCGCCATACGTGGAGATGAACTCTGGCGTGGCGAATATAGTACCCTCTCCGACAAGCCCCACTCCAAGCTCGCCTGCACGCACCCCAAGTTTGCCCAAGGTGCTTGTCGTGGCTTGTGCTGCTTTGGTGCTGACATTGCCGAGCCATGTGCCGAATGCTCCCGTAAGCCCACCCATCGTGAGTCCGTGTCCCATCTGTGATGCCACCTTGCCGAGCGAGAAATCGCCTACGACATATCTGCCTGTCTCAGGGTCTACATCGAGAGTACCGCCCCACTTGTATTGGTTGATAGCCTCTCCGCCTGCCTCGAACGTGCCGAAGTTAGCCGCTCCGCTTACCGCACCGAGGAGCAGTTTGCCTCCGAGTGTCTGCGACATCTTGCGTGCTGCCGCCTCTGACAAGACCTTGCCTCCTGCCCACAACGCCCCTTTGGTTGCCGCTCCGCCTACCGCTCCTGAGGCATACGTCAACGGATCAACGGCAAAGCCTGCCACACTGCCTGCTATGTCCGCCACTTTGTGTTTCGCACCATATTTCTGCAAGGCGGTGTCCTCCGCCTCCATATCACCCCTTGTGCCTGCCATCATTGACGCATACACTTTGGATAGACTGCCGAAAGAGCTTGCTGCCGCTGCCTTGCGCAAGAAAAACTCGCCAACACTCTTAGGCATATTTTTCTCCACAGCAAGGTTGTACATCTGCTCATCGCTTTTAGCCCTTGCCATCTTACGTGCGGCATCTACCAAAGCCTTGTCATCGGCATCGGGGTACTGCTCCTTGAGATAGATGTATGAGTCGTTGATGATTGATTGCTGCTGTTTGGAGCCGAGTGCCGCCCACGCTTGGTCTGACAACTTTTGCAGATCGTGCGTCTTTAGGTGTGCCACTGACGTTGTCTCAAGGGCTTGGGCATTGTCATCTCCAAGTCCACCCGTGACAGATGCTCCGCTGCTTAGTGCCTGCATAATCTTACGCCACGACCACCCCTCGTCGACCTTTTTGCGCACCTCTGCGCCTGCGGCTTTGTCGGCTGCCGCCCATACGCTCTCCGCCGCACTGCTTGGCACTGACGGCATGACTGCCTCAGGCTTGAGCGGTGTCGGTGTCTGATACCGCTTGACAGCATCTGGCATATTGTGGTATACATCATATTTTGACGGCATCTCGAACGTACCTGCCGACTTGCTCGGCTGATGTCGCGTGTACTGCGATGATGGAGTGCGTAGCATATTGATGGTGTCCGCCACGAAATCACGCTTTTTGGGTGTCGTGATCTGTGTGCGTGTGGTGTGTGGTGTCTCACTGCCACTGCCGAACTGGTTAGAGAAATCGCTGAACGTCTTGGTGTATAGTCCATCATTGCTCAATGCGGTATATAGTTTTTGGCTCCGTTGCTTGTCACCGAGGATGCCTTGAAACTCGGCAAAAGATTTGGTATATTTACCTTGCGATTTGAGAGCGTTATATAATTTAAGTGCGCTGTCTTTGCCCATTTTTTTGTTTTTTAAAAATTGTCATAAAGTCCTGTAATACCACTACTACTACCACCGAGCAATGCGTCTGTCTTCGAGCCTCCTTTTTTGTCGTCGACACGTCCGTAATGTTTTTTTTCGCCACTTAACAGATTGCCGCCAGGGCCACCAGTATAGTAGCTCTGTATCTCTGACACCATATCTGCCGGTGTTTTGGCTTTACCGCTAACGAAATTGCGCGACTGCAACCAGCGATATGTTTTTATAACTTGATCTTTCGATGCGTTGAACGACTTGCCGTTAACTATGTCAGCGATATAGTAGGTGTCATCAGCACCCTTGTCTCCGCCGCCCTTGCCGCCCTTGTTTGCCAACGTGCTGTTGCGGTAACGCTCGGTAGCCAAGTGTTCCTCCCACTCTTTAGGGCGATACCCTTTGTGCGTTTTCATAAATTCAAGCTCGTATTTTTTCCAAGCCAGTTCTTCCTTTGCGACCTCCACACTCTGCTGCCAAGTAGCATCGCCAATATTGTTCTCTCGGATAAGTTTTTTCAGTTCTTCTTCAGCGGCTTGCACCTTTTTCTCGAGCAACGGCAATTCTTTCTCAAACGTCTTCTGCTTGCGCTCCTCCTCTGCCTCGGCACGCTTGTCGGCATTTAGCTGTAACTTGTAAGATTTGAGGAAGTTGCCCTGCTCTCTATCCATCTCCAAACCTTTGAGCATAAGGTCTTGATATTTGTCCTTTTCTGCTTGCCACTTAGCGCGGAGATCGTCCATACGCTTTTTCGCGGCATCGGTCATACCAGGCTTTAGCCCTTGGTCGGGCGCGCCCTTTGTTGTAAAGTAAAGGTTGGACAACGCCGACAATCCATCACCGAGTGCGCTGACGATAGCCTTGCGCCTCTCTCTGCGCATCTGTTTGCGCTTGTCCTCGTCGCTCGTCTTGGGTGCAAGCTTGGCGAGGATCTCTCTATAAGAGCGGAACTCCTCACCTTCCGTTGATGGTGTAGCATCAGTAGTTTTTGGGGTTATTTTCGGCGTCGCCACATCCGCATTGACAAGGATAGGCTTGTTATTCTCATCAAACTGCAATATCATATTTTCGTTGGCTGTCGGTGCTGTGGTCGTCTGTGCCGCTAAGTTTGCTTGGTTGCGCCTGTCGGTGTCATCGTACTGCGGAGCCGTTGTCGTGACAGCCGGGGCAGGCGTAGTAGGAGGTGCTTGCGGTGTCTCATTGTACTCATCCTCCTCCCCCGGCGGCTGGGCAGCGAGTGATGGAACGGTAGGAGCAACCTGAGTAGGTTGCGGCTGAGCAGGCATCGTCTGTGGCGGTGTCTGCGGTGTCTCGTTGTACTCGTCCTCGCTCTGCGATGGAGCAGTCGCACCAATTGACGTAGTAGGTGGTGTAGTAGTCACTTTCTTGTCGGTGACCACGGGGGTCTCGCTACCCCCTATGATTCCTTTTTTTTTATCCATATCACTGCTTAGTCTTGTCGTTGTCCTTGTCAAATCTGTCATTGATGCCGCCTATGCTGTCTGCCGTACCTGCCACGCCCTGCACAGCTTGTGTGATAGCGTTTTGTTTCTGTCGGCTGATTTGCATTTGCTTGTCCTCCAAAGCGTTGTTGGTGGCTTGATACTGCTGCTCTATATTGTCTTTGCGCGCGTCAGACGCTGCGGCAATAGTACTTGTCGCACTGGCAAGTGCTTGGTTGTTTGCCGCCTTTTGTGCCGCCACCGCCTCCGTGCTTGCGCCTGTCACCGCATTGGCTCCCTGTGCCGCCTTTGTCTGTCGGCGGAGCAAGTCTTGCGTATTAGTAAGCAAGCGTTGGGCATCTGCACGCTGAGTGCCATCATCATTGTATCTGCGATTATACCACGCTTGATTTTCAGCCTTTTGGGCGTCAAGCATTTTCTGCTGTTTTTTTGCCTCTCGGCTCGCCTTGATGCCGCCAAAGATGCTCCCACCGAGCTTCATCGCTCCTCCTATAATGCTACCTATCATAGTTAATTATTTTTTATCTTAATATCTCAAAATTAAGCACTTACCTTTGGATATAATCAATAAAAATTAACTATGGATAAACAACGGAGAGAGAGAGCATGGAGGGAGCGTCTTGCGGCAATAGACGCAAGCAAAGCACCTGTGCTCAACAAGAGGGAGGAGGCTAAGCTACAGCGCAAGGCTGAGACCTTTGCCAATGGTGGCGACATCGGTAACTTTGTGGCGAGCCTCGTTTGGTCACAAAAGCAAAACTTTGAGCGTGCAATTACCAACTTGGATGACAGAGACTTGTGCAACCTATACGTGAGGTTGCTCAAACTCGCCCTTGACGCACGTGCGACAGCAGAGCCTGCAACCGCGAAAAGCAACATCATGAATTTGGTTAACAACCTGAGTATCCAACTTTTAAGCGAGAAATAGAATATGAAACGAATTGAAATACAACTAAGCAAGCTGAAGGCATTGCAGATGGTGTCTGCCGAGACCGTCTATGTCGGCGGCAGGAGTGTCGGCGCAGATGATCCAAGCACCTACGACAAGGTGTTTGCCACTGACGATGACGCACAGTTTTTGACGACGATGTATGACACGGCTGTGACATCACTCGTCACCATCTGTGGAGAGTGGGTGGATAGTGTCACCGCCAGCGATGACGGCTCCACCATCACCCTTGCTCTCCCCGACAATCTTGCACCGCAAGGCGAGCGAAACATCAGGGCGAACGCTATGGCATACGTCACAGCAAGCATATTGGCTGACTATCTCGGGCGTTTGGCTCCTGAGAGTGCGAAATTTTACGAGGAGCAAGGGACTACCCTTGCCGAAGCGATTGTCAGCGACTTAAATGCGCGGAAAAGAGTGAAATACACGGAAAAAACAGGAAGAAAATGAAAAAAGGACAACGACAAGTGACAATTGCGCTTATGCGCAATGAAGTGGAATATGATGCGCAGAGCATATTGAGCGTGATTGCCGACACCCTGCCGAGCGCAGAAACGGCACACGTCAAGCACATATACAACGACATCTGCGAGGGCGAAAATGCACGGAGGACTATCCGATTTGCCGACACTGCCTTTGCGGTGTTGGCGGAGCACCTGCACGGCTACACGGCTACACCCATCGGTGGCGACATCACCACGGACGACATAGCCCAAACACCAGATGTATACACGTTGGCAATGCAGATGGATGGTGACACCGCGTCATCACAAGTGGCACTCATAAAGGTGCTCTCCCATGACTACATGGTGTTGGCAATCGTGTGTGGATGGCTTGCGCTCATCGGCAGTGACAGACTTGACTACTACTACGCCAAGCGTGACACTGCGTTGGCTGGTGCTGTCAAGGCGGCTGACAGCCACAACCGCATAGGGAGGGTGACACCGTTTTTTGGCAACACATAGCGTTTTGCACACTTTACACGTATTTGTGCAAAATGTGCATATATTATATAGTAAGGTGTGGCGCACATCGTCGCACCTTCTTTTTTGCCCGTCTTTGCTAAAAAGTGTTAACGTTGTGCATTTTGTTGGGCAAAGTGTTGCATATATACTGCATTATGTATTATCTTTGCATCAGAAATCAAAACCAATACTAACTTAAAAACAAAAAACTATGGCAACAAAAATCAATGCAGCAGACGTTAATGTGATGACATTTAATGCAAACCCATTTCTGGCGTCCGACGAATATGGCGAAGAAGAATTGCAAGCCTTGCTTAACGAAGCGTATATCACCGAATTGGACGGGTTCGACGCAGAACAGGCGAGAGAAATGCTTGATTATTTCGCTGATGACGATGTAAGAGTTTTCAAGGGAGTGAACCAAGAAGGCGATGTTTTCTACTTCAGCACCAATTGTCCTACATCGCTCGAAGGTCTTGACACACCATCACATTGCAAGGTGGTCGACACGAACACAGGCAAAGCAATCGTAGGTTTCGCCTCTCTTGCAGAGGCTGAAGAAATCGCGAAAAAGTACAACTTGACGATACACTCATACACCAAGCGTGACGGCGAGCGAGTGTGGACAGATTGTGGATGGGAGGACGCACCATTTGATATGCGTAGAGCTTTTATCGAAGTCGACAGACTCTCGTTATATGAGAAATCAGAGGCAAATGGACTGAGAGAGGACGCAGCGTCTTTTGACGAGGACGAAGAAGCCCTTGCAGAGCGGTTGAACGACATCGCAGACGTGCTTGATAAAATGAGTGAAGATGAAATCCTTGTCGTCTTTAACGATGTACCTGAGTTGACATACGAGGTGTGGGATAGATACAAGGTAGGCTATCACGACTACGATGTACACCAATATGAAATCGGCTTGAAAAAATAAGCGACAATGCCAATCTGACAACGAAATTATAAACGAATAAGAAAATGGCGACAATTACAGATGTGTGCTACCTTACGCAAACACCGAGATATGGATATGTCACAATAGACGACATAGAGTGGGTTGATGATGTAGACGAGAAGGATTTGGAAAGATCCGAATACACGCTCGTAGAAATGGACAAGGCTGCCTATGCTGACTTCGCCGATCCCAGATACAACCCTACGTGGGAGGATGACTACGGATGGAGAGATGATGATGTATACCGCCTGATAGTAATTGATGACGAGGACACCTACCACAAGGTGTGCAAGCGCAAGGCGGAGGCAGAGGCACGGATGCGCCTATGCAAGGCACTAAAACAAGCGAGGACGAGCAAAGAGATGTCACAAGTCGCCCTCAGCGAGAAGAGCGGTGTCGCCCGCTCAAACATAGCACGGATTGAAGGCGGAAACCTTAACGCAAGTCTCAATACGATACTAAGCCTATGCGAGGCTCTTGACTGCTCTCTGGTCTTGATCCCAAGATAGCAAGACCACACCACCACACACCGAAAAGGGGTTGCACATATCGTGCATCCTCTTTTCGGTGTTTCCACATAATAGGCGTCACCTCCTGCGTGGCACGATGACGATGTCACAGCCGAGGGCGTTGCATATCTTGGCGAGAGAGTGGAGCCCAAGGTATCGCGGATAGTCCGCAGGGTGTTCGCCTCGTCTAACTGTCATATTCGACACGCATGCCAACTCCGAGAGTGCGTCTATTGACAGATGCCTTGCCCTGCGTGTGGCGAGGAGCTGTATACCCAGCTCCTCAAATATTCTCCTTACCTCCGGAGGGGTGACCACCTCCGTGCCGAACGGTCTACCCCTGCGCCTCATCTCTCTCAGATTTCAATATTTCCAAATCTCCGACCAATTGGCGGAGTGTGCGCAAATCGTGCGCCACGTACAACTCTCCGTCACACTCAATCAGTGCCGTCACCTCGTCCACGCCTGCGGCAAACAACTCTCTCGGGTTGATGTCAAGCGCTTCCGCTATCCTCCTGATGGTGGAAAGTGTGGGGTTCTTGAGGAGCCCGTTAAGGTTCTGCTTCCTGATGCCAAGGCGGTCAGCCAATGCCGTCTTCGTCAGTCCTTTCGCCTTTAATATTCTGTCAAGGTTGTCCATATATCTGTATGTTTATGGCACAAAGGTACTCATTATATATATAGTAATGTGTATACCAATTACTAAACAATGTTAACGTAATACATTTTCTTTACTTTTTGTTTGGTTAGTAAAGTTATACATATTACCTTTGGGGCATAATTCAAAAAATCAAAGAACTATGATACGATTTATAGCATCAGCGTCCCTGTCATTATTCTCCGCCACCTTGATGGCGGCAGTGACCGACACGCAAGACCTTACCGCAATATATGCGGCGGCAGCCTTCCCCGTATGGGTACTCGGCTTGTTCGTCAAGCGTAAAGATAGTAAAAAGGACAACATCTAACAACTTAAATATTAACCAATAAACAACAAATTATGAAAGCAATCTTCTTGGCGGTGACACTGCTGATGGCATCCACCGCAAACGCGAAATGGGTGGAGTCACAGACAATGACAATTGATTCACCCCGTGTACATCAGGGTGTCACGAAGAAAGGAAACGTCAAATACTACATTGTGGTGAGCGACGGAGTGAACAGCAAGGAAGTCAGCGTAAGCAAGAGCAACGCGGAGTCTGGGGTGATTACCCTCGTGAAGTGGGTGGACGATGAGACGGGGAAAATACGCTACACCACACGCAGCGGAAAGAAGCGCGCCGTCACCCCAGACATTGATTTAAATAAAGTAACAACCGAATAAACAACAACGACAATGACAACAAGACAATATATTTCAGCGGCACTCCTCTCAGGAGCGATGTTTATGTGCGGCTTCGGAGCCCACGCAGCCTATACCTCAACCGAGACCGACAACGAAGCCTACCTATGCGACAATGCCTTCATCGCCTTAATGGACACCGTTGCTGATGACGAGCCGTTGTTGTGGGCAAAAGTGGAGTCCTCTACTGAGTGGCAGGAGTTCGCCACAGCCTACGACCGAGGAGAAGGACAGACCGAGGCGAGGGCGGTGTGGGAGTATCTGTGCGAGCAGGACACCACCGGCTATGTGGCTGACTGCCTCAGCGGATGTGACGCATACACCGAATGGATGGAGAGTTATTAGCCCATGGGGGCTTATGTATAGGTATTACAGAGACAAGGGAGACAGATTATGCCTCCCTTTTTTTGTAGCATATCCTGCAAGGGGTGTAGTGCTTTGCCTCCGCCTCCTGCCTTGTCATCTGCCTGATGTCGGTGGAACAACGGCAGAGACCCTTGCAGTTGGGAGTTCTATGGTACCTCTTGGACTTGGGGCCGTGGCACACATACACCTTCTCTGCCCGGCTCTGCGTCCGCTCGGGGGCGCAGGCGGAGATGGTGCATAACGCTACCATCACCGCTAATGCTGTCTTAATAATCGTAGTCATCATATTGGTATATATTTTCTATTTCTTCAGTCTTCTCTCGATAGCCTTCATCGTGGCCTTTCTCATATCCTTCTTCATATCCCTGCTCATATCCAGCCTTCTTGCCTTCCTCATAACCTTGCACATATGCGTCATCAACCTGCTTCTGTGTGCGGTTCTCCTCTCCGCAAGATGCCAGAGCAAGCAAAATCGCCAACAATACCTTAGTTTTCATCGCTAACATACGTTGTCTCAGACCACCACGCTGAAGAATCATTTTCCGACTTTATAATCTTCATCCTGCTACGTTTTGCCGCCAATATCTCTCGCTTGGTCTCCTCGTCAACGCAGATAGGACACAGATTTAAGGCATCAGCGTCCGACAGGGACGCTCTCTCTATCGGGAATATACGACCGTCAGCGTACCGCACGATATTACCACAATTAGGATCAATATGCACCAACTCATCCACGGAGGAATAATACAGCGTCTTGCCGTCCCACTTATGGCAGGCACTAAAACTTAACACCAACGCTGTCGCAATCAATACTTTTTTCATACTCGTTTTTTTGTTTGTTTGTATTTTAGATTTTGTATTTCTTATGTTTCACAAGCCATTTCCGTCGGAAATAAAGGAAGAAAAGCACGGCACCAAGCGCAAGCACGAACCATCTCGCCGGGGTAAGGAGCGTGCCGAAGCCAAACAGCTTCTCGTATTCGATACAGGCGTTGACCAAAAAATTGTAGCCGCAGAACGCCCGATGAATCCAGCAGAAGCCGAAAGCCTCGGAAAGAACCACCATCAGCGCGAACACGAGCAGCGCACTCCGCGCTATTACGGAAGCAATCGTCCATACACAGCCGCACAGGAGGCTCGCCGTGTGGCACATCATCAGTCCCGCGCCTATGGGAGGAGAGAACTGCACCATCAGCTTTGCGAGGTGGACGCTCCTGCGGATGTGCAGTGAATTCAAAATCCGCTCATCCATCCTTTTCATCTTTCGGAAAAACCTTTTCATAATCAATATCAATTTTTAGTCTGCATTCCTTTGTATCAGGGAACGGAGGAACTTGATTTCTTCGTTCTTCTCCTCAATACTCTTCCTGAGCATCTCGTTCTCCTTGACAATGGCGGAATTCGTCATCGTCTGCGTGTTGTGGCTGGAGTTGTCGCCGATGCGCTGCACACGCCCCGTCTCCTCCGCTATCTCCCGTTCGAGTTGTTCATCGGGGATACCGCAGCACATATCGCCTACGCCGTTGAGCAACCACTCTGCGGAAATCCTCGGAAATCGTTGCAAAAACACCTTGATTGTTTCAAAAGAGAGGCGAGAAGTACCACTAAGTTGTCTATTCAACTTAGTCTGCTCCACTCCCGTTTCCTTCGAGAGTGCATAAATAGATGATTTTTCTTTTTCTAAGACACTATTAATACGTTGTCTTACAGCATCTTCGTCACGTTCGTTATTTGGAATCATTCTGAATTGGTATTTTTACCTAAAATTTCTTTGCAAATATAATACGTATATAGGTATTTTTACCTATCTTTGTGTCGTATTCCAAAACAAAGATATAAAACGAATACTTATTAAGACCACAAAGTTACTAATATAAAACTAATTAGCAATGAAAAAGGTAAAAAAATTGTCCGTAAGGGCAACATTGAGAGAGATGGAGGTCGGTGACGTAGTCGTCTTCGGCTACCGAGAAGCCTCCACATCTACCGTCCGTGCTGCCGCCTGCACCATCAACAAAGGCGGAAAGAAAAGAATCAGCGTAGTGCAGAACTACCGCGAACTGAAGACCACCGCAACAAGAACGAAATGAACACGATTGACATCAACAGCATCCTGCAATCCGGTCAGAACGTCACCATCTCAGTGACCACCGAACAACTGCGACAGGCTTTCCTCGCTTGGGGCGAATGTCTGCTTGAAGCGGTCAAGCCGCAGGAGGAAGACCCTCTCCTTACCATCAAGGAGGCTGCCGAATACGTGGATGTCAGCGTTGGAACAATTTACAACCGCATCCGTGGTGGATGGCTCCCCACAGGACGAAACGGCAACATAATAAGGATCAAGAAGAGCGACCTTGACAAGGTGTTCAGTCACAGTCATTAATCAATTAAATATATAGAGTATGCAAGCAGAACTGACACAAGTCCGACTGAGCGAAGCGCAAATCGCGCAAATCGCAAAAGAATTCAAAAAAGAGGTAGACGAGTCCTATTCGGACGCTTTCACCCATCCCTATGAGAAATGGGAGTTTTGGACAGAGATAGATGGTTTAGCCATCTCCGTATTCTACAATATGTGGGCAGAGAACAGGCGTTACCACGCGGCAACCTACACAGAGCCGGAGGACGGTGAAGACGCTTATGGCGTCAGCATCGTTGACATCACCGCCTGCGATGGTGAGTTGGGCGACGTGGAGATAGAGAATGAAGGCGACCTTGACGAAGCCATCAACGGATATACCAACACTTGTGAATGGTCATAGATATGGAAGAAGATGTAAGAAACATATACCGCCCTGCTATCTGGGCGAAGCGGCTCGAAGCCTACAAAACCGCTGAAGCGGCTCTCAGAGAGAGCGCACCGAAAGTGAGAGAAGCAGACGAGGCTGCCGCAAAACTCCTTGTCGAATGGGCGGATGAATACGAGGAGAACATCAAGATTCTCGAAGACCGCAAGCCGATAGGAATCAAGAGTGAATCGCTGAACGATGTTATCCGACAATGCAAGGAAGCAATAGCGAAAGCCGAACAAGATGCCGAACTATATGCGGAGGTCACTACCAAGGTGACAGGCACTGACGGTAAGACCTACCGCTTGTTGGTCGAGTGCAACCGCTACATCTCCGGCGAGTGGGCAATCTCGCCGATATTGGACGGCCCCACATATACGCACCTTCTTAAAGAAGCACAGGAGTTCTGTGATTTGGTCGGGCACGAATGCTCCGACGCATTCATCTACGAATAAGGCAGTATGGTATACGGATGGGTTCGATTCTCATCCTGCCTACAACGCCTCTTAGAGGCAAAAGCACATTGACGTATTGACAACAAGCATAACGACCGCAACGAGTCGCACACAATAAGCATTCCAGCCGAGTGTGTGAGTTGGCGTTGCGGATGTGGTCAGCACCGACTATGCAACAGGTGCTGGGGCTACGCGGCGAGCCTATGACGCCGCAGTGTATACAACCAACCAACGAGCAGCACTCCTTACAGAGCAATTGACTGCTCACTCTATATATTCCGAGCGGTGGCAAGGTGCCGAGGGGAGGTTCGATTCCTCCTCGTGACTGCCGTCAAATCATTGGCGGTCTCATTAGAGACTTGGTGTCGCAGGGGAGGTTCGATTCCTCCCACCGCTCCTATTCCCTTTATTAAAGCAACTTTTACTCATAATTTTTCCCTCCGAACCCGTGAGGGCGCAGGAGGTACAAGGCAGAGCGCGGTGGTTCCGCATTTCCCATTAAGTAGAGTATGATTGAGTTTAGTAATTGAGTTTAGTTGATATTTGTTTTTTGCAGGGGGTTCGATTCCCCCCTCTGCCACACACTTTCTTTTTATGACTGTATTTTATCGCCTCCCCGTCCGCGAGGATATGGGAGGCATCACGGCTCGCACTGGCAGGCTTCGGTCGGTAATTATTAACAACACTTATCCACTTCTCTACGACCGGGGCGAGGTTCGATTCCTCCGAGCCGACTACTTTCTTATCATTATTGACAATGTTTTTTCAGGGAGGCGGTCTGTGAGGATAGACTCCTTTTTATCAGACAATTATAAAAAAAACAAAATATATGAAGAAACTAATCATCTACCTGCTGATGACCGTGTGGATGGGAGTCAGCATCGTCCTCCTCTGTAACGAGGACGAGAGTGCGGCACTATTGCCGTTCGCTCTCATCAAGGCTGGGGCGTTGGTGTCGTTCCTCGCCTCCCTAAAAACCTTATGTGTGCTAACAGACAGAAAACTTATATAGATATGGCAGACAAGACATTCACCGAGCGTGTGATTGCTGTGCAGTCGCAACTCAAAGCACCGAAGAATCAATGGAACAAATTCGGCGGCTTCAATTACCGCAGTTGCGAGGACATCCTCGAGGCGGTCAAGCCTCTCCTCAAAGCCGAGGGGCTATTTCTAACCATCACCGATGATATTGTGATGCTTGGAGACAGATACTATGTCAAGGCGACCGCAACACTGTCTGACGGAGAACGGTCGCTGCCCAGCCAGGCATTCGCCCGTGAGGAAGCGTCAAAAAAAGGAATGGACGGCGGCCAAGTTACGGGTACGGCATCATCCTACGCTCGAAAATACGCGCTCAACGGATTGCTCGCTATCGACGACTCTAAAGACGCGGACGCTCTGAACAACGGCAAGGAGTACACGGCAACCTCGAAGGCCTCAGGCAAGGCAAAGGCGACTGCTCCAGCGCCCAAGATTCCTGCTCCTGACAAGGCGGCAGTAATAGCGGCGGTGTATGCCGCACAGACCGAGGAGGAAGTCGTTGCGATATATAAGAAGAACTCTTATTGCTTCGGCAAGGACGAAGCGGTAATCACCGCTTGTTCCCAAAGAAAACAACAACTAAAACAAGGCTAATATGTTGAGATATTCAGATATAATATTTGACCCCGTCGGGCATACCTATACCGCGCCCGACGGGAGGGCGTTGCAGGGCATCACTGGGATGCTCCAACGGCAATTGTTTCCCGATGAATATGCCGGGGTTGACGAAGAGACGCTGAAGGCCGCAGCCGAGCGTGGCAGTGCAATCCACGCACAAGTGGAGTTCTGCGACGACTTCGACACTACTTTCGAGGATATTCCAGAAGTGGTCAATTATCAACGGCTCATCAAGGATGGCGGCTACGTTCCGTGTGAATCCGAGTATGTTGTCAGCGACAACGAGCACTTTGCATCTCCTGTTGACAAGGTGTTCAAAGTCTCCGAAACGGAGTATATCCTTGGCGACATCAAGACCGTGCGCAATCTCAACGTTGACAAGGTGCGTTGGCAACTGTCCATCTACGCCACATTCTTCGAGCGGCAGAACCCCGGCTGCAAGGTCGTCGGTCTGCTTGCTATCTGGCTCCGCGGTGACAAGGCTAAAATAACGGAGGTACAGCGCATTCCTGACGGCGTGATTGACTCTCTCCTCGCCGCCGAAGTGGAAGGACGGCAATTCATCAACCCACTTCCGAGCGTCAACACGTTGCCCGACCGCTACAAGGCTATGGAGATGCAGATTCTTGACCTGCTCGCAAAGAAGAAAGAGATAGAGGAGCAGGTGAAGACGGTCTCCGAGCGGATGAAGAGCGAGATGGAGAAGGCTGGTGTGAAGAAGTGGGAAACCGACAATCTGCGGCTCACCTACATCGACCCCACCACCAAAGAAACATTCGACTCCAAGAGATTCAAGGAGGAACATCCTGATTCCTACAGAGAGTACATCAAGACAACAAAAGTAAAACCATCAATAAGAATCACAGCATTATGAGCAACTACACTGGATCAATCGACTTAACCAAAGTCCCAAAGAGATTTTTTAAGAAAGTTCTGTGCAAGGACGGCACAGAACACATATTCCTCAATGTCGGTCTGTGGGAACGCAAGACGCCCTCCACATTCGGTGAGCGCACATACACGCACTCGATGAAAGTAAGCGTACCGAAAGACCAGCAGGTGGAGGGCGAAAATTATTACATCGGCGACTTCTCGGAGCTGAAGCCTATGCCAAGCCAGCCGACCACGGAACAGATTGAGGCGGCTCCGTCTGCCTCCTCCGACGATCTTCCATTCTAACGGACTATGTTGTTCGACCTATCCAACCCCTACGATTGTGAGCGTGCCAAGGCACGCTTGCAGTCGTTGATTGACAAGCACTCGCCCTCGGTCGAACTGACCGAGAGGAAGCAGCGTAGCGACCCTCAGAACCGCTACCTGCACGTCTGTATCGGCATTGTGGCAATGGAGACGGGCAACACGATGGACTACGTGAAGCGGTATTACTTCAAGGCTCACTGCAACGCAGATTTGTTCGTCACCGGACGCTACGACGCACGGCTGAAACAGAACGTGAGGACACTGAAATCAAGCAGAGACTTGTCAACGGAGGATATGACAACGGCAATAGAACGCTTCCGCAACTGGGCGGCCACCGAAGGTTGGTACATCCCCACTCCAGAGGAAGAGTATATGATTAGACAAGCTGAGATTGAAATCAACAGAAGAAAGGAGTATCTATGACAGACCACGACATTATCATCGGCATCGACCCGGACGTGGAGGCAAGCGGTGTCGCAACACTCTGTCCCAAAACCAAAAGGGTAGAGGCAACCACAATGACGCTTCCCGCGCTGTTGGACAACCTCCGCAGAGTGCGCAACGAATATCCCACGTTGACGGTCGCTGTGGTGGTGGAGGCTTCGTGGACCACTGCCCACAACTTCCATTCACTGCCTTCCGACAGCAAGGCGGTGGCGGCTAAAAAAGGCTACCACGTGGGGCGCAACCATCAGATAGGCATAGACATTGCCGACATAGCGCGGCACTTCAGCTTTGATGTTCGGCTTCAACCGCCCCTGCGCAAGATATGGAAGGGCAAAGACCGCAAAATCACCCACGAGGAGATATGCGCCATAACCGGCTATACCGCCAAGCGGAGCAACCAGGAGGAGCGTGACGCTATGCTTCTTGCGTGGACATCAGCGAACCTTCCAATAATATACAAGATATGATTGACGAAGAGAAACTGTATGATATGATTCAGAGGATGCAGGAGGGCTCCAACCCACCGCACCTCGTGCCGTTCATAGAAATCCACCGTGCGGTGCACGAGGAAACACTGAAGGCAATCAGACATCTGATCACCACCGACAGAATCAGTTACCACAGGCTGCTCAACGACTATGCAGCCAAAATCAAATAGAAGAATGGCAAACAATAGATTCACCTTCCACGAGTCATGGCTCGACACAATTGAAACACTCCCTCAGGAGGCACAGACAGACGCGCTGAAAGCATTGCTCAACTATGCGCTTAGAGGAATTATGCCTGCCGAGGATGATGCGGTCGGAAAACTTATTGTCGGACTGCTGTCGGCAACGATTGAGGCGGACAGACAACGGAGAGAAGGAGGATGCAAGGGTGGAAGACCCAAAAAAACCTCCCAAAACCATAGGTTACAAGAGCAAAAACCTCCCAAAACCATAGGTTATGATACCGAAAACCATAGGTTACAAGAGCAAAAACCTATGGTTTCTGAAGGTTTTATTGAAAAAGAAGAAACCCCTTCTCCCCCCACACCCCCTACTACCCAAGAAGAAAAAGCCCTTGAAGAGAAAGAAAACTACGACTACGTCGTAGCAAAAGAAAGAGAAAAACCGACATCGCCGACGGCAACGGAAATCATTCCTGTGTCGGAGATTGAGGACGTCTTGATGGGCGAGGATATGTGGGTGGAGGCTATGTGCTACAAGTACAACCTACCCCGTGACAGACTTGCCGTGCAGATTCACACCATCAAGCGTGGCTGGATTGAGCGTGGTCAGGACTACAAGACCATCCAAGACGCGAAGAAGCACGCTGATTCGCTGCTAAACATCCGTAGAGCCAACGGAGAACTTGCCCAGCCGCCGGCGTGGAACGAGTTCCTCTACGACCTTATGGCTCCGCACATAGACGCTCTCGGCTACAATGACGAGATTTTCGCGGCTTTCGGGCGGCACTATATGCAGGACGTCGGCAACGGCAAGCCTTTCTTCATCGGCATTCCGCGCTTTGAGGAGGAGATTTATGAGCGAATGAAGAACTTCAAGGAATCCTATAAACCACCAGAGTATGAACAGCCTGTGCAATCCGGAAGCGGAAGCCAATCTGCTTAGTGCCTGCGTCACCAACAGCGGTGAGTTCTACCGTCTTGCCGATGTCCTTGACCCTGAAGTGTTCACAGTCCCGGAGAACCGCACGATATGGGAGGCGATGCTGTACATCCGCAACAACGGAGGCGATGCCGATATGATGGCGGTGGCGGCACGGCTGATGACGGTGGACAAGGCGGCATTCCTTGCATTCAACGAGCAGTGTGCTCTTCCCGTGACTTCCGCCAGTGGGACGGACGAACTGTTGACAGACTTGCTTGTGAGGAGGCGCACGCTTGCCGCGATTATGGAGGCGCAGCAGAAACTTATGCAACCGCTCGAACCTTCTGAGACGACCCTCCAGCGGCTCAACTCGGAGATTGCCAACTGCCTTGTGTCGAACACCACGGAGATGGTGACGGCTGAGGATGCTTGCAACGAGGTGATGCGCAACGTGTTCGACAATCAGTCACGGACGCACAACGCACCGGAAATCCCCGTGGGACTTAGAGGGATAGACGAGCGCGGAGGACTGCACACAACAGACCTGACCATTATCGCCGGCGAAACGTCTATGGGCAAGACTTCCCTTGCGCTGACGTTCGCCCTCAATGCCGCCACCGCGGGTGTCGGTGTGGGGGTGGTGACGCTGGAGATGTCGGTGATGCAGCTTGCGGCACGTATGGTGTCGGGCGATGCGCAGGTGTCTTCCTCGGACATCCTTTACAAGCGGCTCGGAGCGGACGATTACAACCGCGTGGGTGCCGCAGTGGAGAGGACGGGAACGCTGCCTATGTGGTTCAATCGTAAGGCGCAGAGCGTGGCGAAGATATGCGCCTGGATACGTCAGCTTGCCTACCGCAAGAAGGCGAAACTCTTTGTCATCGACTACCTCCAGCTCATCTCTATGGGCAAGATTGACAACCGTGTGCAGGAGATTGGCGACATCTGCGCCACTCTGAAGCGGCTCGCCGGGGAGATTGACGTGAGCATCATTCTGCTCTCCCAACTCAGCCGTGACCGCATGAACCCCTACCCTTCCCTCGCCCGTCTGCGTGGCTCCGGTGAGATTGAGTCGAATGCCGACAACGTGATATTCGTCTACCGCCCCGAGTACTACAAGACGGAGGGTAAGAACCTTGCCTACAAGGACAGGTTCGCCAATGTCAGCACCAACGGCACTGCGGAGATCATCGTGGCTAAAGGCAGAAATACGGGTACGACATCGTTCATTGCCGCCTACGAGAAGCAATACACAAGATTCTCCGACCTTGCCGATATGCCAACGGCTACGATGGTGACGGCAAATCGGGAACAACTACCATTTTAACTGAAAAAATGAAAGAACAGATTCAAAAAGACAAACGTGTGAACAGCAGGTTCCTCACTGCGCTGCTCGTGGCGGAAGCGGCTCTCAGACCGATAGCCAACGACTGGGCGCATCTCGATGAAGGGGAACTCAACGACATCATCCGATGCCTGCACACCATAAACGACCTGCAAGGACAGGCAAGAGCGTATGAAGACTATCTCGACAAACAACTACAGACTGCTGATGCGGTGCGCGAGGGCGGTCGTGGAGATTACCCACGACAAGAACAACCTTCGCTTGGTCAACCTTCAGCGTCAGGTGAAAATACTACTACGGAATGAAGACAGAAAGTTACTACACTCCGGAGGAAGAGGCGATGGCTTTCAAGGCCAAGAGTGAGGCGGTGGACTATTTTTTCCGCGACGCCATAGCTCACTACTCCCCCAAACAGAAAATGATTGTGGAGGTGCTTGACATCCGATTCCCTCTTCACAAGGATGTCTACAAGGCGTATATGCTTTCCACCCCCGTCAGTGTCATCGCCAAGGATTACCTAATGACGCAGAGGGATGTGAGAAGAGTGATAAAGGCTTACGAACTCAACAGACTTTACTGATATGAACTACGACGTTATAGAGAACTCAAAGGCTGACTTGAGATTGAGCCGCCGCAAGGCTCTTGAGTTGCTCCCTGTCCTGCGCAAGCGTGACGAGGGAGGGCGAATTGTCAGAATCGATCCAAGAACTATAAAAATCGTCAGAAACAGATGAAGATAACGAAGATAAGGGAGGTGAAGACTCCCACAAGAGGGACTGAATGCTCGGCAGGGCTGGACTTCTACGTGCCGAAAGGCTTCACGGCTCGGCTGACATCGGGGACTGACATCCTCGTGCCGAGCGGTATAAGGGCGGAAGTGCCGCACGGCTACGCGCTGATTGCGATGAACCGCTCCAGCGTGGCGACATCCACAGACGCTATGCGGCGTGTCGGTCTGACGCCAAAGGCAAACACCCCCAAAGGAACGCTCGTTGTCGGAGCGTGCGTGGTGGAGGAGTATGGTGCGGTCAACATCTCTCAGCCGTCATCCTGTACTCGCCGAGGACGAGTGCAGGGCAACAAGGGCGACATCATCGGCACTCTCCTCACGGGCGAGGAAAACGCAGTCTTGGAGCCGAAGGCTTCCGTCCATCCTCTGAGCCACAAGATGGAATTCAAGGGGGAGAAGTCACTAACCCGGGTGTCACCCACGCTGCGTGCCACAGAGTCCAAGGCGGTCACCTGTGTATGGAAGCCGAGTAGCGGAGGAGGTTCGCCGAGTAGCGGAGGAGGTCGCCGTCAGCCTTGCGGTGTGTCGGTGGATAAGGACAACAATCTGCGACCTTATAGGCAGGACAAAGCGAAAAGCGGTGTCGCAGAACTGCAAACCGAGTTCGCCGAATCCGTGGGGTCAACCCTCACGTCCGCCAGACCTAACAACGTCTACGGCGACACGTTCCCATATCGCATCCGCAGACTTATTCCGCGCGAGTGTTTCCGTCTGATGGATGTCGACGACGAGGACTACGACAAAATCAAAAACTACGTAAAAGGTCACAGAAAGAACGGGAAGCCGATGTACATCTCGGAGTCCCAGCAGTACAAGCTCGCAGGCAACTCGATTGTGGTCGCCTGTATGGAACATATCTTCGAGCAATTGTTCTTCCCCTCCGGACGAGTGACAGAACCAAGACAACTGGACATTTTTGACATAATCTAACAAAACTAAAAGACAATGAACGTATTGGAACAAAGACAGGCAGAGGCGGTGGTGAGCATCGCCAAGACATTGCGCACTCCAGACTGGGAGCAGCGCAGGTATGAGATCGCAAAGGATATATTCGTGCATAGGATGATGCTTCCACAAGAGTGTCGATCACTAACCGAGGAGGGTGATGCGGAGATTGCCGTTGATTTGGCGGATGCTCTGATTGACGCTCTAAGGAAAGGAGGGTGGAATAAAGTCTATTTAACTCTAATAAAAATTTAAAAGACAATGAAAGAAGCAGAAAAAATCATCAACTGTATTAAATATTGGTCTGATAAAGACCAGAAGAATCGTACAGCAGTGGTAATCTTAGCAGACAATAAAGAGGGCGGCGTGTGGGGTCTTTCTAAGGGGAAAACACGCGAAATAGGGCATCTCATCTATTCTCTAATGACCGAAAAAAAAGAACTCGGTCACGACATATATGTGGCTGCTTGCCTCTATGCACAGAGGCACATTACAGCAGAGGAGCGCGACAAGATAAATGCAGTTATATCCGCATCCGCTGAAGCGCGCAAAAAGATAGAAGCAATTATATCCGCGCGCAAAAAACCGAAAGGAGGTGAAAAATGAGGTACAGAATACAACCGAGAATCTATGCGTGCTTCACGCACAGCGACCGAGTGCCAATAGTGCAGTCAAGCATCACCACCTATGCAGTGCAGGTGAGAAAATGGTACGGCTGGGTGACTGTCAAGGAATACGATGAAGGCTCCGACTCCGATTTCGCCCTCAGCCAAGCGGAAGAACTTTTAGAATTTCTAAATCAATAGAAAAATGAAAAAGTACAAACTCACAAAAGGGACTCGGAAAGTAGGCGGCTGTGTTTTACATCGTATAAAGGCCCTCCGAGACTTCGGAAATGTCAAAAAAGGTGACTTAGGCGGATGGATAGAGAATGAAGACAATCTATCGCACGGTGGTGATTGCTGGATTTATGATGATGCAGTTGCTTATAACAATGCAAAGGTGTGCGACAATGCGGCTGTTTATAACAATGCCGTAGTCTGTGATAACGCAATGGTTTTTGGCAACGCAAAGGTCTATAACCATTCAAGGGTCTATGATAATTCAAGGGTCTATGGCTATGCAAAGATTTACGATTATGCAGAAGTCGGTGCCTGTGCAGAGGTCTACGGCCACGCAACGGCCTTTGATAGTGCGACAGTTTGCAATCGTGCGGTAGTTCGCGATTATGTAGAAGTTGGTAAGAGGGCAATAGTCTACGGCAATACAGAAATCGGAGGAAATGCAGTAATTGAGAGCACATTAGATTATATTGTGTTCAAGAATTGGTGGAGTAGCGGAAGATACTTCACATGGACACGCTCAAACGATATGTGGACTGTTGGGTGCTTCTACGGTACTGGCGAGGAACTCATCAAGAAAGCTTATACCGACAGTGACGAGAGCGGTAGTGAGTGTGAACGAATAATAAAGTATGTAGAATTAATTAAATCAAAAATCAAATGAAGAAGTATTATATTATCAAATACGCAGATGGAAGAGATTGTAGAGAGATTAACAGCTATGAATCACGTAATGAGGCTTCTGACGCTTTGATGAAGTACCTTTACAGCCACAACGAATATTTGAGTGTTAACGATGATAATTATCTATCACCATTCGATTTCAAAATTGAAGAAGTAGATGTTAAAGATGTAAATGAAGTCATTACGGATTTTGAGAGTGCAAGAAATACTCTCAGTGTCAAGCCGAATGCGGACTTCTACGTTGTAAAAAGAAAACATTCTGAAAAAGTTGCCCATCTTCAAGAAGCTGCAAGACTTGCCCTTTTTGAAGATGTTGCAAGACTTGTGACCGACATCAACCCCAAGCACATTGAGGCACTGATTGCCTTAAATGAACTGTTCACTATTGCAGAAGCGTGGAACAAGGAAGACGAGTTTGTACCCGATTTCTCGGATTGGAATCAAAACAAGTGGTTTCCGTGGTTCAAGTATGACGAGGATGTTGCGGGGTTCGTGTATGCGTATACGAATAACTCGCCTACGACTGCGCGTGCGACTTTCGGTTCTCGGCTTTGCTTCAAGACATCCAAGCGTGCCGAGCAATTCGGCAGACAATTTGCCGACCTTTACAACAAGGTTTTTTTATAAAAACAATAGAGTAATGTATAGCTTAGATATTATTGATGATAAACATAAACATGCTTTTATAAATATAAAGGCAAATGAAGAGAATGTTTTGATTTCTGCGTATGAAGACGGAAAGATAGCAAGAAGTCTATTTTACATAGATAAACAACGTTTAGAATCACTTATAAAAGCACTCTCCGCAGTAAAATTACTATTAAAATGATAAAGCAATACAGGATGTGGCTCCTCCGCCAGCAGAGGCGGAGGGCGCAGAGAAGAAATGAAGAAGTGTGCGCGAGCCTGTCCGTCAGACTTATTGACGGCTCGTTGTACATAGCATATGGCGGCACGCTTATCCACAAGTTTTCAATCGACAATTCAGTCGCTGAAGTTATTAACCATATAAACGAAATAAGGAGAATGAATTTATGATATTCGATAAAATAAGTATGAGTTAGTTAAGCACGGTAGGCATCATACGCAAAACCAAGTGGTGGTGCTTGCCACATTGAGAGGTAGCTCAGGCAGTAGAGCGGCAGCAAGGAACAGCGGCACACATGATGACAACCAATAAGAGGTGCGGAGTTGTCGGCTCAATCCCCTCGACAGCAGGTCAATGGTGCAAATCCATTCCTCTCAACTATTTAGAATTTATCAAAAAGGAAGAGAAAAATGATATTTAAAAAACATTGAAATTATGACAAACGAAACTGGAATGGATATTTTTAAGGCGTTCAGCGACCTGTCACGGATGGACAAAGAGGACTTTGCAAGATACGTAGTCAACAACTTGGCGAACAGAAGCCGAGAAAGACTTCTGCTCTACCTTGCCGCTGACTTCCTCGAATTTATTCAAGGCAATAATGATTTTACGACAAAGCAAATTAAGAAGCTGGTAAGTCTTGGCATTAATCTTGACAAGGAATGGACGTTGCAGAACCTTTTGGATTGTCTGCCTTTGCGTGTGGACAGAGTGCCGCAGACAAAATGGATTCGGGTTGTCAACCCGAACGAAGAATATGAAGAATGCTTGGACAGCGACGGAGACTATCCGAACATCTCTGGACATTTGACCATATCTGTGCAGTATGGACGATGGGTGTTCGACTTCGACAAGGAGGGAATCAACGGTCGCAAGCCACAAGATACCAGTTTTACAGAGGCGGCAATCAAGATGGCGGAATTTTGTATCGAGAACGAATTAATATGACGAATGTATGAAAAAAGAGATTAAGAGCGTGTTGAAGAAGCTCGCAGGCGAAGCTTCTGAATTTCGCGAATATTTCAAGAAGCCGTTTGTCTACGACGAATGGATTGTCGCAACGGACGAATATTCGTTGATACGAGTTAAGAAGCAAGGAAACAACGGCGGCTACTCGCCACTAACCAAGCAAATTGATATTGATCATTGTTTCCCCTCTAAGACTTGCAATTGCTTGGTGGACATCGAGCAATTGCAAGAAAAACTGAAGAGCAAAAAATACGGCGCTTGGGGAGACTTTTTGACCGTTTGCGAAGAGTGTGGAGGTGTTGGAAAGGTCTGATGTACATACACTGATAGACTTGGGAGAGATTATCAGATTTCAGGAGTATGTCCAATATGTGGCGGAGACAGTATTACTGAACGAACAGGCGTGGTTAAGATTGCCGACGCAATCGTCAAGCCGAAATATCTGCTTCTCTTGTGCGAGTTGGCAAAAGCGACAGGCGGAAGAGTTTTGTTGCTGAATAGAGGCGCAGAGCGACAACGCTTATATTTTCAGATAGGAGAAGACATAGAGATGGTTATAATGCAGGTGAGTCCGTCGTCAGTTGCTCGGCAAGAGGAATTACTTTTTGAATTTGAAATCGATTGAATAAAATGGAACAGAAACAAGGAATGCCGATAATCGGCACACACAATTCAATGACTTATCTCCGACCGCAGAAGTGGTATGGATGGTTTATGATACCATTCGCCCGGTGTCAGAACAAAACAATCGAGGAACAGTGGTACGATGGTGCACGATGCTTCGACTTGCGCATCCGCTTCACCAAAAAGGGCGAACCCTACTTTGCCCACGGACTCTACGAATGCTCACACGAGGTCGGGCCTTTTGATGTCTTGGTGAAGTTGTACAGACTGATGATTCGCTACAATCAACCTGCCTTTGTCCGTCTGATTCTCGAAGACCCAGACAAGCAAAACCACAACGTTTTCTACTTCAAGGAGCTCTGCCAAGAGTGGAGTAAAGACAACATGATACGCCTCTTCGGTGGCAACCGCAAGGGCGATTGGGCGCAGATTGTGGAGTTCGGCTACAAGCCGAACCTTACCCAGTACGTAGGCTCCATGATGGAGGACGCACGGTGGTACGAAAAGATTATGCCTTTTGCTTATGCTTGGAGGCGCAACAAGAAGAATAAGCAGAACCCACAAGGCGATATTGCCATTTACGATTTTATTTAACGTTTATTATTATGACAAAAAAAGAAGTTAGAGCTTATTTACAGACTTACTGTGGTATAGACTTAAAAGAAGAATACTGCACGTTGGAGAATGTACTGAATCTAATTCCTAACGTCCAAGATTCAGAGCAGAGTGAAGCATTCTCCCTTAACGTTCCAATTAATGAGCATTGTTTTGATTCTTTAGCAGAGAGCAATTGGCTATCGGGTGATTTGTCTATATCGAGAGATGATGACGGAAAATGGACGCTGGATTGGGATTGGGATGGAATGGTTGGCATTTTGCCCCAGGGCGAAGACCTTATGACTGCCGCACTTTATATGTGTGAGTTTTGTGTCGTCAACGGAATCAGATTGAACATTAAAAAACTTAAAGAATAACATTTAACATTATTAACCTCCCTCTGTTAACCCCAGAGGACAACAGGGAGGAAGCATCGGTTTCCTCCCTTTCTTTTTCCCAATGAATATAGCGTACAACATTGACTGCATAGAGTATATGCGGACTCTCCCCGACAAGGCTTTTGATTTAGCCATTGTCGATCCTCCTTATGGTCTTAAAGCGAGTGGCGTGGGTATTACGGGAGGCAAGAAGCGTATAAGGGTGTTGAACACGATGCCGATGGAATGGGATATTCCGCCTACGGATGAATATTTCCAAGAGCTGTTCCGCGTGTCGAAGAATCAGATAATTTGCGGTGGGAATTATTTCAATCTTCCTCCTTGCAGATGTTTCATAGTGTGGGACAAGCGACAGCCGTGGAAAAACTTCTCTGCGTGCGAATACTTGTGGACATCGTTCAAGGCGCCAGCTAAGCTATTCAGTTATTCTTACAGACAGAAACGCATACACCCAACGCAGAAACCTGTGGCGTTATACGAATATCTCATTAAGACCTTTGCAAAGCAAGGCGACAAGATTCTTGACACGCATTTAGGCAGTGGCTCATCAAGGATAGCCGCATATAATCTCGGCTTTGACTTTGTGGGATGTGAGATAAACAAATATTTTTTCGATAAACAACAAGAACGATTTATCAACGAATGTCAATGATACTATTTCCTATCAGACTGACGGCAGCGACCGCAAGACGCACTGCTGTGGCTCAGGAGCTGTCACCAAAACCGCTCCAACCTTGCGAGGTCAGAAACCTCGTGCTTAAACCATTGTTCATCGCACTGCTCACGATCCGTGAGGCGGAACGGCTCCGCTATCTGTGCTTCAACTTCAAAACCGACAAGGACGGCAATCTCATCTACAAGCGTGTCAGTTGTGACCTTGGCAACGCCATTCGTGACCTCAAAAAAGAATTGACAGGAGGAATGTTCGGTGCGGAACTGCAATTGATGCAGTTCTTAGAATACCGCTTCTTCGAGGACACGAAGAAGGTGTTCTCGCTCCTTCGCCTTAACGTGGAGGAATTTATCCGCTCTCTCAATTATGATGTCGACGATTCCGACATAAACGCACAGAGTGAGGTGGTGCGGTTTCTCTCGCTTATGGCGATTGAGTTTGCCGAGGAGTACACCGAACGCCTTGCTGCTGCGTGTGCGGAAGTGCCGTTGAAGATTACCCCTCCAAGCATAAACAATCTCGTGGCTATACAAAAAGCGTGCATCGCCATCGAGGAGAAGAGCGTGGCAGCGCAGGTGAACGAAGTGAACAAACGCAAGCGGGCGGCATTGGAGGCTTGCATCGACGCTGCCATTAGAGAGCTGAAGAGCATTAGCGTGGCACAGGCAGACAAGTTCCGCTGCTGTGGAGTGTGCGCCAACTACAGATATGAGGTCGCCGCAAAGGGACATTGCAAGTGGCCTTCATACAACGCGTCACAGATGCGCCCTGCGTGCAAGCGGTTCGAACGAGTAAACGAGAAAACGGAGCTTTAAGATTAACAAAAAAGTTGTCTGATAGGCGATTAATTATTACCTTAGTAAAAAGTTTATTTATGGAAATGTCTTTGATTCAACGAATAATATCCTACCTTCTGGGGTATAAGTACTATGCCAACATAGTCAACACCAAAGGGACCGGAAAATATGAGATTTGCAGTTTCATTTTTGATAACAAGGCTGACGCGGAACGGCATATGCGTGATTTGAAAACTGGAAACTTGTCGTTCTCCTACATCGAAACCATAAGTTTCCGCAGTAGATTGATTTACCCAAATACAAAACGATGATTGGACGGATTCTTGACAAGATGCTTAACAGGCTGTATGTCGTGTTGGATGATACAGATAACTCAGTCACATTATCTCCGCGCTTGGCGGAGATAGTGATGGCTGATATTGTGGATGAGAATAAGATTCATATGTTCTCGGATGGACGGGAGTATGGGTTCTGCGTTAACCATCCCGACCTTGTGGGCAAGGACACCCCCTTCGCTCCGTTGCAGAAAAACTTTCAGCACAACACCATCGGCTTCAACGCAACGTGTCCTTCCGTCAACCGCATCTATTATGACTATGGGATAGAGTGTGGCAAGACTGCAAGGAAGAAAGTGGTGCGATGCCGATGCAAGGATTTTTACTACTTCAAAATTTTAAGGAAATGAGAATGGCGGAAACAAGAAAACCGGATATATACTTCCGTGAGAACGGACAGATAGACATAACATCAAGGGTCAGCAAGACTCTCGGTCTGCACCCCGGCGATGCCATCAACGTGTGGAACGCGGGCGGTGAATATTATCTTTATGTCGCTGAACGAAATGTGAAAGGAAAATTCCGCGGTGTGTGCCGTAAGGTCAACTTCGGAAGCAATTTCCTCCGTGCCAATTTCTACGACTTGGCAAAGAAAATCATCGTTCTGTGCGGAAAGAGGGAGGCTCACCTGCCCGTGGGTTCCGCAGTGGAGATGGACAACATTGGGACGGCTCTGCCGTTGATAACGAGAAACAATCTGTATGATGAATAAAGACATTGAATTTGTGGGCATCTCCAATGCTCCTTCTGACTATAGCGCACAAGACGGAGTGATGTCGCACCTTGTGAACCTTATTCCGGAAGAAGGCGAGTTGAAGGCGGTCGGCAAAGGTAGATGCCTGTGGAACGTCAACGACAAGTACCGACTACTCTTCGTGCATTCCGTGACTTCAGAAAGCGAACACTACATCTTCTTCAAGGACAACACACTGTACTATCAGATGTCGCCAACAGCGGAGGACAGCGACAGCGGTTTCAAGGAGATAGGATATATAGCCGGTCTCCCCAAGATCGTGAGTGTGGGCAACACGCTCATCGCCTACTCCGAAAACGAAATGCGCTATTTCCTTTGGAAAGAAGACAAGGACACGGGTGTGTTCGTCTATAAGAATCTCGGCACTCATCTCCCAGAACCGAACCTGCATTTCGGTTTGCAAGAGTCCACTTACATAAAGGGTTGGTCGTTGGACGAGAGCGAGAGTCTCCCCAATAAACTGACATTCAAAACGAAGTGGGATATGGCACAGAGCTCGGATTGGATGAGGGAGGAGAACCAAAGGGATTTGGAACAGCAGTTGTGCGTAATAGCGAATATGGTCATCGCCAACAACACCAAGTATGGACAGTTCATATTCCCTTTCTTTGTGAGATACGCATACCGTCTTTATGACGGCACGACACTCACGATGCACTCGGCTCCTATCCTTATGACTCCAAGCACCTTTGAACCTATGTATCTTATCGCACCCGAATTGGCTGTGGGCAACACTGAAACGAAAATAAACATAAGTTGCACACCTTGCCGACTTTTGTGCAATGCGTTGTCCGATGCGTCTGCCTTGGAGGATTTCAGCGACATCATAAAGAGTGTCGACATTTTCATCAGCGCACCTATTTACACATACAAGCAAAGCGGATACGACAAGATAGATGACGAACACTGCCACAAGGCAAAGTATAAAACATCAGACACCCGTATTAACTACGGCATATTCTCTCCCGACACATTAGGATTCCGCATTCATTACAACACGTTCCCTTTGGGCGACAAATGGTATTTCACCTTGCCTAAGTTTACCAATGATGAGATAAAAAAGGATGTGGAGAACAAGTCTTTGTTTTATCTGCTCAAGTCTATTCCCATATCGGAGCTGAAGGAATATACGGCTATGAGGAAGATTGACATACAAGACTCCTATCTCTCATCGTTGGTCAACAAGGAGGTCATGACCGATGACTACAACAGCCACGAATCGTTGTTGCCCAAGCAGGCGTTTGTATACAATTCAAGGCTGAACATCTCCAACATCAGCCGAAAGTTCTTTGGGGGATGGAATCCATCAGCGGCACAACGATATAACGGCAGTGTGCAGTACTCATTCTCCGTATGGTATGAGCTACACAACTCATCGGGGCAATTCATTGTGGCTCCTGAGAATGACGGATTATATCCTGAGAACATAGGACTCTATGGGTTCTACCCCAACACATTCGCCACTAAGATGATTGCCAAGAGGATAAATAACGGAGTGGGGGTCACCCCAAACGAACCTGTCTATATGCAGGTGGAGATGAAGCAGCACGATTTCCTCAACGGAGCGTTCTATGTGTTCCCTTTCTGGGACGAGAAATGCAATTGGGACAAGACTGACAAGTTTTGGGAAACTGCGGCAACGGGTACTGATCCGGTGACCACCGACAAGATGTTCAAGGAGCCCAACAAAGTCTATACATCTGCTGTAAATATGCCGTTCTATTTCCCTGTGGCAGGCATAAACACGGTTGGCTTCGGTGAAATAATAGGGCTGTCTTCAACAACGCAGGCTTTGTCGGAAGGGCAATTCGGTCAGTATCCCCTATACGCATTCACCGATGAAGGAATATGGGCGTTGCAGACCAACGAGAACGGAGGCATCGCTTCCGTCACTCCGGTGACAAGAGACATTGTCAATAATGCCGACAGCATAACGCAGATAGACGATGCAATCCTCTTCTCTTCCAACAGAGGACTGATGGTACTTCAAGGCTCCCAAACGCAGTGCCTGTCAGAGGCTTTGGACGGTGAGTGGTTCAGCCCGTCTGCGCTCCCCGGCTTTACGAAGCTCTTGGCGCCCGACAGAATCTCGTTTGGATCGTTCAAAGAGTTCCTCAGCGGAAGCCGTATAGCATACGACTACGTAAGGCAACGGATTCTCATCTGCAATCCGGGCAACGTCTTCGCCCCCACCTACTCGCTCCAGAGCAAGCAATGGGGAGAGGTGCGCACAGGCAAGGTTGTCGCTATCGCCAACTCTTACCCAAACAGCGTAGTGCAGGTGTCCGTACCGTCAAAGATTATGGAGAGCACAAGGTCGGACATTATAGACCTGTCGCAGGAGAACGAAGACGATGTCGTTGTTGCCGCGGTGTCACGTCCGATAACATTCGGTGACGGAGATGCGCTGAAGACGGTCAACACGATGATCGCCCGCGGAGACAATATAAAGACCGCCTTGTATGGAACGATGGACTACAAGCGATGGACTCCGGTGGCATCAAGCGTTGAGAGATACATCACCGGCATACAAGGCACACCATACAAGGCTTTCCGCCTCGTGCTTGTCGGCACGATGTCTCCCGGACAAAGATTGACAAAGGCATCCTTTGAGATAACTCCGAAGGACGACGGAAGGATAAAATAATTCTTTTTAGTTTGTGTTAGTGTTATTGGTAAATGACAAAGGGGGATGATTCGTGAGAACCGTCCCCCTTTTTTTGTTCGTGTTGTGCAAATGTTGTGCAAATCCACCGCACATCCACCATAACTTTCTGATAGTCAGACTACCCTTGTTGTCTTACCCGGACAACGTTGTTTGTTAGCCGTTCACTTGGTTTGTTTTTATATCACTTGACAATCAGCATTTTGAAATGTTTGATTGTACAGATAGTATTAAATAATCACAACCGATAACAAATATGTTGTGCAAATGTTGTGCAAGTGTTGTGCAAGTTTCATACCTTTGCGTATGGCAACAATCAAAGCATTCATCCGAACGACCAAAGATTCCGAGGTCAAAATACGCTTCCGTCTGAGTGACGGACGCAAGGTGCAGTTATACTTCATCAGCCACATTATGGTGTACCCTTCTCTATGGGATTCCAAAAAAGAATGCATCAAACAGCGTGCGATGTGCCAGATTGCGTATAGGGAAGATGTGGACAACAAGGTGGCTTATCTCAAGGACATCATTATGCGTGTCTACTCCTCCCACTATGCGGACATACGCACAAGCCGTGACTTGCAGAGAATGGTGGAGGACGTTCTTAATCCGGAAGACAAGGAAGAACCGATGGTTCTCGATGAGGAATTTGCCGACCTGCTCGCCCACAAGAACATCGCTTTGGGAACGTTGCGAGGATATGAGGTGCTGAAGAACAAACTGAAAAGTTTCGAGGTATTCAGACGCAGATACTCTCCGTCATACAGCCTTACCTTGAAAACGATGTCGGAGGATGACGTTAGGAAATTCCTGTCTTACATTAGGGATGTGGAGAAAATTGGCGGAGCGAACTATATATGCACTACATTCAAACGTCTGCGCTCTTTGTTCAAGGAGATGGTGACGCTTGGAATTATCAACCGCTCTCCGACCGACAACGTGTCGGTGAAAGCGGAAAGATACGGCACACCTTATTATATAAGCATAGCGGAACGCAACCGCATAGCCAACTACGACTTGTCCGACTACCCTTCCCTTGAGGTACAGAGAGATATTTTCCTGTTCCAGTGCTGCATCGGTTGCCGTGTGTCCGACCTCACAAGGCTGACCACCGACAATATTGTGAACGGAGCCGTGGAGTATATTCCCCGGAAGACACGAAGCGAACATACCGACATCGTCAGAGTGCCGCTGAACAACAGCGCGCGGATGCTTGTGAAGAAATATATGGGAGTGGACAAGGACGGCAGGCTGTTCCCTTTCATCGCAGACCAAGCATATAACGCAGCCATAAAGCGGTTCTTCACCATCTGCGGCATAACGAGGTCGGTGCTTGTCTATGATTCTTCCAAAGGATGCGAGGTGCGCAGACCAATCAACGAGATAGCCTCCTCCCATCTTGCACGCAGGACGTTCATAGGCAACCTTTACAAACAGGTCAAAGACCCCAATCTTGTCGGCTCTATGTCCGGTCACAAGGATGGAAGCAAGGCTTTCTCCCGTTACCGCAACATCGACGACGACATCAAGAAGGAGCTTGTGGACTTGCTTGACTGACTTCCCTGCCGAGATGGAAGCACCGCACGAAGCGTTCTAATTCTTTCCGCATTTCGGACACACGATCTTCGTGGCGGTCTTGTACACCGTCTTCTTCGGTGGAATGTATTTTACAATTGTTCCCATAGTCTTCCATAATATTTGTTTGCAATACTGAAAAGCAATTCAAACCATAAAGCGGCATAGGCGCACAGAAGCGAAGCACTGATGCAGTCCACCACATTCCATCTGAGGATGATGACGGAATATGGCAGACAACACCAGAAACTGAGGCATTTGGAGCACGTCAGCGGAAGCAGACGTTTCTTACCCGTCAGCCTTCTTGCGATTTCTTCTGCGAGACCGAGATGGTTCAGCAGAACGCAAGCCAACACTATCCGCACCAGATGCCACATTGCTATCCGGGAAAGGTGGCGGTAATGGTCACGTCAGTAACCATCGAATAACCATAAACGTTCCCGTTGCACTTCACGTTTGCCGGAGCCCGACTTGTCACACCCTGCGTAAGTGCGAGTGCCGGTGTGCCGTTGCCCTTAAAGATGATGTCGAAAGACTCGATGAACATCTTCACTTGAGGCTTGCAGCAGCACTTGCCGTTGCGAGGCTGATAAGTCACTGTCCCCGTTGCCTGCACGGTGACAAACGTTGTTCCGCTTATCGTTTCCTGCGATGCGATGCTGTAGGAAACTGCGGACTGAGGTTGAATGCTCTGAGCGAGGCAGTATGCCTGGCAGAGATTCTCCACCACACTACAGGCATATTCCTGGGATGTGGCGGTAATTGCGATAGGTGTTACATTAATCATAACTATCCAATTTTTAAAGTTACCTGAAATCAGTCAATCGTTTCACCTTCATCAGGTGTGTCAGTGAACGATATGTCATTCGTCGTCAGACTTTCATATATCTTTTCAAGATATTTGTTGTTTGCCGACACTGTCTCGTAGTTCTTCTTCAGAAGGTCGAATATCGCCTTCAATGCTTGCACTATGTTCATCGTTTGTAATGTTTGAGTATTCCGGCTCTTACAAGAGCGTTGGCGTTCCAAGCCTTCAGTGCCTCGGATGTCTTGGCGGCAGTGACCACACATCCCTTTGACCGCAGTTGGTTGGAGAAGTCCACCCATGCGCTGCGCATTCCGTCAGCCTCGTCCTTGCTCTCCGCATACACCGGAATCGTTATTTGCATTATTTCCATATCTCTATTCCAATGGCGGTAGGTCGGTAACCGCCTCTGCCGCTGTTTCCACTACACTGCCGTTGCGCAATGACCTTACCACGTTGTATGCCTCAAGCAGTCCGTCCTTGTTCTCCTTCACCCAGCCGAACACGCTCCCGGCGATGTTCTTCACCTGCTGCATCGTTGTCGGTGGCGGTGCGGTGACATC
>ERZ1034880.25-NODE-25-length-62626-cov-1193.396078_pt1 | contig 62626 bp, 62 predicted proteins | sample MGYA00520630_ERZ1034880 | MGnify/ENA primary metagenome ERZ1034880 (study PRJEB33766, sample SAMN09781725) | gut metagenome | biome: gut microbiome | host: Homo sapiens | place: Madagascar | study: EMG produced TPA metagenomics assembly of the PRJNA485056 data...
ATTCTTCATTATTCTTCAAATTTATTTGGTACTTGTGTATTTATTTACTAACTTTATGGTGCAAAAGTACAATAAACTTTTCGGAAGTGTATGGTTTGGTGGGCATATTTAAAACATATTAACCCACTTTGTTGAACATTTAAAGGATTTTAATATGAATGTGCAAAGAATAGTGGACATAATCATGTCCAATAAACTGAGCAAAATTGATATTGCTTCTAAGATGAAGGTGAGTCGAACTACGTTGGATAACCTCCTAAACGGTGCTGACGTAAAAGTTAGTACAGTTGAAAATCTTGCCGAAGTCCTTGGGGTAGATGTTGCTGAATTTTTTCGTTCAGATGATAATACCACATCGCTTGCAAATACCAATAAAGTAGACCTGATTGACCTGGAAAGGGAAGTAATAGCTCTTAGGGCAGAAAATAAGGTATTGAGAGAGATTCAAGGACTTTCTGAAAGAAGTCATGTACATGTAGGATAATTAAAATGAAGAGATTATGAAAAGATTAATTTTTGCTTTTATTGCTTTTGTTATTGCTGTAGTCGGTTTTTCTAAAGATTATGTTGGTTTAACCACTACAACTGTGAATTTTAGATACGAGCCATCTACAGAAAGTGAAATCATAGAGAAACTTCCAAAGGGCTGTCCGATTGCTTTTGATGATGAATCGCTAGAGGATGGTTTTTATTTCGTGAATGTTTTAGAAACAAACACATTCGGTTATGTGTCTGCTAAATACATTCAAAAATATAAGGAAATAAGTATTGATACGACTTTGGTTTTAGAGAAAGAGGATGTTAATCCAACATATCAGAGGAAGAATAGTCTGCATCTTGATCCGCAGCTAAAGGTTAAAAATCTTGCATCTGTTGCAATGACTTTAAGAGTTAATGATGAACTAAATTACAAATTTAAGGCTCATCAAGAGCGTACGATTACTGTGCCTGCTGGTAACGTAAAACTTATGGTTTATTCTCCAGGAACAATTCCTTACATTGGAACCACAAAGACGGAGGAAAACTATTTATATACTCATAAGTTTTATTTGCATACAATAACAACGAGAAGATGAAAAGACTGTTATTCGTGATTTTTGCGCCATTACTTGTTGCATGTTCTAATGGAACCCGAAATGCAAGCGACTCTGAGGATAATGATTCTATCATTATTACAAAGACTGTTAAAGGGAAGCTTTCTGATAATGACAAAATAGAATTAGCAAAATCTGTAGGGATAGGCACGACTTTATATATAGATTTTGCTAATGTTCTACATTCTCGTAAACATTGTAATGGTATTGCTAGAGATAATCAGGCTAGACCTTTAAGACCTGTTCGATTGCTCATGTTGACTGATGATAATACATCAGAAATATGCTCCAGATGTATAAACTCAGAAGCAATGTGGGCTTTGGACGAAATAGTTCAGGGATATAAGGAAACAGAAATTGAAGTAAAATAGTATAATGATGCAATTATCAAACAACGACATAGACAGAAAGCTGAGGCTTTCAAAGAAGTTCTTTTGCTTTGGTTTAGTGACCTTCTGCATAGGTTTCTTGATGATTGGCTTTGCAATAGGTAGGTTGTCTTATTTTAGTAATGCTGAGGCTGATGGCTTCCAAACTGAGGTAGCAGCAGGAGGAAACGTATATGTATCAGACAGTCCTGGTTCTAAGCGATACCACAAGGACAGAAATTGCCCAGCTCTTAAGAGAAGTACAGGAAAGATAACTTCTATAGATGAGGCTAATGCCATTGATCAAGGAAAAACTTTGTGTGGATGGTGTGGAAAGAAATGATTTTAAACAATTATAAACAAGTTATAGAAATAGCCAAGTATGATAAGGCTATAAAGTAATCAAGAACTGTTTAGAGTAGCAAGTAAAAAGCTTAGTAAATATAAGGCTTTACAACTTTGTAGCGACAATAATCTTTGTGGTTTTTGTAAGTTCTTGTAAATGAGCTAATTAAAGATAAGTAATTAATAACCATTAAGTTATCTAAGAATTAAAATAATATGTTTGGCACGTTTAACGTGACAAATGTCACAAGAAATTTATAAATAGTTTAGAGTATGGCAACATTTAAAATCTTAGTTCAGCATAGAAGAAGTGATGGTTTCTATCCTGTTTATATCAGATTGACTCATAATAGAAAGGTTTGCTATCTAAAGACCGATAAGATGGTAAACGATAAGGGTATCGTGAAGGGTACGAAAGAGGTGAAAGATACTTTCGTGCTTACAAGTTTGATGCCAAATATCAATAAATGGGTAGATGGATTGAATAGAGTAGATTCTTCTCAATGGACTATAGAGGAGGTTAGAAGATTCATTGAACAAGGCGAGGAGGGTGTTTGTTTTTCTGATTTTGCTAGAGAATATATAGATACACTTTATGATATATTGGAATATCATTCTGTATTAACCTACGGGCAAGCATTGAACAATTTGGAAACCTATGCTGGTAGCACAAAGATTATGTTTAACCAACTAACTACATCATTCATTGAAAATTGGATAAAATCCTTATCAGCTAAGAAAGCAATTAAGTTTACCTACCCTACGTATATCAAGCGATTGTTCATCGAGGGAGTAAAAAAATATAATGACTACGACAATGACATCATAAGAATAAAAAATAATCCTTGGGTGAAGATTAAGATACCAAGGGTAGATAAGGCAAAGAAGAAGGCTATAACCATGGAAGAATGCCGAAAGTTCTTTTCTATAGTCTCTGAAAAGAAATCGTATCAAAGAGTTATGGATATTTGTAAGATGGTGTTGTGTTTAGCTGGAATAAATGTTGCCGACCTATATAATATGAAAAAGAAGGACTACTTTGATGGAATCCTTCATTATGAGCGCAAGAAAACCAGAGGTAGGAGAGAAGATAATGCCTATATAGAAATGAAGGTTCCTGATATACTTTTTCCAACTATCGAAAAATATTTATCTAGTAACCCAAATGATGAATATCTTTTTTCTTTTCATTCCAAGATGGGGGAAAAGTCATTAGATACATTTCTCTCTTCCTATTTAAAGAAAATCTGCAAAGAGCTGTTGGGCTTTGAAAAGGGACATTACTATACTCCTTATACATTTCGACATACTTGGGCTACTATCGCTCAAAATGACTTAGGAGCAAGTTACGAGGAAATTGGCTTTGCCTTGAATCACATCAGTACCCACAAGGTGACAATGGGCTATGTGAAACCTGATTTCTCTAGAGCATGGGAATTAAATGAGAAGGTAGTGGAGAAGATATTTTTCACTAACGACAAGAGTAAACGCCTGGAGGAACATCATCTGCCTGTATTCGATAAGGTAGAGGAAAACTTTGAATTGTCTGCTGATGCTTACTTTATGGGTGAGGTTGTGGCTCATGTTGATGGCAAGGGCTATCGGAACACAGATGAGATAATAGAGCAGCTCATGGCCAGCATAAATGATACTGTGCCTAAGAACTGCACGATACAGATTAAGGTGAAGAATATCACCAAGGACCAGACGAAGTACTTTGAACGAGTCAGGGACATAAAATAGCTATTTTATGTTAATACAGATTAAAATCGACCCAATATAAGTTAAAATAGAGCATTTTTGCTCGATAACCAAGTCAAGGGTAGTCTTCTCTAAAGTTGAAGAAAATTTAGAGAGGGCTACCCATTTTTTATAATTAGCCATTATTAACAATTTTGAGATTTTTGATGTTGATAGTGGTTTCTTGTTTCTCAAATTTCTCTTCCAACTGCATGAAAGATTCCTCTACAGATAAGTTTCTGGATTCATCATTATTGAACGATACAGACTGGAGTTTTGGAGCCACGTATGGAAGGAACTTTGCCACCATCGCCAGTCGTCCGGCAGGCTCGTCAATCTGCATGAGATCCGTGAAAAGGGAATACTTCTGTTCATTGTTGCCGTTGATGTAGTCGGTGAGGACATCACGTAGGCTTTCACGCACACTTTTGGTAACTTTATTAGGTGTGCCAGCCTTACGTCCGCCAGTCTTCTTCCTCTTTGGCTTCGGCTCATTACTATTGTCTTGTTTTACTGCCATATTCTATTGATTTTTAATGTTTACTGATAGTTTTCGGGTGCAAATATAGTGTAAAATTACGAAACTTGGTGTTCAAGTTGCGGAACTTATCACAGATAGATAAGAAAAACGCATTACTTTTGAACAGTTTAAACATTAAAATTCGAATTTTATGGGATTAATTGGAAGTATTGCTGGTGGACTGACCTCTGCTGTAGGTGGTTCCTTAGCAGCCAAAGCAAGAAACAAGGGATATAATGAATATATCAAAATGTTTCAAGACCGTATGCAACAGGTAAAGGATCATCGGGACAACTTGTATTACCAGGATCCAACTCAGTCAGCGGAAAATCAAGTAGCCGTAACCAATGCCCAGAAGGTATTGGACAATGCAACTGAGAACGCAAAGAACACCAATATTGTTAGTGGCGGATCTGATGAAGCGGTTGCGCTCAGTAAACAGGCTGCCCAGGAGCAGGTGGGTAATATCATGCAGCAGGCGGCCGTGCGAGGTGCTCAGACCAAAGAAAATGTGTGGAATACTGCTGATTCGCAGATAGACCAGATGACTAACTACATCGCCACAGCCAAGAAGGAGAAGGCTCTTGGTACTGCTAAGGGTATCACGGATGCAGCTGGTGGCTTGGCTGGAGCTGCAAGTGCATTGCCATTTTAAGGAAGGAGGTAATTATGGGATTTACATTAGATGATTTAACTCCTAAGCGTCCGGCTACTGCCGTTACTCCTGTTACTGATTTCCCTGATGATAATACGGTGAAGCCGGAAGAAACACCTGTTCAGAATACGACTACTGAGCAGGTGAATAATACGGCTATTGATACTACAGCTACAGAACCAGTTAAGAATACAGCTATTGATATTACTGGTATTACCGGGAATGTCGGCTATGAATCTTTTGCAGAACAGCCAACCGAGGAAGTTACCAAGGTGGAGCCTAACCAGGGTATCAAGATAGACTGGAGCAGACCTTATGCCGAGATAGAACAGAATCCTATCTTGCAGCAGATGAAGCCTTATGACATCATGAGGGATTACCAGAAGAATGGTGATGGAAACTGGTCTGCCTTCATGCCTTGGCTTTCTTCACTTGGTGATGCCGATAAAACTGTGGCTGCAAATGCAGCTTTGCAAAAGAAGGCAGAGAATCAAGCCAAATGGGAACAATGGGGAAATCTTTTTATGCACTTGGGTAACTTCTTTGGTACAGTTCAAGGTGCTCCATCGCAGAAGATTGAATCAGCACAAGAACTTACTGATCGCCAACGCAAGATAAGAGAGGCTACAGATGCTTTAAGAGCTAAGGGATATAACCAGATGATGGTGAATATCTATAAGGACCGTCAAGACAAACAGGCTCAGATGCAGGCAGAGGCTGCTGCAAAGGCAAATGATGCCCTTGCTGCTTATCGTGGTTCGCAGAAGGCACAGGAGGAAGCTTTGACACCTGAAAAGGTGAAGACCGAACAGGCAAGGCAAGCAGCTTCCAATGCAGCAGCTGGTCTTTCTACCGCCAAGACCAAGACGGAAGACGAACTGAGAGGCAAGAAGGGAAAATTACTTGATGCTCAAACTAATAATGCCAATGCCGGAGCTGCTGATCATAAGGCTAGCGTTAACGTTAAGGGAGCGCAAGTTAGGCATATCAATTCGCAAACAGAGGGACAGAATCAGAAAAATGCCAACCAGAAGGAGGCGGATGATTTCAACACCAGGTATGTGAATGACCCTGTTTTCAAGAAGCATGTAAATGAATGGGCTACACACAATGGTATGGCTATCGGTGATAATGCTACAGGAGAAAGTGCTGGCCGCGGTGGCACTTGGGCTAATGAAAAGAATCGCCAGCAGGCATCCGCTTACGCTAGGGCTAAGATGGCTAAGGAAGGAAAGAAACGAACCGTTCGCCCTTATGGTGGGAAACCAGCCAAGAGAACTTCTAACACAAAGGTAGATTATTCAAAGTATATAAGAAAATAACATAGTATATGGCAGACAAAGACAACAAATCTAAGTTGACTTATCATGTATGGGATAAGGACAACAATGAGTATGACATCCCTGATGAGGTTGTTCAGCAGAGAGGCATGGACAACTTCGCTAAGGACTTCGAAGGTGGTTATATCACCATGTTTGACGATAAGAAGCAGAAGGTAGATGTTCCTATTGAGGATGTGGGCGAGTATCGTAAGCAGGGCTATATGTGGTATGATACCAGTGGAAACGATACCCCTATCAACGAGGTTGGAAAGAAACCTTCACCTTCTAAAGAGAAAGAACAGTCTCAATATCCGCAAGAGGTGAAGCGAGGTGAGTTAAAGAAGCCTAGCTTGATTTCTCAAGCACTCGGCATGATGCCGAAGGTGGATGCAGGTAATATCGGTAGGGAGCAGAAAATGGGTGGTATGATTACCAGTATGCTTCTTGGTGGTAATGAGCAGCAAGCACAGCCGATGCAGCAGCCACAAGACAATAATCAGCAGGTGCAGCAGACCGCACAGGGGAATGCTAGCCAAGAACAGAAGCAGGAGCCAGCTCCTTCTATCCCTAGCGTAGTGAACGACAATACTTTGATGGATGCCAAGTTAGCTAACTATATTGAGAACTGGAAGCAGAGACCGGATAAGCAGAGTACTTACTTTGAGAATATGGTTGCCGACTTGTTGGCTGATGGCACTGCCAATAGCAATGAGGAGGCAGTGAATATGGTGATGCCTGCTTTGCGCAGATATGCTAACCGTTCTGCCATGGACGTTACCAACCTGGTAGTATCTTCTTTGCCTGATGATACGGTGCAGGATGCTGAGCAGAATATCGATGCGCAATGGTATAGCCATGGCGTGCAGGATAAGTTGAAGCAGGAAGCAGACAGCATGGGTATCAGTTATGATGACTATGTGGCTAAGTTCCTGAAGCCTGCTATGGTGCAGAGTCTGGTGAACAAATATGGTCCGAACTACCGCAACATAGCTGAGGGCATCGCTACTCGCCTCTATTCTCACGATGAGAATGTACAGGAGAGACTGATGAATCAGGACATCAATGATGCGCTTTCTAACGTTATTAATAAATATGTGAGTCCATCTGTAGTGGATGAGTACAACAAGGCTCAGGAGGCAGGCAGTAAGGCCTTTGCGGAGGGAATGGAAGGAAGCCAGTTTATTCCGGCTAATCTCCGACTGGGTACAGCACTTGGTGCTCAGTATGAGGCAAACGAGGCCAAGGATCCTGCAAAGGTGCTTTCTGGTTTGCAGCAGAAGTTTGGCAAACTCTACCGGAATCCGAAGTTCCTGAATGACATGAGCAATGCCGCATTTAAGGTGATGCAACGGTATGGCTTGAATGGCACTCAGAGTAGTGATCCTAAGCAGTTCAAGCCAATGATCAATGCTGCCATTAAGAATGAGTTGGACCAGCTGGAGATTAAGGGTATGATGCCTAAGGGTAGTGCTGAGTACATCATGAAAACTGGTTTGGGTAACACTATTGTGGGTAAGATTATTCGCAAGGCTGTTCAGACGGACTACCAGAACTGGCTGGAGGATATTGCCAATCAGCAGTATCAGCCGGGCTTCTGGGAGAACGTGGCAAGTGGTGCGTTGACCTTTGCAGGTGATGCCTGGAGTTATTGGCTACCGGGAGCCGCAGGTGGCAAGTTGACCAAGAGCATGGTAGCCAAGGCAGAGGGTAAACTGGCTGGTGACCTCATGGCTAAGGGTATGGAGCGCAAGATGGCTGAGCGAGCTGCCAAGGTGCTTATCGGTAAGAGTAAGGCCGAGGCTTTGAAGAACGGAGCCGTGCATGGCGCTGTTACCTTTGGTGGGCAGTCGGCTATCTCGAAGCCTATTGATGAGGTTTATCGCACTGGTCAGTTTGACGAGAATGGCACGATTTACAATCCTTCTGTGGGTAAGGTTATCGCTAATACTTTGGGCGAGGTGGCTAAACAGAGTGCCGTAGGTGCAATCATGCAGGGTGGAACCATCGCTAATATGGTAGGCAAGGGCAGAGGCTTGGCTACCAATATTCTGGCTGATGTTGGTGGAAAGGTGGTTGATTCCGGTATCATGACCGGTCAGCAGTTGCTGGAGCGTATGGCGCAGGATCCTAACTTTAAGCCTACAGGCAAGGATGCAGCCGAGAGTTTCTTGGAGAGTATGGCGAACCTTACAGCTATCGGTTTGCCTGGTATGGTGGGCAAGTATGCCCGATTCAAGGATGCGAGGGAGTTTAACAAGAAGTTTGACTTCACTGATCAGGATATTGCCGAGTTGAAGCGATTCGGCTATGATGGACTTCGTGATGCCTTCGAGAAGGTGAGTATCAATGGCTATCGTGCTGAGGAAGACTCTTCTAATTCGACTAATCGAACAAAATTACCTGTTCCGTATGCAGAAGAGACTCAGGTGCTGAATCTCACTCAGAAGTATATGGACCTGATGAACGACAAGAGCGTGCCGGAGGTGTTGAAGGCTAAGATGATGGCTGTGGTGGAAGGCAAGCGACCTTCTTCTTTCTCGCCTGTGGTTGATTCCGTCATCGTACAGCCTATGGATCAAGACGGAAAGGTGTATCTCGAAACCTTGAATAAGGATGGCGGTATCATTGACAGAAAGGAGTTTTCTTCTCTTGATGAGGCTCAGAAGGCAGACAAGAAGCTGGAGTATGAGAAGACTCTTGGCTTAGCTTCTGTGCTGGAAGGTGAGTTCCATAATGAGTTTACCCAGGAGCATCTGGAAGACCTCTATAATCAGGCAGCTCAAAAATACTACATTGGTTACAAACTAACGGACGAGGAGAAAGCAGCAGTTTATCTTCGTCAAAATGCTGGTACTATTGATGAATTAATTCACAATCGTCAGAATGGTATTATTCTCACAGATGAGGAGCAGAAGCAGGTGGACACTTATCGCCACTTCTATGACTCAGCATTAGAAAACAGCTCTGTGTTGAGGGAGTTTGTACAAACATTTGAGGATTCTCATGGTGTGGCACGTGGTACACTTCGTAAGGCTTTGGAGTCGAAAGATAAGAAGTATGCGCCATTAGTTGAGTCTTATCTTAAGGAACTTTACAATTCCATCGAACTGAAACGTGAGATGAAAGATACTAAAGAACAGATGAACCAAGAAACGCAAGAGACCACTGGTTCCACACAAGAAGGTGGTGCTTCGGCTCAGAATGCTGAGGCTACAGCTGAAAAGCCTGTAGATGCTTCTGTTTCTTCTGATGTTCCACCAACAGAACCGCCAACGCCTCCAGTTGGGGGTGAAACGCCTTCAAATGCGGACGATACACCTTCGGTGGAGAACAATGTTAGTCCTTCTGATGCCGATACAGCATCCAATGAAAGCAAGTCTGATGCTTTTGTTATGGGACAGAATGCCTATAAGAATGGGGATTCTGAGGCTTTGCAGGCTATCGACTATAATAGTGATTTGGCAACAGGACGTTTGAAGCGAGCGTTTGCTGATAACGAGAAGATGCCTGATATTGTAGCCAATGCCTATAATGAAGGTAGAGATATGGAGCAGTTTGTGGATCAGCGTGCAAGTAGTTTGACTCCAGCACAAAAAGAGGCTATCAGTAAGTATGTAGAGGCAATGGATGCCAAGAAGGGTGCTATTGATGCTCTACAGCATGCCGATGATGGCTATGGTGAGGCGTTGAAGCAGCAGCTCTGGCCATACCAGACGGAAGACGGAAACATCGTGCCAGCTACTCTGGATAGCGGAAAACAGGTATTTTTGAAAAAAGATAACGAATATGGTGGAGCCTTTGTTGTTGTTCCAGATGAGCAGGGAAAGCCTACGATTAAGCAGATACCGAAAGCTGGTATTATAGAGAAGGGTACTCCTATTCCTCTTGATGAATACATCGAAAAAGCAGTGGCTCTGCAGAAGGATGCAAGAAATAAGCAGTTTATCAGCCAGTTTGATGGCAGTGGGTTGAAACGAGGAGATATTGTATCAGTTTCTATGGAAGCAGGTGATGAGCCTTCTGATGTTAAAATTGTGGGTTATACAGAAGATGGTCGTGTGATATTGACAGATACAGATGTTGATGTTAATTCGCAAATAGACCCTGACAAGTTGGAAATTGTTACCAAGGACAAGTTTAATGCTTGGCGACAGAATGCCATCGATTCCTCTGTTGGTGCAGAGTTGGATGCCGAGGACGCACAGCGTGCAAATTATGATGCTGCCAAGGCTGAGGCAGACAAGCAGGAGCGATACAAGAAGGGTATCGTAGGTTTGGGCATGGGCCAGCCAGACTATTCTTCTAAGGATACAGATCCAAATGTGGCGGCTGAGTATCTGCAGGAGCAGTTTGGTGAAGACCATGGCAAACTTTTGAATCTGGTTAATGGCAGCCGTGATGACATCAAGACTCAACTTGCCAGCAAAAAGAAGGCTGCTGCTGAATATCAGAACTGGCTTGATACCAATGCCGACCTTGACCCGGAAAAGGCTAAGAAGGTGGAGAACGACCTGGCTCTGGTTAATGAGCAGATTGCTGATCTTGATGCTCGTTTCAAGAACTGGAATACTATCCGCAACAGCGTGATGACTCCTGATGAGTTAAGAACCATGAAGGAGGAGCGCAAGGCAGAGATAGAGAAGGCTGGTGTTGACAAGTCTTCCGTTCTGCCAGATGTGGATACAGGCGTTCGTATTCCAGAGAACAGTGAGCTTAAAGACAAATATCCTACTCAGGAAGCTGCTTCCGGCTACATAACGTCAGAGCGCAGACGCGTGTACAAGATGCAGGAAGAAACCCAACGAGAAATTGATGGTGTAGACAAGATACTCAATCAATACATGGATGGTGATATGGAACTTTCCGCTGAACAGTTGAGAGATCTGAATACCACCAAGGCAGAACTGGCAAACAGACAGAATGCGCTTACAGCGGATGCCAAGGCTTTGAAGGGAAAGGCTGAAAGCTTGAATATTCTTTATATAAAGGAACGAGCAGAGCAAAACAAGAAGAATCTTGAAGCTTTGTCTCCAAAAGACAGACGTAAGGAATTGGTAGCTAATGCCTTGGAGAAGAAAGACATGAAGACTATTAAGGAAATATATAAGGATGCAAGTACTGATGTCATGGATTTGACTCCGCGGACATTGGAGGAATTTGTGTCAGAGAGACTTTTTCCTCATAGTCTGAATGCAGAATCACTGGCTCAAGAGTTAGGCTCATTCAACTTTAAGCGTGGTATTGGCAGTAAGTACGACACTAACAAATACAACGATCTTTTGGCCAAGAATGGCGAGGGATTAACTATTAGCGAGCTTGCAAAGCGAGTCTGGGAAGATCTTTCCAGCACAATGGAATCAGGTGGTGGTGACGGATTGCAGTCTATGTATACAGACCAGGATGTCCGTAATGCAATTCTTGATATGTTCAAGACTTATGATAGTGTTCGGGAAATGCGTAATGTGACGCTTCTTAACCGTATTGCTGCTGCGGAAAACGAACTGTCGGGCGAAGAAGAGTGGTACGAGCAGCAGAAAGAGCGTGAAATTTACGAAAAACAGGCAGAAATTGACGAATATAAATCGTATATTCACGACAAAGAGTTATCTTTGCCGTCAGAAAGCAAACTCAATCATATCTACGGACTGGAATATGACCGCATAATGGAGATAGAGGATCGTGAACGAGAGTACAAACAATATGTCAAATCAATTTTACCAGAATTAGCAGATTATGATGACAGAAGCAATGAAGAAGGATATGGAGGAGGCAGTAGCCTGGGTAGCGACTCTTCACGGAGAGGAGTTGATGAAGGAAATAGCCAAGGCGAAGAAGTTGGTAACGGAGAAGCATCTTCTGAGTCCGAGATTGGAGAAGGCTCTGATAGCGGACGCAAAGGGCGACAAGAGACTGGCAGCCTGGAACGTGGCGAAAGCCCAGCTGTTCGAGGCTCACACCTACCGCAAGAAGCATCCTTCGGAGAACGTTTAAAGAGTGCCATTGCCGAAACTGAGACCGAACCAACAGAGGCTCAGAAGAAGGCAGGAAACTACAAAAAGGGTCATTTGTCCTTTGGTGGCTACGATTTTACCGTAGAAACACCAAAGGGCGTGACTCGTAGCGGTAAGGACGAGCAGGGCAAGCCTTGGAGCGTGACCATGCACGATACTTACGGCTATATTCTTGGTAAAATTGGTGTGGATGGTGACCATATTGATATGTTCATCAATGATGCCGCTGACCTTGATACTTTTGATGGTAACGTTTATGTTGTTGACCAGGTGAACCCAGAGACTGGAGAGTTTGATGAGCATAAGGTGATGTATGGCTATCCTTCTGAGGAGGCTGCTACAGAGGCTTATCTTGCCAACTACTCTAAAGACTGGAAGGGACTTGGTAAGGTTACTTCTGTGCCTAAGGCTACCTTTGACAAATGGCTTGAGTCTTCTGACCGCAAGACTAAGCCTTTTGCAGACTATGCTATGGTGCAGAAGGAACAGCGTGCTGCTTATAAGGAAGAAATGATGCAAGACGGTGCTCACAGTGAAGCCTTTAACAAGATTGTAGAATTGGGCAAAGAACAGAAGGAGTACTGGGACTTGATGGAGCAGGGAGAAGTAGATCCTGATGATGTGCCGGAAGTTGATGTTGCTCACGAAATGGATGAACTTTTGAAGACTCTTTCTGATGAGGAGTTTAAGGAAGTTTCTGATGTTTTACAGAATATTCACGAGGAGTTCGAGTATTGGACTGCAAACGAACATGAGCGTAGGGAAGATTTGGCAGAGCGTAAGAATGCTGCTGCTTATTCCGAGTTCCTGAAGCAAGAAACGAAATCAATTGCTCCTTTTGCTGACGCTTTGAGAAATGCCGTTAATGGCGGTGACAAGAAAGCTATTGCTAAGGCACAGAAGGAACTGACTGATGCCCTGCTCGCAAGCAATCTTGGACATGGCTATCTATCTGGGCAGTTGGAGTATGCAAAGAGTGCTAAGAAGAAGGATGAATCATATAGCGAGAGGCGAGCCTTCATCAAGCCTTTGACTGATGCTATTAACGCTATTGAGAGTGCATTGGATTCTGCTCTGGCTGATGTAGGGCTTGAAGGTGTTCATGTTGATTTCAAGGAATATGGTTATGGCTGGATTTATGCCGACAAGGGCAGTGATTGGAGAGACAGATTAGAGCCTTTGGATAATGACTACCGAAATGTATCACAATATAGTGATGTGAATCCTATATCGGTACTGCCACAGATTACCATGAATAATGTGAAAAAGGTGGCTGGTATCATCAAGTCTCGAATTGAGGAAGGTGAAAGATATAATTCTGATGAGAATCAAGACGAGAATATTGAGGAGGCTAAGAAGGCAAAGGATAATCTTCCTTTCCACCGTGATGTGAAGGAGGTGGAGCCATCTGAAATGACGGAGGCACAGAAGGTAGCTTATGATGCTGTATCTACTATGCTTAAGAAGGCTGGCATCCCGGTGAAGGTTGTTAGCAATGAGGATATGGTGAAGGTGGCTGAGGCGCAGGATAATTCCTTGTTTGCGAAATACAAGGATTTGGATAGACAGTTGAAGGCTGTTGCTGAGCCGGGAGTGAGATTCTTGCGTACTTATCATGGTAGTGGTGCTAGCTTTTCTGAGTTTGACTTCAATCACATGAGCGAGGGTGCTGGCTCACAAACATTCGGTTGGGGCGGTTATGTAACATCTTCTGAGAAGATTGGAAAGAGTTATGCAAAAATAACTCAACAGAAGCCTACTTACATTTATAATGGTAAGGAAATGTCAGAAGATGATTTTCAAGAAGAAATCTTGCCTAAGATAGGTAGTCAAAATGAGAACATGTTTATGGATTTCTTATATAATCTTGAAAAATATGGTGTATCAAAAGCTAAAAACATATTGAGAAAAGGCGATTACGGTTATTATAAAAATCTTCTTAAAGGTACATCTGGTGACACAAGAACATATTATGAGGGAATAGTTAAAGCGGCAGAAGTTTTGCTTGCCCTCCATAATATACGCATCAAGAAACAAAAGACAAACCTCTATGAAGTGGATATTCCTGAGGATAATGGCAGCAACTATCTTGATTGGGATGCAAGTATTCCTTCTTCTATCAATAAAGATAATATAATCAAGGATATTCTTGATAACATACAGAAACAAGAAGACGAAAAGGAAGACTGGGAATTGGAGTCTTTGGAGAATGACATCAATGATAGCTTGGAGTGGGCTAACAATGGTGAGGAACTATACAAGGCTATTAGTTTGTACTTAGGTGACAAAACTGCAAGCAAACTTCTCGCTTCTCTTGGCTACACTGGCATCAAGTATAAGGCTGGTCGTAACTTTGGTGGTGCAGAAAAAGGTGATACCAACTATGTTATCTTCAAGCCTGAGGATATGAAAATAGTTGATCATACCAAGTTTGCGCAGGGTAAAGGTGTAGTTTATGGCTACACTGACGGCAAGGAGATTGTGCTGAATCAGGAGCATCTGAATCCTAATACTCCTATCCATGAGTACCAGCATCTTTGGCGTACTGCTGCCAAGAACATGAATCCGGAACTTATAGAGCATGGTGATAAACTCATCATTCAGACCCAGCTATTTGCCGATTTGAAGCAGGATCCTAACTATAATCATCTGACAGATGAGCAGATTTGCGATGAGGCTTTTGCTCGTTTGACCGGTGAGGATGGAGCTGCCATCCTGGAACAGATGGCTAAGGATGCTATCAAGGAGAATCCGCTTGATACAGCCAAGGAACTGAGTGTTATCAATAAGTTGAAGGAGTGGCTGAAGAAGTTCTGGTATTGGACTCTTGATACATTTACGAAGTGGAAGCCTGAGGACATTAAGAAAATGACATTGGAGGATATTCGTAATCTTGTACTGAGAGACCTGGCGAATGGGGTGGACCCACGCAACGTGAAGATTCGTATGACTAAGGAAGATGCAGTTTCTCTTCGTAAACAGATGGCTGATAATGCTGAGCAAGAGCGGATTCTAGAGCATACGGAAGAAAACTGGCTGAAAGAATTTGGCAAGGATAGCCGTGTTACTACTCCTATTGGAAGTATCAAACTTGGTGAAAACCAATATAAGAAGGCAGGAAGAAACGACCGAATCAAAAGATTTGGTTTGTTGAAGCCTACCCTGGAGCGTCCTGATGTTATCCTGGAGAAGTCTGCACCAAAAGAGGGTGCGGAACGACAGACTAAATATCTGTTCATCAAATCCTTTAAAAAGGCTGATGGAAACAAGATTCTGAACTATGAATCCATAACAGTAAAGCAGGGTGAAGAGGAAGTGGCGATTAGCGCACATCAAATAGATCCTTCGAAAGTTGTGAAAGAATTGACGGAATCAAAAGTGCTATGGAATCGTTTCAGAGGCGATTCTAATTCCTTGGGCGAGAATCAAGGTTCGGCATTAACTCCATCCGCAAATAACCCAAGCGGAAAGGATAGCGTCCTGAATCCTCATAGCGATGCAAAGATAAGAAATAATATCGAAACTGCCAAGGGAAATGGTGGAAATTTATCTGTGGAGGATAAAATAAAGGCTGTATCTCAGCAATTTGGGGTTGATGAGGCAGATGTGGCGATGTACGCCAATGCTATTAAGAAGGGTTCTACTGCTGAGGCTGCACGTGCCAGAGCCAATATCAAACGCCATTTGTTGCAGGCAAATGAAGATAAGATTTCCTCTTTAAAGGAACTTCTTAAGTACACTAAGCCTGTAAATGAAGCCTTGAAGGAGAACTTTGGCGACCTTGATGCTATGATCGAGGAGCGCGTGAAGCAGGTGGAGGCGCAGCGTAACGCCATGGAAGCCGCAAGAAAGAGAGCTGAGGAAGAGGAAGCCAAGCGCCAAAAGCACTTGGAGGAACTTTCAGTGATTCCTGATGATCAACTTGACAAGCAGTATATGGATGCTCTTGCCAAGGGGGATGATGCTACTGCCAGGGAAATGCTTGATGAGGCTGCCAGACGCAAGGGGTATGATGATACCGAGAGCGCATACCAAGGTGTAGGTGCGTGGGCTGCACCGGGAAACCCTGGATATGAAAGCGACAAGGCGAGACGTGATGATTGGGAATCCAGTGGCTCGGATGTGAACCTGGAGGATATGGCTTTGGGCTATACTCCTCAGCCGGATGATTACTTCTCTCATCCTGAGCGTTATTCGCAGAACACTCCTCATGGTTTGGAATCTGTGAAAGCCATCAATGAGGCTATTGATGCCATTAAGAATGGCGAGAAGGATGTTAAGGTAAAGGTTTATCGTGCTGTTCCTACTTTGGTGAAGGAAGGTAAGTTGCGTAATGGTGACTGGGTTACTCCTTCTAAGAAATATGCCGAAATGCACGGAACAAACCGTCTGGAAGGCAAATATCGTATCATTGAAGATGAAGTTCCGGCTACTCAACTGTGGTGGGACGGTAATGACGCAAACGAGTTTGGCTTTGATGATGGCAAGGCATATAAATATAAGAATGCCAAGAACAACAGAAAGTTGAACGACCTTGTTACCTATGATGATAAGGGTGACGTTATTCCTCCTTCTAAGCGTTTCAATTCTCGCAAGAGCGATGTGAGATTCATGTTTGCTGGCGAGAAGGGTGCGGCTGAGGCTGACAAGGCTAATGTGATGCCTCGTCTCGGCTCTGCTACAATTGGTTTGAAGGCTGCAAAGGATAAGGTGGTGGAACTGTTTAATAAGGCAAAGAGTGGCGAGTTTAATGGCAAACCTCAGTCTATAGGTACTCTTACGCAAGAGGGCAAGAAGTTCCTAGAAGATTTGTCGGGCTTGAAGATGAAAGATAAGATAGACTTTGTTCTGAATCCTTCTGACTTGAAGCACATGAACAAAGACCACTTCGGAGATAATGAGAAGGATCCTGGAAGAAATATTCCTTTGACAGAGGAAGATTTGCGCTTCATGGTGGATGTTATCATGAATCCTGAGCAAGTGGTGTATGGCATCGAGAAGATGGATAATCGCAAGGCTTTCTTCTTCTTGAAGCAAGCTGAGGATGGTACATTAAATCTGGCAGAGATCTATAGTGATAAGAAGGGTAATCTTACAGCCAAAAGCTACTATAAGACGAAAAAGGGGGTTGACCAGCGAGTCATGGAGATTAAGAACTCCCTTCTCCCTACGCCCGAAGCGTCTTCTGGTTCACCCCTTTCTGATGGCAAAGGTATAAACTTTTTCTCAATTGAGCAAGAAAAAACAGCAGAAACAGCAGAAAATGTGCGAAAAATCGCTGATTCGGTGGTGAATACAGCCAACAAGCTGGGTGGTGCTGAGGCTACTGTCTATTCTTCTTTGGATGATGTGCCAGAGGAATATCGCTCAGAGGTGGAGCAGGGAGCCAAGGGATGGTATAACCCTGCTACACACACGGTGCATGTTTATCTGCCGAACTGTGAGGATGGCAATGATGCCCAGCGAACCGTCTTCCATGAGAAGATAGGGCATGAGGGCATGGAAGTGTTACTTGGTGGCGAAGATGGTGTGAGAAAGTTCGCCAACTTCGTTTATCGTTCCGTAGGTAAGGATGTTCGAGGCAAGATTATTGACTTTGCCAATAAATATGATCCGGACTGGAAGAACCCTGACCGCATGAATGTGGGAACGCAGGAGTATATCGCTCATTTGGCTGAGGAGGGTCCTAAGACTGCTGAGGACTTTTCTCTTTGGACCAAGATCAAGCATTATCTTATCAAGGTGCTTAAGAAGCTGGGTATTCGTGTGCCGGGACTTCTCAATGACAAGGATTTGAGATACTACCTGATGAAGGCTGGCAAGGCTCTCCATGTTTGGGACAATATGCCTAAGGAGAAGCAGGAGGCCATGATGAAGCAGGCTAGCAATGCTGAAATCAAGGATTCGCTATCTAATGGTCCTGGTAAGGGTAAACCACAAATGAAGAAGGGTGAAAGCACTATTCAGTACATGAAACGTGTACAGGAGTGGCGCAAATGGAAGAATGCACGTGAGGATAAGGAGGACCCTGAACCACCAATGTTCTATGACATTGATAAGGATGAAGCAGGCAAGAAGGAATGGGAACGCCTTAACAAGGAGTGGCGTAAACGCCATGAGCTTAATGAAGATTTATATGCTGCTATTCATAATAGAGAAGACAAATTGGTGGATGCGGTTCCTTATATAGTGGAAGTTCCAAAACGTTTGAGTGAAGTTTCTGAAGGATTGAATGATACAGACTATTTCAAGAATAGAAAATTGTCAGTAAGTTCAAAGGATTTGGAATCCGTTTTACCTCTTATTGATGAGTTGAAAAGTGATATAGACGGAATAAAGCTAGATGCTGACGGTAATATAGTAAGTCAGAAGTCTATTGCAGATAAAATTGCAAAAAAGATAAACTCGCTTCATATACTAGAAACAAGCTATACTCCGTTGACTTCGGCTGACATTTTGAATGAACATGTGTTACCTATATTGGAAAAAGATGTATTTCCAAAAGGTAAGAATTTGGAGGCAATTAGCAAATCAAGATTACCAGTACGTAAAGAAGGAGAAACAAACGATGAGTATCAAAGTCGTATCAATGAATACGAGAAATGGCAGGAAGCCATGAAGGACCAGGAAGACCCTATGCCTGATATGTTTGCCTTCGAAAAGAAGAAGCAGGAGGAGGTGAAACGCAAGTATGAGGACTGGTTGGCCAGACATGAGCTTCTGGAGCAGCAACAAGCGGATTTGGACTTGTATGAGGGAAAGATTTACCCAGCAGAGACCAATCCGAAGGCTGATGTACTGGAGCAGCAAGTGATGCAGGACTTGGCAGAAGTTACCAGTACTGACGTGAGCAAGGAAGGTGCTGCCATGACCGTGAAGCATGCCGTTATCCATCGACGAAAGAATATGGAGGAGGCCAGTGCAGACGATGCCATCTATATCAATGATGTGAAGAACAGAATCGAGAAGATGGCAGATAGCGGTGCTTTTGATAAGTTGCTTTCTGACTACAAGGGCAAGCCGAACCGGGCAGAAAAGCTGGCTGAGGCTATACCTTATATAATAGAAGCTCCTAGAAGACTGCGTGACCTGGCGCATGATTTGAATGCCACTGATGCTTTTGACAAGGGACATATTCATATCCAGCCAGATGATGTAGAGGCTATCCAACCTTTCGTGGCAGACCTGATTGCTGAGACTGCTAAGATGCATACCGTACTGAAAGACGACAAGGAGGTGAAGGTTTATGATGATCCTCAGGCTGTGAGCGAGGTGGCTAACAAGCTGGCTCAGGCTATCAATGCCAATCACCAGGGCGAGGAAGGCTTTGTCCCTATTGATGGTACGGACATCCTGAGCAAGCATGTATTGCCACTGGTGAAGCAGCAGATTGTGCCTGTGGGTATCGATTACAAGAATCTTTCTCCTGAAATGAAATCAGCCATTGATTCCATCCGCGACTGGTATAACTATACCTACGACTGGTTGATGGATAATCATACTTTGAAAGCGGGCACTGGCTATAATGTTGACTATGTAAACCATATCTGGGATAAGGAAAAGTCTGACAAGCAGGCTTATGCTATGTATGTGGAGAACAGACAGCGCACGAAAAGCCCTAACGAGAAGCCGAGAACCATCAGTACCCTGATGGAGGGTATCAGCGTGGGACTTGTGCCTAAGACTACCGACATCACGAAGATGATGGCTTACTACAGCAGAAGCAATATCGAGGCTTGGGTTAACAAGACGATGCTGCAGGAGTTGAGTGGATTGAACGTGATAGAGCGGAATGAGGACGGAGAAATCGTTTCTTCTGACCCACTGCTTTCTTCTACGCCTCCTTTTAACCTGGAGCAATATAAGTACTTTGAGATTCCGGGCGTAGGCCCTGTATGGGTATATAATGTATCGCCTAAGCAGATGAAGGTGAAGAATCCTGTCACTGGAAAGGAGAAGGTGCTTTATAGTGAGGCGAGTGCTGGGGACAGATTCGGGGTTGTATTCGAGACCTATCAGTCTTCTCCTTTCTGGAAGGCGTTTGATACGCTTGCTTCGAGTGCCAAGAAACTGGAGTTGGGCTTTAGCGGTTTCCATGCTGGAGCCTTGACGGAGGTCTATATGGTACAGAATATGGTGGAATTTGGTCCGAAGAAGGCTATGGCCAACTTTATGAAGTATATCTTTGTAGATACGATGAAGAATCATCAGTTGCCTTGCTTTGCCAATCCTGAGGACTTCCAAGAGGCTGCTACCCACTTGGTGAAGTTTGGAGCGACCAACGACTATGCTGCAGCGGATGTACAGAACATGTTTGACAACATGCGCGATGCGATGATGAAGGTGCAGGAGAAGTTGAAGGACGGAAATAAAATTTCCGGAACGGTTTCTTTGGCTACTATGCCATTGAAGGTGGCAACGCAGATGCTTTCGCTCATCAACAAGGGCATGGATAGAGCTTTGTGGGATTTCCTTCATGACGGACTGAAACTTGCGACCTACCGGATGAGGGCAGACAAGACTAAGGAACGTGCCAAGAAGAAGGGATGGACTGAGGAGGAACTGAGCCGGGCTTTGGACGAGGACGGTCAGTTTGTGAACGATATGTTTGGCGGTCAGCACTGGGATATTCTGGGTGCCAGCCATCGAACCTTGCGCTATGCCGGACGAGTTCTTCTTTCGCCAGACTGGAATGCTTCTACCACACGTCACTTTCTGGCATTAACCGGATATGGTTCAATATGGAATGAGGCCACCTTTGAAAACTTCAAACAGTATTATCAGAGGCTCAAACATAAGGAACTTATACCGGAGGATGAAGGCAGAAGAAGCAGACAGATTTCTGCACTCCTCTGTTATGGTATCGGCTTTATGGTGTTCTATGAGGGTATTGCCAATGGCATCAATGCTGCTTTCCGTACTTTGGACGAGGAGAAGGAGCGCAAAAAGGCTGAGGAGATCAGAAAGACCAACCCAAGCTATAAGAGCATGTATGAACTTGCTTATCCTGATGGTATAAAGTGGTATGACTATCTGATGCGAGGCAACAGCCTTGGTCAGCAAAGCAAGATTTTCCTTGGCAGATATGAAGATGGTACAGAAATGTATGTGAGACATGGTAAGCAGTTCCGTGAGGTTCCTGAATACCTCTTCAACCATAAGGGAGAACTAGAGTTCCCTGGACCTATGGTACAGAGAATGATAGGTAAGGCTAACCCTATGGTGAGAATGACCTTGGACGATATAAACTATCTGAGCGATTTCCAAGCCAGCCATGCGGATCAAGAGATTCAGCGCAAGTATGGCAAGACCATCGGACTGCTTTATAAGGATGCTTTGTACTGGGCACCTTTCCTGATTCCGAGCCAGGAGAACAAGGAGTTCAAGGCCGTTGATTTCTTCTTCCCTTCTTCTAAGGGTTTCTCTCCATGGAAGGCTCAGAGTTACTTCAAGGACTTTATCCTGAGCGGTGACATGGAAGGCGTGGTGATGACCTATCAGAGCTGCCAGCGCAATGGTATCGACCCAGAGGCTCAGATTAAGGCTGCCATCGGCAGCGTGAAGGCACAGGAGAGTGCAGAAATGAGCGATGGAGTGACTTCCTTACAGGAGGCCAGTAAACGCTTTGATGCTGCCAAGAGTATCACGGAAAAGAAGAAGATGCGCCAGAAGATTAAGAAATTCCTCTCGCAGAGTGACTACAAGGCTTTCACCCAGAAGGAGGCTCTGGACATGGTGCAGGGTTATCTGAACGGTGATGAAGACTTGAAGGAAATGGAGAAGGCTGAAAGCAAGTACCTGATGAAGGCTAAGGCAGAGGACGTGACGGAGGACTGGAGAATACAGAACGTCTGGAATGGAACCATGGAGACTTATCAGGAGTATCAGCGTTTGAAGGATGTTGATAAGGCGAAGGCAAATGCCTTTAAGGACAGCAAGAACAACAAGCGACTGTTTGCGGCCAGAAAGGCTATCTCTGCTGCAAGAAGGAAGATGAATAAGGCTAAGAAGCAAATGGATGGTACAAACGATGCTGCCAAACTGGTAGAGATTCGGAATACCAGAAAGGAGCTGCTTAAAACGTTGAACGGAATGGAGTAGCCTTCGGGCTACTTCATTCTAAAAAATGTTCTATATTTCTGAAAATAGGCATTGGCCAATTCATTTTTATGTTCTATATTTCTACAAACAGAAAAAGGGACTTGCTTCACAGCGAGTCCCTTTTTGATAGTTGTAAAATTCTAAATTCCAAATAAATTTTATTTTTAACAAAAAGATAAAAATCGTATTTTAAAAATTGAAGATGTTGGAGCGATGTTATCCGAGAGAAGTACCAGATGCATTCTCTGGTTCCTTTTTTGGTGTTGCCCAGCGTATGTAATCAGCCATGCTGTCATCCATGCGCTGCTGCTCACTCTTCGGATTCTCCTTCTTTTCCTTTCCCCAAAGGCGTCTGGCAATATCATCCAAACACCACTGCCAATCGTCTCGAAGAGTGATAACCTTGGAACTTGGCATGATGGTGACATCTGCCTTTGGTGGGTCAACATGCTTGGTGTTGCCATCCTTATCGGTCTCCTCCTTGGTACTGAGAGAGGCGAAAGGCACGTTATTGTCGTTAAGGAACTTCTCCACATCCTCCTTCTTGTTGTCGCAGAGAAGAATACAGACGGAAACCTTATTTTTCTTCAAAGTGGTGAGGGCTTCTTTCGCCTTGCCTACCATGGAGAGGTTGCCTTTATCATCTTTAGTAATGACGCAGGCTTCATGCACATTGATTGATTTACCCATGATTTAAAAGATTTAAAACGTTTTAAATGAAATGCGGAACAAAAATAAGGAGAAAATATGAAAAAGTAATGTTAAGTTGCGCAACTTATCACTAATAAGCGAGAAAAATGCGGTATTTTTGGCGAAAAATTGAGAATTATGGTTGACAATCATGTAATAAATGACATATCGAACTATGCAGAGCCTGGACCAGACTCACTTGAAGGAGTGAGTCGGGAGCGGTTTACGCAGAGCGAAAGCAATCTTCTGTTGCTACAATGGGCTTGCCAATACTTCTATGATGGTGCAGAACTGAGAAAGAAGTGGAAGCGAGCGCAAGACTTCGTGATGGGAAGACAGTTGGAAGAGCTGATAGAATGGAACGGAAGAAAGATAACCATCCGGCAGTATATGGAACTGAAAGGTATGCCAATACTGGAATACGATGTAATCGGAGACAAACTTCTTTCGCTCGTAGGTCTTGTGCGCCAGCAGCGCAGTACAGCTACATGTAGTGCCGTGGATCCAAACGAGGAAGACTATATCAGTTTCTTCAATGAATATCTTCGTCAGAACGACAACTTGAACGACAGGCAGGAGCTGGATGCGAGAATGTTCTATTCCTTCTGTGTCTTCGCCTTTGTGGGCATGAAAACCTATTATGGCAGAAGGGATGGCAAGAATGGCATCTTTGACTATTCTGTAGACATCTTTAAGTTAGCTTTACCACCTTTCTTTAAGTATGACCTGAGCGATGTGGAATTTATTGCTGAGGCTCATGATTTGACTTGGCGAGAGATTATTGCCACCTTTACAAATGGAAGCAAGGAAGAGGCTAATAAACTCAGTGAGATCTATCTACAGACGCAGCACCATTTTGCGCCCGAACAGACTTATCACCCGACTGGTGAAGCCCAGTATGCCGGAATAGATGATTTCACCCATTCTTCAGTAGTAGGCAAGTATCGGGTACTGGAAATCTGGACAAAAGAAACCAGGCCAGCCATCTGGGTGCATGACTGGGAGAGTGGAGATTGCGGCTATGCTTCTCCTGACCAGCGAGCCTTCTATGAGGAAAAGAAGCGCAAGATAGAGGAATCCAACATCATGAAAGATGAAAATGGCCTACCTGTGCTCGATGAGAATGGTGAGCCTATCTACTATGTAGACCCTTCTGAACTTAAGACCATCGAGATTAAGGATGAGGCTGAGACCTACTGGTTCAGAAGATACCTTACCCCTAATGGCTATCTGTTAGATGCCAGGGAATCGCCCTACTATGTGCTGAGAGACGGTTTCAGAACTTCCATCATGCCATATACCTTCGTGGCTTATCCTTGCCTGAATGGTGAGATAAGAAGTTTCTCTATGCGTGCCGAGAACAACCAGCGCACCTTGAACCATTATATGATGATGATTAACTTCATCGTAGCCAATGGTGCCAAGGGAACGATGCTTGTGGACGAGAATGCTCTGAGCGAGAAACAGAGCATCGATGAAATGCAGGTGAACTATACCAAGACGGATGGCTTTATCTTGTGGAACTCGAAGAACGGAGGTAAGCCACCTCAGACATTGGTCAACAAGAGTATTCCGGCAGGTGTTGACTTCATGGTGAACTTTGCCAAGACGATGGCAAGCGAGGGAACTGGTGTGCAGGGTGCTCTTCAAGGACAGCACCGGAATACCAGCGGTAAGCAATATCAGTTGGAAAGAGAATCATCATCTACCACCATACAGGACTTTGTTGAGAGTTTCAACAACTTTAAGGTACGTGTGGCCAAGAAGAAACTTTACCTGATACAGGAATTTTGTACCGATGCTGACAGCGTAAAACTGACAGGTGATGAATTTGAAATTCACTTCAATTCAGAGACCATGAGGGATATGGATTTAGACGTAGCCATCGACCTGGATGCTTACAGCCCAATCGTCAGAGCCACGAACAACGATATGGCTTGGAACTTCATGACCAGCGGTAAGATGGACCCATATACGATGCTGACCGTAGGGCAATTCCCTGGTACGAGCAGAATGAGGAAGTACTTCAAGGAACAGATGGAGAAGCTACAAGCCATGCAAGCGCAGCAGCAAGCGAATGGCGAAATGCCTACAGCAGGAGTTGAACAACAGCAGACTGGCACGCCTGCAGCACATCTGAAAGATGTAAACGATGGAGCAAATGATTTGGCAGCTCTTCCTTCGGCAGCTTTGTAGAAGAAATTCTTAGGTAATTCATAATATTGAACGAAATGTAGTTCAGTTCTTAAATTATTTTTTTAGGTTTATTAGTTTTTAAGGTTATTAGATTGTAGTGAAGAGGAAGCCGTGATGGTCTCCTCTTCTTTTTGTTTAGTCAATACCATGTTTCTTCTTGTAGGAGCGTAGCTTTTCCATCGGGACGGAAACACGATACATGTAATACTCTTGCCATTGTTTCAACTTCTTGGCTCTAACCTTGTTGTCGGCATCGCAGCCGATGGCTCCCCACTTGGAAGGAGTGTAGTAGTAGGAGGCAGCCTTGATGTCTTCTACGTTCTTGAAATAGCGAGTGGCTTTCCACTTACCAAGCTGCACCAGGCGACGATAGGCGAGCATACCCTTGCGGTTTGGGTCGTAGGTCATGATAGCCCAATCCTTGTGAGACTGGTCGTAGAGCAGGTAGAAGCGAGGCGCACCACCTTCCTTGTACTTGGCAAGGGTGGCTTTAACGCCCTTCTGCCACATACGAGTGGAGCGGAAGAGCTCGATACGAGTGATGACTGGCTGGTAGATGGCTATCAGCATCTTGCGAAGATGATTTTGATAAACTTGTTTCATATTATTCTATTTTGTTGGTAAATATTCTAAATAATTGGTATTATATTCATTTTGTTGGTGAAAATACCGATGGTTAGCCGATGCCTACCAACTCTGGTGCAATAGGCTTGCGGTTGCGTAGGCGTTCACGCTCGATGTCTTCCTTGGACTTGAACGGAACAATCTCAGGCGCAGGCATATCCTTCTCCACGTAGAGGGCAATGGCTCGCGCCATGACACGGTCATCATGCTTTCCGGCTACGGCTCCATAACAGTCGTTCTGCTTGTAATAGAGGAAGTAGGTACATTCGTCTATTGCCGCAAGTTCTCGCTCCATATAGCCAGAATCACGGATGATGCGGGCCATGGTCTTCACTACTGCCACCTTGGTTGCCTTGTTGGTATTGAATCCCCATTTCATTTCGATATTCTTCACCTTTTTCAGTTTGGACTGTGATGCACTATAGAGATTATCGTATAGAGGCAGAAGGATAGGGAAGAACAGCTCAGACTGGTTGCCCTCAGTATTGTTCATGCGCGAGTAGGCAGTGTTGTTCTCGATGACCAGATAAGCATCATTATAGAAATGGGCTATCTGGGCGCAGCGCATAGCCAACTGATCGGCATCGCAGTGGCCATGCCACTCAGCTACGATTTCCGGTACACCACCATAGATTTCATCATAGCGGTCGAGAACTACTATATCTGAGAAGTCGGAGGTTTTATGAGAACCACCAATATCGCAGGCTACGATATACCGATGTCTGACAATTTCGGAGTTGTCGGGACCAGCCCACACCTTCAGTGGCCCGCCAGAACGCTCGATGAAGCGGATATTGTTCATGCAAGCAGGGTCGGCTGCATCGTAGGAATCGCCCTCGATGTCGCCCACCATGATAGGCTCGATACCCTTGCAGTCCTCTTCCATTTCTTTCAACTTGTATGGGTCGAAGACAGTTGTACCTGAGAATAGGAAGGCTTCTACATCATCAGAAGGGAACTCCTGACGCATATCGTCAAGAGTCTCATACTCCTTGGACTTCTCAATATACCAATGGATGCCCTCGAAAGATGCGCCTTTACATTCGTAGAGCCACCAATAGTACTTACCATGACCTTGCTCGTCATTGCGATTCTTCCACAGCCAGATGGCGAAATCGGCACGTTCATCCTCGGAAGCAAATGGCAATATATATTTTTCAATTTCGAACCATGCCACGAAGACAGGAGTAAATGCTGACAGAGGTTTTCCATCCTTATCCACGGAGTTGGCTGCTACCCAAGCATCATGGAACTCGTTTTCTCGTCCGTTAGGGGTGGACTCACGGACAATGAAGGTAAGAGGGTCTGGCTGAATAGATGATGATGCAGCCTTGATCACCTTAGCCGGAGTCCACTCTGTGGTGTTAGGGAAGAAGGCTTCCTCTGTGATATGAGCAAGGGCAGCATCACCGGAGCGGCATGATTCTGGGTTTCGGGCAGAACCAGTCTGTATCTTGCAATCTCGTGGAATGAGATACTTGATATTCTGTATGGTTCCAGATGTCTTGATTTTGCGAGGGTCGTTCTTGAATGGTACACCAATGTCGTAGAAGAGCCATGTAGGAATGGCATTAATTAGCTTCTCGTACATATCGAATACCTGTGTGGCAGATGAAGATTGGTGTCCAACGATATTACTATTCCAGTTTGTCTTCCAGAAGATCTGTAACCATGCCATGTAGATGTCGGTGAGGGTAGAACCACCCCATTGGCGGCACTTCAAGAGAATGACACGGATATAGTGGTACTGACTGTGAAGGCGTAACTGTTCGAAGACCTTTGCTAGTTTGATCTGGGCATTGCGAAGAAGAAAAGGTATATCCTCACCACCATCCTTATTCTTGATTCGGGCATAGGCATAGGCGAAGAAATAGAAATCGTGCTTACAGCGCAGGCGTATGAGATAGCGGAAGACAGCATCGCGAGCCTTCTCTTGGTCGAAGTCTGGCATGTACTTATCGCAAAAGGCCTCTATAGATCCACACTTGATGATGGCGCAGAATTTCTTTTCCTTCAACATTTCTACTGGGAGCCAGAGCTTCTTTCCATTCAGAAAATCAGTGATGACGCATTCGAATCGAAGTCCAGGGGCATTCTCTCCAGTAATGGGACGATAACTAGCGAGGAGACTTTTGAGTCTTCTCTTATCTTCTGCAAGAATCTCTTTGAGCTTCTTATCAGAAATCTGCTGCTGAGGTCGAACCTTTAAGGAGGATTTTGCTACTGGCATTCGTTATATATAATAATGTTAAGTGTTGAATGTTAAATGTTAAGTGTGTTGGCATGTCGGATAAATCTCTCTGCCTTGGCATAGATGAAACCTAAACAGAATAGAACTATGTGGAAGATACCAGCTATGTAAGGGAGAAGGAAACCTATAGCCATACCGAGCATCATCTGCCAGAAGTAGATGCGGTGATATCGATAATACCATTGCGCTGAGAATCCCATGAAGAAAGAAATCAATACGGATGCACCCAATACAGGTAATGCCGGATAGTATATGAACGACAACAACACGGAGCAGAGCCAGGCAGCCAGTAGGCGATGGAAGCGGAACTGATGATGAACCATCAATATGCACCAGCCGTTGATACCCCAGTGTATAAAGTTGGCATGACCGAACATATAGGCGAAATGGGTGTATAATGGCGATGATGGAGACACAGCCAGCGAGGCATGAAGTGGAATGATGAAAGCCATCAGGAGGATGATGAGAAGTGTAATATATAATGTACGCATAATGGAAGTGATTTATCGAGTTATGAATGATGTTTTCTTATTGCGGAAATAATTGTTTATTTTCATCTGTATGTAGCGTGGAGCCATACCCAAATTGGGCGCAGGAAGATTCAGGCATTCATACACAAGATTTTTGGTATTGTATTCCTTGTATTGATCCATCTGCCGGAGACGCAAGAAATCCTGATAGAAATCTTCAAAGAGTTTTTCTTTCATGGCTTGGTATTTGCCGAATTTAGGCTTATCCCCCTTGATGCGTTTACATACATACCGATAGGCTGTGCTATCTGCAAGATAATAGCAAGATGCAGGCATCTTTGCGATGTAATCGCATATCTTAGCCATGGTGGTAGGATATTCTACCATCCTCTTGGCCTTACGAAAGAGCAGATACATTTCTTGGTCTCTTTTAAGGTAAATTTCGGATATGGAATTTAGATGTTTCATATCAGCAAAATTAATTCATCAAGATGCAGAACTTATCACAAAGTAATGCGAAATTTTCCTTAATTTAGCACACAAATATTAAAAATGAATATTTATGGCAAAAGAAACTATTGATAATCAGAAAGTTAAGTCAAAGCGAGATTCTTTCAGAGAGCGTCTTGCTCAGCGTTATCCGGACTTGAATATGGACGATGATGAGGCTGTTTATGGTCAACTTTCGACCGATTACGACCAGTATGACCAGAATAAGCAGAAAATGGATGACTTCAACAAAATGTTGCAGGACAACCCTCATGCTCCAAGTCTGGTGACAGGTCTTGTGACCAAGAAAAATGCCGATGGCAGCGACTTCAATTTTATCGATTTCATGATTGATGAAATGGGGCAGGACTATATTGATGCCATCAATGGTGACGAGAAGGCTAAGGCTCGTTTGAAGGCTAGTGAAAAAGAAAAACTTGAAGCCAGCGAGAAACTAGCAAAGGACAATGAGCAACTTGCTGCCAATATGGAGCAGGAAGATGCCGAACTTGACGCTGCTATTAAAGAAGCGAAATTGAAGCCTGAGGCGATTACCGATTTGATAGAATGGCTTTACAAGCGTAGCGATGATGGCGAGGATCACGATGATGATGGTTTCATATGGCGTGCAGCTCGGTATGGCTTGAAGAAGGAAGACTTCTTGCGCCTCTTCCAGATAAAGGACTTCGACAAAGCTGTGGCTGATGCCGAGGAGCGAGGCTACAAGCGTGGTAAGAACGAGAAGATTGACCAGCAGAAACAACTGCATGATGGCAAGCAGGGCGGCAAGAAGAACATCAACATCGATGGAGGCGGTGGCGCACCTTCACTTCCAAAGGAAAAGAGCCGTACAGAACAGGTGTACAGCAAGATGATTGGAATGTAGAATTAGAAATTTATAATTAATAATTTTAAATGTATAGATTATGAAACAGTTTAAGAAATGGTTTGGTTTCATGATGGCGATGCTCGTCATGATCCTTAGTGGTGGAAGCTCTTATGCGATGGCAGAAACGCCTCCAGCTGTACCAGGTGGTGGTATTCCTAAAGGTGCAGGTGGCGGTGGTGCGACAGGTCCTTTGGATGGTCCCGGTGTAGGTGGCTCTGGTCCTCAGTGGCAGGGTGGCAGTCAGGAGCAGCAAGAAGCTATGGGTAACTGGGATTACTATGTAGCTCATGTTAACCCGACAGTCGTAGAAATGAAATTGGAGAGTTGTCCTATTGATCAGATTTTACGTGCATCTAAGAAAATGACTCCTATCGATTCTGTCCGAGTAGAATACTATTCTATCGGTCAGAAGCCTATCATGTCAAAACTTACTACTCAGGTTAATAAGCAGACCAATGGTAACTCTGTAACCTTTGTGGTAGAGAATCCGGCAGCTTTCGATAATGGTGATGTTATTATGGTAGATGGCATCTATGGCTATGATGAGACAGGTACGAATAAGAGTACTTTGATTCCACTTCAGTTCCGTGTAATCAGCCATGATAATGACAATAACCCTATTGCCTACGCTCTGAATGGAAAGAAAAACCCTTCGCGCGGCAACCGTGACTTTGAAGACAATATTCCGGTAGGTACAACTCTGATGCGCCTCGGAAGAGCCGCAGGCGAGAAAGAGGTTGAAACTGGTAGTTATTACTCTATGCCAGATAAGAGCTTCCAGTATTGCCAGCGATTTATCATGCAGGTTGAGGAGTCTCTTATCAACCGCATGAGTAAGACTCAGGTAAAATGGGACTTCACACGACAGGAAAAAATGGCTATGGACGATATGCGTTATGGCCAGGAGCGAAGTGGTCTGTTCGGTGTAAAGAGCATGTCGAATGGTGGCGAGAAAGTTGGTTTGACCTATACCATGGGCGGTATTTACTGGGAAGCAGGCAAGGACTTGCAGATTGGCCATTGGGCTATCAAGAAAGATGAAAATGGTGAAATTGTAAAGGCAAAGGTAAAAGTACCTAAGCCAGGTGGTACCGATGGCGAAACTGTAGAGCAGCAAAAAACAGTATATGAGTATGTGATCAGCGAGAAGGAACTTTCTGCATTTATTGCAGCAGTATTGAAGGGTGCAGGTAACTCCAGCCGTACCAAACTCCTCTTTGTTGACAACTTGATTTATCAGGCATTTGCTAACCTTCGCTCTAACAAGCGTATCATTACCCAGACAGAAAAGGACTATCAGGGTTGGAAACTAGATTTCGAGAAGTTTGAGAGTATGGGTACTAAGATTCTGATTTATCGTCACGATGCTTTTAACTCCTGGGGTATGGATGGTAGGGCGTTCTTGCTGGATGCTCGTTATCTTGACAAATACGTATTCGGTGTGTGGAGTAGAAATGAGTTTAACGCCAAGGATCTCTTGATTCGTAACACTGCAGGTGTTGTTATGGAGGAGTATAGCTGCTGGGTACTGACCTTCCCTGATGCTCATGCTCGTGTTGCGAGACCTGTCTTCACTGGTGATGGCGTGACAGATGAGCAGATTCTGGAGGCAGCGTAATCATCGTATAGGAAACTGATAGTTTTCTACATATATCAATCTAGGGGATAGTTGAGGCTAATGCAGCCTCGCTATCCCTTCACCATAAACACAAATAGATATGTATAGATTTGTAGCTAAGAGTATGCTCATCTTTGTGGTGACTCTGCCGAGCGGACTGATCAAGAACATTGAGTTTGAGCGGTGTGGCAACGATGCCTATTCGTACATTACGGATAACAAGCAGGTGGCAGAATGCATCAGGAAACATCCTCTTACGAAGTCAGGCCGTATCATTGATGAGAGCCAGCCGGAAGAGATTCAGCAACAAAAAGAAGAGCAGGTGAAGGACGAGAATGCCCTTCATTTCGAGAACATCACCAAGGCCAAGAACTATCTCCAGAAGACCTATAAGGTGGATGTAAGGAAACTGAAATCACCTGAGAGTGTGAAGGAGAAGGCTAAAGAGTTGGGTGTGGTGATTGAGTTTTAGTTTATAATTTTTAGTTAATAGGTTTCTTGCTTATGGAAGTTCTTATGAGTGACCTTGTGAAGGAAATGCGCATAGCTATGGACGAAGTGATCCATGATGAGGTGAATGACATCATTACGGATGATTCGGACACGGAAATGAAGCAAGCCATTGAAACGGCAGCACAACAGATTCTACTGCAAGCACCAGCGCAAATGATTCTCCCCAAAAGGGTGGAAGTTTCGCTGAATGAAAGTGGCAATCAAGATTATGATGCCATCCAAACACAGTTTACAGATGGTCATGGATGCCTGACAATTCCTGACGATTGGCTGAGACTGGTAGAACTGAAACTAAAAAGTTGGCAAAGCACGCTGACGATGCTGATGGAACCAGGAAGCAAGGAGGCTCAGATGCAAGCCTCCCGGTGGACCAGAGGTACGCCACAGAAACCAAAGGGCATGATTACCACATCGCCAACTACAGGAAAGCGAGTGCTGATGTACTGGACTGCCGGAAGGTATGATGCCAACCATGCACCTGTTACTGTTAGAGCTGTATATGATCATGAGGTTGAACTGTTCACGTATATCCCTTATCAAAAGTTAGAGGATGTGTTTTCTACTGAAACTGGGCATGAAAACGAAGTGACCGATCAGAAGATCATCCTTTCCCTGACAGATGAATGCAAGAAATATCTTATCTATCGTGCCATCAGCATCTTCCTGGTAAGTAAGAAGGAAAGCGATTTGGCAGAAAAGTATAACAAACTTTCCCAAATATAATATTTTATGGCTAACGATATTAATAAAGAAGATCCTCATTACAAGGGAGAATATGGCAGCATCTATGAGGTGAACCGAAAGTTCCCTACTGGTGGTGTGGCCGGTGACTTTGTGGTGATAGATGGCTGGGCTCATTACTGGAATGCAGACAGAGGAACTTGGTGTGTAAATGCCAAGAGGGATAGCTATTGGGACGAGTTGATAACAAATATCATAGAAAAGTTTAAACTCGTAAGATGTGCTACGTATATGGGCGTGGCTAATCTTGACACTGTGCCTACAAAGGTTATTGATGCCAAAATGTATTATTTTGCGACCGTAGCTGGTACGTATAAAAACTTTGATAATCTCGTAGTTCCTCAGGGCATCAATGTACTCTATTCAGAGAATGGCAGCAGCTGGGTAAACACAACCTTGCTGGAAGTGGCTCATGAGTTGGGCGTGAGCACCAATAAGGTTGTAAGCCAGAAGACCTTGAATGATGCATTGGCTAAGAAGTTCGACAAGGAGAGTGTTGTCCAGGAATCAGGAGAAGCTGAGGATAAGGTGATGAGTCAGAAGGCTGTTAGTGACAAACTCCGCGACTTATCATCCACTATCACAGAAATCAAGAAGAAAGCCAATACTGCTTCTACTGATGCAAGCAATGCGTTGGGCAAGGCAGAGGCAGCTGGCAAGGCATCTGCTACCAATAAGCAGAACTTAGACAGTGCGGTAGAACGTATTGGTACGCTGGAAGATAATGTGAATACAATCACCACCAATATGCCTAAAATGGTTTGTATGACAGAGACAGCATACGAAGCTTTGGAAACGAAAGCCCCAGACACTTACTATATGCTTACGGAGGAATAGCCTATGATAAAGTTAGGAACTAAAGACATCTCTGCTATCAGGTTAGGAAGTAATGTGATTTCAGCAGTGTATAAGGGAAGTGTTCTTATTTGGCAAGCTATCAGAAGCTGCTTTGGCAGTGGATGGTGGGTAAATGAGAAGCCTTGGATTAATGATGAAACTTGGAAAAATTAATTAAGATATGGCCACAGAAAAAATAGACAAGGAAATAACTGACCTCAAGACCGATTGGGGAGGTTACTTGGGTAAATGGGTACAGAAGCTCATCAAGGACAACTTGATTTCCTTAAAAGATGGGAAGTTCGGTTACATTGACCAAGAGGTAGTACCAGAGGGGAACAACTCTCACATCTATTGGAGGTTCTTCTCAGATGAGGAAAGTTATCGCCAGTGGTATAACGATAAGGAGACCTATGCTGATAACGTCAAACAGTCATACGATTTTGTTACGGCGAAGGCTGAACTCCAGTATATCCTAAGGACATCTATCACAAAGAGACCTAATGATGTTATCGTAAAAGGAACAGAGTGTATTGCAACCATCAATTACAATAGTTACTACGGAGAGCCTTCCGAAAAAGATGAGACAAGCGGAACTCTTGTGGTATCAGTAAATGGTGTTGATATTCCAGAATTGAAACAGACGCTTGAAGCTTCTGGTACGGCAACTGGTAACAATTATGATGTTGACCTGACTAACTATCTTGTGTCAGAAACGAATACTGTAAAGATTACTGTGTCTAATACGCATGGTCAAAGCAGAACTTTCGCTCTCAGTATCAGAACAGTATCTATCAATCTCTCTTTTGATGCGAGTTATGTAGAGACTTCCGTAAGGGATGGAAAGTGGGCTTTGCGTGTGAATTGTCAAGGTGCGAATGCTACAGTCTATTGTAAGGTAAGTAATGGTGATGGTAGTGAAACCATGACAAAGACCATCAACAACTCATCAGGCGAGTTTATCATTGATTCAAAAGGCACTTATATTGCTGGCAAGCATGAAATTGAAGTATGGGCAGTCAATTCAGAGTATGGTATTACAACAGAAAAGATACGAACTTCCTATATTAAGAAGGGTAATATCTCTGCTATTGCCATAGGAAAAGATGCTCCTGTATCTGCTACACAGTATTCAACAATCCAAGTACCCTATTATTTCTACCTTCCTGACAATGAGATTGGCTCACAGGTTGCAATCGAAATTAAGGTGTTGTATAATAGCAATACAGAGGAGGTTGTTCTGACAGACCAGTTATGTACCATAGATGATAATCATACATCAGGAGAGACACCTTTAAAAGCTACAGTGCCATTGGATTTAAATGACTATGCTCCAAAGATTAGTGTAGTAATATCCATTGGTGAGGTGAGTGCAACCCATGAGGTAATAATCAGGGGTGCAGGAGTTACCTTGCAACCAGTAAGCGAATGCAAGGTATATTACTCCATGAAGGGTAAGACGAACTCCGATAAGGGTATTGAGAACCTGGAGAGTTATTACGAAGGAGTAAGAACTTCCTATCTGGAGCGTTCTGCCAACTTTAAGTTGAATGCCTATAATGGCTTCCTGGATGGAAAGGGTATGACCATCGGAGCCGGAAAGTCTGTTACACTGAAAGACTGGCAACCTTTCGCAGAGAATTTCGGTGTGAGTGGAAGCAAGAAGGGAAGAACCGTCGAGATTGAGTTTGAGACAGGTATCTGTTCTGATGAGAATGCAGTTATCGTAGATTGCATGGATGATACAACAGGTTTCCGCATATACGCAAATAGAATCGAGGTAAAATGTTCTACTGATAGTGTAATGACTTATTATCCTGAGACCAAGAGAATGAAATTCTCTTTGTCTATTGATGGAACTACTACTCATACGGTCAATAATCTTGGTGGTGGTGATGCAACAGAGAAGGACGTGAACTTGGCTTATCTGTGTATCAATGGTGTATGTGTAAGAATGTTCGATTATTCTAACGCAAACTGGAAGCAGGGAACACCAAAGGATATAGTCATAGGTTCTGATATGGCACAGGTCATCCTCTATTCTATAAGAGGATATGAGAAATCCATCAACCCTTATCAAGCCTTGGATAATTTTGCTTACGACACACCAGATGTTAATGATGTGTATGATAGCAACGGAATCTTTGACCACTATGGCAAGATAAACCTCGCCAAGCGCAATGATATTCTCAACAGCAGTGGTAATATTCATAACCCTGATGAGATTATATCCTATGAGAAGGTGAAAAAGGCGTTACCTCAATCTCCTATCATCGTATGGAATATCGACAACTTGCCTTACAACAAGAATAATGATGATGTTCCTATCAATGGTACGACCTTTGAAAATCCACTTTGGAATAAGGCTACTGATGGATGGGCACAAGCTCCTTTCACCGTAGGCGCACACATGTTTAATGCCGATGGTACATCCTCAAATGGTTACCCTCTGCCATACAAGAACTTTGCTGAGATATTTGAAACTGGCAATGGCGAGTCTGTAAATATTACCGTAGGATTGGTTGGTGAAACAGAGAACCATACACTATACTCCATTACTATTGGTGTGGAGACTGGTGAGAAGGAAATGGTTCACAAGGTAAACTTTGCTTCATCCGAAGGTATCTTCAATATTCATGCCATGAATATGTACCAGCAGATACTTCTCGCTTGTGCTAAAGGTAATGATTCTCTCTATACTGCCTATCAGAAAGAGCAGGCAGATTTAGGTAAGGCTGTCACATACAGAAAGTCACTCAGCGGTTTCCCTGAGATAGGATTCCGAAGAACCTCAACAAGTGGAAGTGCTGCGCCTACCTTCCTCAGCATATACAATTTCATCAATAACAAATATTCTGCGTCTTTCCTTGGATTCCCTGCAAAGGACTACATGAAGGCTCAGATATGGGAGATAGATGAGAATGTCAATATGTTCAATCAGGAGGCTGGAGACTATAGCATTGATGGTGATTCATTACAGAGTAGTGTACTGACTGGCATTCCACTTTATTATGCGAGAGTACCAAAGAAGTCACCTGTCAATAAATCAAATAAACTTGGTGTAGCAAAGAAAACTACGGATAACATAGATGCTACCAATCAGGAGCTTGCGGTAATCAAGCGTTTTCATAATTGGGTGGTTTCCACCAATGTACTCCTTGCCGAGAGATACAAGCGTGAGCATGGTGATTATGCAACACTTGAAACTCCAGTAGTCTATAATGGAACTACCTATAAGAAGGATAATCCTGCATACAGACGTGCGAAGTTTACGGCGGAAGCAAGTACATACCTGAGACTTGATAGTGCGATATTCTATTTCAACTACTGCCAGTGGATTATCGGCATGGATTCCATGGATAAAAACATGAGTTTAGCATTTGATTCAATAACTTGGAATGAATAATAATTATGGCAAAGACGGTAAAAGAAGCTAAGGCTGATATATTTCTGAGGGACACGGACAGCCAGTCCCTTTTCAATAACTCTGGTGTGTTATCATTCAGATACTACCATGAGTGGAATGACTGTTACAATCAGGTAACAGGTGAGACAGCACAGATTGCTGGAGAGGTCTATGATGAAACAACGAACTCGTACAAACCTAATTGCCCGGAAGGTTTCAATCCAGTATTCAATGGCAGACTTTCTGCCTTGTGGGATAATATTGTAAATTGTTTCCCTAACGAGGTGGAAGCGATGTATGCCAAGATGAGAGGAAATGGTCTTACTTATCAAGACATGCTCACAAAGTATAAGGATTTTTGGAAGTATTGGTGCGAGAATCTGTATAATGCAGATGCCTTCGGCTATGCAAACACCAACAACTTTACAAAGGCTTATGGTGACAAGGTGCAAGTGATGGACTATTTCTATGGCAAGCGTCAGAGATACCTTGATAGTAAGTATCATTGTGGCTCGTCTGTTAGCAATAACCTTCGCTTGCGTTTATATGAAGTCGGTAGGGGCTTTGCTATCAAGCACTATCAAGCCATCTATTGTACCTTGCAGTGGGGTGTAGGCAACTTTGATGACCACCGTAATATCAAACCAGGCACTTATTCGTATATGCCATTCATGTTCTCTAACCCACAGGATGCGACCTTCGATATTGATGATGCAGACCTTATCACAGAGTTATCAACCTATGCCAGGGGGAGCAATGGAAATTACACCATCTATGGCTTGGAGGGTCTTGGTGACTTTAAGTTCGACCTCAATATGGGCTTGTTGAAAAGACTCACAAAGTTCGTTATGAACTATACCGCATCCAAGCCAAACACAAGGGAGACAGGAACGAGTTTTGACCTCAGTAACATGGGTATGCTAAGACAGGTGATTGTCAGGAACGTGAAGAACCTGAAAAAGAGTATTATCTTATCCTCTGACCTCTTGGAGGAGATTGACTTCACAAATACTCCTATTATAGGTGTAACGACACCTCCTACTGATATGCTCACAAAACTGGTGCTTCCTAATTCTATCAAGGAACTCAACCTTGTTGGATATACAAACTTGCAAGTCAGTGGTCTTCAAGTGGCAGGTTACTCTAATATAGAAACCTTGTACATTGAGGATTGCCCTAACTTGGATAGCTATGAGATTGTCAAGGCTTGTTATGATGCAGGAGCAAAACTGAATAATGTAACCTTGACAGGTATAGATTGGAATATAGACAACGTTGAAGTGTTGATGTTCCTGGCAGAAAAGAAGGCAACCTTACGGGGAAAGATAACCATTGACAGCAGCGTCAGCTTGACAGCAGCGCAAGTCAGTGTCTTGAAGCAAGCCTTTGGTAATATAACATTGGAAAATAACAGTCTTTACATTTCCTTTAAACAGAACGTTATTAAGGCTGTTTCCATTACAGGAAAGAAGAATCTACCTAAGGTTGGAAACTATGAGTATGGTATAGTTACAATTCCTGTGACAGGTAACAATATAGATAATGTGCAGTGGTCTATCTCTGAAAATGAATTTGCGGAGATAGATAGAAATACAGGTATTGTTAAGGTAAACAAAGTAGGGACAGTAAGTAACAATGATAAAGCTACAATCTCTGTAGATGTAACTTTATTGGATAATACTGTATTAACGGCAGAGAAAGAGGTCTTTCTCTATCCTCATCAGTTATCCTTGGGAGATTATCTTTTCTCTGATGGTTCTGCCTCTGATGAGTTGCAAGCTAATCTTACAGTTGTAGCTATCTGTTTTTATATCAATCCAAAGAACAGAAATCAGGGATTGTTTGTTGCAACACAAAACTTGAAAGCTCCTTATAATGCTTGGGGATTGTATGGACTAAAATCAGATACTGCTAATTCCATCACTGCTGTAGAACTTAAAGATAATCCAAATATAAATGTTTATGACATTTCTCTGATTCCTAATGTTGACTCTTTTAGTATCAAAATCTCAGACAGCAACATTCGAAACGAAAGTAATACTGATAACGATGGATTTAAAGAATATAAAGATACACAATGGGGAGGTTGTATAGGATTTACGACAGTTACTTCTGCTATGTATAGTAACATTGGCTTATATTTGAGCAATATAGGACTTTCTGTAGGAGATACTGTATCTAAGGGACTTGTACAGTCTTTGTATATTATTGCTTTAAGAGATATGGTTCTAAATGACTCAGGTATTAATCTTCCTGTGCCTGAGGCATCTAATGAAGAATCTCTGTATGATAATATAACAAAGTGTATAGACGATTTTGTTGCAAGAAATGACAATCAGAAAAAGTACGCACAATACTACTTCCCTGCTGCATCTTATAGCAATGCCTATGAGCCTACTATAAAGAGCAAAGAGACACTTGTGAAAGGACTGGATGCAGGAAATTGGTATCTACCAAGCCATGGCGAAATAGCAAGATTATGCTGGTTTGCATTAAAGGGCTACGATGGAGCTGAGTGGGCTATTTTTAGCAATGCTTTCCTACATAATTCTTTTGTTAAGCTGAGTGAATTTTTTTATAGTTCAGCAGAGTTACCAATTTCAACACATATTTGTTGCTTTAGTACATCTACAGGTTTTAGTTCTTATAGGTCTGGAACGAATAGTGTTAATAAGTCAAATACGGCATATTATGCATATACAAGACCTGTAGTTGCTTTTGAAATTAAGTATTAAATTATTAAATTATTTATGAAATGAATACAAACATTAAAGAGATAATCAAAGAAAATCATTTTGGAAGACCAAAGATGACGATAGCAGTGGGCATGGGTAGTGATGACTTCATTACTCTTCCTATCGCTGTGTGGAACTATGGAGCAATAGTCTCAGCCCTCATTAGACATAAGTACTCAGAGAGCGAGGTAGAAGCAATAGTCAGTAACTCTCTTATGCTTATGCAGAATCCTTCAAGTGTAAGCGAGGAGGAATCCAATGAGAAGTTGAATGAGTTCAACGAGTTTCAGGAGTATAGAGAGAAGTGCAAGGCAAGAGCCAAGGAGCTTCTTTCCATTGGGGATGAAATGGGACTAAAGGAAATGTAGTCCTGAGTGTATAACAAATAATAATGTATGATGAAGAATATATTTAAATTGAACAAGCGAGACTACATTGGTCTCGCTTGTTGGCTGCTTATCAGCATATTGATAGGTCTGCTTGCTTTGCCTATTATGGTAGTAAGGGAATATTACCAGTACAAGCACTATCACTTGGCAAAGTTTGAATGGGAGGATGTGGTTAGGTATTCTGTAGTGATTGTACTCGGTAGTATTATTAATTACTTTATTTTTTAAACAAAATGAGAAAAATAGAAAGAAGTATTGTCCTTGTTTTGATGCCATGTCTGAATATAAGGATATAGAATAAAAGATGTCACCTACCTGAGTTGGCCTTCTGAATGCAAATATACGAATAATTTGCTTACAGATTGTTACTTTATCAAAGCTTAACTTTAAAATTTTGCTCAAAATGAATTGATTTGAGCAAAAAATTGTAATTTTGCCACAGATTTTAATTTTATCAAGAACGTAGAACAATTAACTATAGACAAAAGGAGGTTTTTCAATGACACAAGAACAAGAAGCCGAAGTCCAACGGTTGATAAAGGATATAGATGTTACTGAACTGATGGGAATGCTTATGAAGCATGGCAACAGGTATTCCAGGAGGATTCTGAAATTTTTTCGCTGGTTCTGCAAGTATGTTCCAATTACGCTTATGTGTTTTCACGCTTATGGTATTTGGGATTTTTCGCAGCATCCTCGTGAAATGTTTATTCCTTATGAAGAGAATTTTCCATGTTATCTTTTCATTTATTTTATGGTCTATATTCTTCCGATGGTGACTATTCTGGCTAGTAGATTTTTCTTTTTGTGCTGGTGGTATAGAATACCTTTTTACTACTTTTTTGGAATCAATGCAGCTCACATTGTTCAGTGGAACTGGTATACCACTAAATCTATGGTAGATTCTTGCTATACGGTGATGGCTATAACAGCTATGTTTTATCTGTATGCTTTTGCAGATATGATTATCAATAGAACGAAGATAGGAAGGAAAATTTGCAAATAATAGAGAAATACGGAGATAATAAGAGAAAAACAGCGAATTATGAAGAAAGTACTGAATTATGATACCCTGGGATGGGCATTGAAATCATTGAGCGATGCTTGTTTCAAGGCTGCCGAGCAGCAGAAGAATGGGGAGAAGATTACGGCTTGTGGAATGACCGATGATGATCTGGACAATCTTTGTGAGCAGATTCCTGACATGTTGAACCCTTATATGACTGCCGGGCAGGTAAAGAAGGAGGCTCATATCAGCGAATCTACTCTAAGAAGGGCCATTGCAGATGGGGAGCTGGAGAGTGTGGGGAATGCCGGGGACCATTCTCATTTCTTTAAGAAATGGGATGTTAGGGAGTTTATCAAGAAAAGACTGAAAAGAAACAAGTAGAAAAGGAGAGAGGCGAGAGATTGCTTCTCTCTTTTTTATGCTCTAAAACATACAATTTTTGCCTTAAATTATATACAATTATATACAATATTCTTGCGAAAATATATATACGATGGTTTTGATATGGGTCTATGTCATGTTAAAACGTTGATAATCAGTTGATAAAAGAATTTTTGATAGAGTTGTTAAAGAATTTGCCAGTTCCTCGTATTTTTGCACACGTAATCGGTTACATGTGTGAATAAACAAAATGTACAACTTTTATTTCTTTAGGAATTATGGCAGAAGAAGTAATTAAGACTACCTCTTGTTGCAACGATGCAATGATGGGTGGTTTGCTTGGATCGATGGCTAATCGTGACAGCAATCCTTTGGCAATGGCGGCTATGATGCGTAACCGTGACGATGCCGACATGTGGAACAATCCATTTGCCTACATGATGATGATGGGTGTGATGAAGTGGATGTATGGCGACAACTGGAACAACCGTGACAATGGCGCAGACGTGCAGCGTGCGGAGATTCAGAGTCAAATCGAGAGCTTGCGCAACCAGATGGCTGACAACCAGAATAGCAACTTGCTGATGGGTGCCATTCAGGGTAACGGCAACGACCTTAAGATGTTGGCAAGCAATCTGAACTGTGACTTCAACGCCTTGCAGAACTCTATCTGTGGCATCCAGGCAGGCATCCAGCAGCTTGGCGGTCAGGTAGGATTCTCGGCAGAGCGAGTAATCAACGCGATTTCACAAGGTGACTTGCAGATGACAATTGCGCTTAAGGATTGCTGCTGCCAGACGCAGCAGAACATTATCCGTATGGGTTATGAGAACCAGATGGGCCAGAAGGACATCATTAACCAGATGCAGCAGGGCTTTAGCTATACCAACACTGGTATAGAAAGAACTGCTTCGAACCTCGGTTTCCAGATGCAGCAAGACAAGTGTGACATCATCCGTGCAGGTGAGAACAACACCCAGCGCATCATCGACACCTTGACAGGGCATTGGAGCCAGGAGCAAGCAAACGAGATTCAGGACTTGAAGTTCAAGAACTCACAGCTGCAGCAGAACATCTATCTTGCCAATCTGATGAATGGCGGTTGCGGATGTGGCGCAGGTGTAGCAGGTGGCTATCAGTAAAAAAGTAAAGAATGAAACAGAAGCGTAGTGGTATGATCAAGATTTCTCCAGTGGGTTTGGCTACTACAGCATTGGTAGCCAACCAAGTTTCAGTCTTAGCTACTTACAATGAGAAGCTTTGCAGACCTTATTGCGTGAATGGCAGCGTGCAGCCACAGACAAGCATAACCTACAGTTATGAGCAGCCTATCCTGAACGGTACAACGGTGTTTGTGCCTATCGTGGCAACAATCTCCATCATTTCGCCTGTAACAGGCAACAAAAACATGATGAGAGCACAGCCGTTGATTTACACGGAAAGATGGGTAGCAGCCTTCCAAGGGCAGACAGCACTGCCAACGGCTGTAACTATCGCCAGTGTGGGTAGAACGCAAAAGGCTAACGATGTGGTATGCGGAAAGGCTAGAGGCCTGAGCATATTTGACAGTCTAACCGTAGCATTGACTACTGCTTAGTATCATTATAGAGGGAAATGGTGGATGGTGTGTAAGCCATCGTTTCCCTCGCATTATCCATTTAAAAAGATACGATTATGATATTTAAAGATTTAAAGGCAGGTTTCCCGGTCTTTTTGTTTGACCGGGCGACTAGAAAATTCAAGCAGGGTAAAGTGATGAATACTCCAAGCCCTGATATTAGTGGTAGCAAACCCAACATGATGCCACAGATGCCTGGCATGCCAAACTTTGGCACCATGAACGTGAAGGTGAATGTTCAGACGGAAGACGGAAAGCAGTCAACCTATTCGGTAGTTGATACTGAGCAAACAGCATACAGCGACACCCTTGTAATCTCTTGTAGTAAGGAGAGTATCATCAACGAGGTAAACGCCTTGAAGAACCAAGCCAATGACATCATCAATAAGATGCCGGACTTCGAGCAGACCGTAAAGGACTGTGATCAACTTCTCTCAGAGTTGGACACATCATTTCGTGACCAGCAGAAAACCAACGAAAGACTCGACCAGATGGAGAACAAGCTGGACGAGATTTTCAAATACGTCAAATCACAAAAACAAGTATGATATGAACTTAGTAGAACTTATCACAAAATATCAGAGTGACGCCACACCGGAGCAGATGGTGAAGGTAACCAAGATCATCGGCAAGTTTGTGGCTATGCACGCTACGGAAGAAGACCTCCTGAAACTGTATAAGGAGATTTATGGGGTAGTGGGTAACGGCCACTTCAACGACTTCTTTGCTGAGGCTCAGATCAAGAAGATGGTGTTTGAGGATGACAAGGAGGTAGAGCATCGTGCTCCTTACTATACCATGGCCAAGACGCAGGAAATCTATGAGACGGTGAAGGACGAGATTCGGCCATATAACCAATGGGATTTTGCCGTGGTGCTGAACATGATCTACTCTGACAACTATAATCTGATGAAAAAGTGGTTCCCGGAGGACAGCGAAGAGCAGTTGATGGATAAAATGGTGGATCTTGCCGTAAACTGGCTGAGGGATGATGATAACCCTTATGGCCATTGTAAGGCTTGGGGGTACTTCAATCACTAAATTATTTCCATAATGACCTAAGATATATAAAAGAAAACTATCAGAAGAAGAGAATGCAGGCAGAAAATGGGCTTGTGTTCTCTTTTTTCGTATGAAGTTGCGCAACTTATCACAGAGAACTGGGAATGATGGCTTATATTTGCATCGTTTCCATAACGGAGTGGGGACGGATAAATGAAAAAGAAAATGAATGATATTCGAGGTTACTTAATTGGGACGATATGGACTTTTCTGAGTCTACTGGTTCCCATCAGGGATTTTATGATTGCCATGATGGTATTATTTGGGCTGAACCTGGTGTTTGGCATCGTGGCTGCAGTGTTTAACGGTGAAGAATGGAGCTGGAAGAAATTCGGTATGTTCTTCGTATGCTGTGCAGTGTTCTTCGTGACGGTGGCTGCATTGTTTATTATCGGTCATTTCTTGCATTCTGATACAGAGGCTCTGTTTTGCGTGAAGTGGGTGTGTATAGCTGCAACCTATCTGTTCACGACCAACATATTGAAGAACCTGAGACGGATGCTAGTGTCAGATACGCCCTTTTATAAACTTGTGGACTATGCTTATTATGCGCTGACACTTGGATTCGTAGAGAAATTCCCTATGTTTAAGAGATACCAAGAATATAAAAACAATAAAGAAAATGGAAATGAAGGAAATAACTAAGGAGCAGATACTGAAGATTATGCCGAATGCGAAAAAGAGGGTAGATAAATATTTGCCTTATTTCAACAAATTGGCAGAGAAGTATCATATCAATACAAAATTACGATGGGTACACTTCCTTGCCCAGATAGCGCATGAAAGCGGTGAACTTCTTTATACCCATGAACTAGGAAAAAACTCTTATTTCACGAAGTATGAGAAGGGATCACTTGGAAAGATGCTTGGCAACAGGCATAAGGGCGATGGTGCCAAGTATAAGGGCAGAGGCTTCATCCAGTTGACCGGCCGAAGTAACTACTCAATATTCCAGGTCTACAGTATGCAGCCTGTGTTGGAGCATCCGGAGTTGCTGGAACAGCCGGAACTTTGCGTTGACGTATCGATGTGGTTCTGGGAGGCGCATGGGCTGAACGAACTGGCTGATGCGGATGATGTGTTGAGAATTACGAAAAAGATAAATGGAGGCACAAATGGACTGGCGAGTAGAAAGAAGTATCTTGCCAGGGGGATGGTTGCCTTATAAACAGGATAGCTTATGAAATCGAAACATTTAATTATCTACCTGTTCATTTGGATAGCGTATTTCTCAATGTTGTTTCTGACGAGTTGTAAGACGAAGACTGTGACGCAGGAACATTATATTACGGACCAAACAAAGACCAAAAGTTCGGATGCCTCCTGGCAGGAGCGATTTATCTCTGCTTTTGAGCAGATGGCAAATAGCAGGATCCAGGAGCACGAAACATCTGTCAAGGAAACTACACATACAAAGGATAGTACTTCAACCACTGTAGACCAGAATGGAAAGCCTATCAAGACAGAGTCATGGCACTCTGTTGTGACCAACAGGAACACAAAAGAGGTGCTGAGGCTAAAGGATTCCATTAATATCATATCTAAGAAGGTAGATAAATATCAACTTCTTATGGTTAAAAAAGATTCGCTGATTCGGTTAAAGCAAGACTCTATTAACATTATGAAGCGAGAACTAACCAAGAATGAGCAGCGACTTGTGACTATAGGGAAGGTAAGTCTTTACGCGTTAATAGGTATTATCACAGGTATTCTTGTTTGGTTATGGCATCGTAGAAAATATGTGATCAAGTATGAAGACAATAACAATTAAAATCATCAAGAAGAGCGTAATGAGCGTGGTAGAAGGACTATCTGCCACCATTGCGCAGCATAACCCGGAAGTGGACTTCCAAAGCGTATGGGCCAGTGATGCAGAAGAGGCTAAACTGGATATATACTATAGGGAGGCGATAACCGACCTAGAGAATTTTCTTGCGAGGTTTTCTTCTTCGACCACACAGAAGTTTGATTTGCAGGCTCTGGCTGATGATTTCTCTATCAATATAGTGACACTTGCTTCTTGGCCGCCAAGGTTAAGTGGTGTGCTGAGCAATCAGATTCAGAACTATCTTGTGCATGCAATCATTGCCGGGTGGCTGAGCGATTTTCCGGATATGGCTCATACGGACTATGCCAGTATGGGAGCGAGTGACCTTGATGCCATTAAGGAGATTTTGTTAAAGAAAGACTTTAGCTTTGCTGAGGCTGAAAGAAAAGCCGATGATACAACGAAAGAAGGCTCTTCTGCCAGTGATACATCAGTCAGAGCAGTGGACCTTAACGAAAAGACTGGTTTTTCTCCTATGGCTTCGGCAAGAAGTGGGGATGAAATAGGTAAGCAGAAGAATGCGCAGGCAACTGCCGGGCGGTCTGTAGATGCTGAGGCTAAAAGTCAGAATGAACTGGATGCTGAGGCTCGAAATGTGGACGAAGTAGATAAGGATGGCCAGAGTGGGCCGAAAGGGTCTGAGCGCAATCAGGACTTCGTTTCGCAGCATTTTCATCAGGATCGTGTAGACTGGAGCGGAGGCAGGCCACCTTATGAACTGAGGTAGATTTATTAATCATCTAAATATTTCGAAATATGGATAGTAAACTAATTACTTTGAACTTTAGCATGGAGCAGGTATGTAATGACATATTGGCCCGATGCTATGTGTTGAGCCAGGGACTGGTGGATGATGCGCAGAAGGACATCAGAGCCACTATCGAAAGCCCTGACAGTAAAGAGACTCGCAGTATTATTAATCGTGCAGTAACGGAAGCTATCGGTAATATCAAGGTTGCAGCTCAGCGTTATCTGACCTCAGGTAGAGTGGAGGATAACAACAATCTGGAGCGACTTGTGAAGGGTACGAAGAAGTATGTGTACACCGATAACAACAACGGCACATGGACTGAGGTTGTGACCACAAGCATCATCGGCCAGGAAGATGAGGAAGTGACTTCTACCGTAACCAAGGCTGGTAATGATCGGGAGGAAAGTATCTATGAGACTGTTACCCTGAAACTGGAGATTCCGAACTGGAACGTGGCTGTGACGGATGCGCTTAAGAGCAATATGCATCGGTATATGGTTGACTATACGATGAGTCAATTTTTGCAGGATCAGTATGCAGATAAGGCTGGACAGTATGGGGAGAGTGCTACAGCAGACTTCAATAATATGAAGAGCAACCTGCTGAGCCGGGATAACTATACTTTGAGACGGCCTAGCTTTACGTAAGAGGCTATTGGGGACAGGCGATAGAATCGCCTGGAACGGTGGCTTTACTTAATGAAACTTTTTTTCTTCTTTCGTTTTAGGTGTGTTTATGGAAAGAGCCTTCGCTTCGGGATAACTCCTGATTTGCGAAGGCTCTTGTTTTTTGACATGGCTTAGAAAGCCATGGAACGGTGGTTTTTCTGCTAGAACTTGCTGAAACGCCTGATGATTTCGAGGCGCGTATCAAAGTATTGGTTCATTGATTTCATCTTCAGGTATAGGGCGATGCGGAAGAAACGATAGCTGTGAGTAGCCATGTAGCTGGACTTCATGCCGCCCAAGCGACCGATGTAATGCCAATTCTGATTATCATTGCTACCATATAACCACATGATTGGTATGCTGCCAGACGTGAGGGAATGGATATAGCCTGTAATGGAATCAGGTACATTATCTTCATCGAACTTCAAGGTACGAGTAACTATGATACCATGATACTCTGTTGGATCATCGTAATCGTGCCCCTTATCAAGCACCATCACGCTGCCATCCCTATATTGTATGTAGGGGTGTGGGTAGGAATTGATAGCCGTGAGCACGTTCTTTATAAGGAAAGTGCTCCAGGCATTATCCTTGATAGAATAGCAGAGTGCCACCGTATCAGCCGTAGAGGCCTTACTCAACTGTGTAACATCCAGACATAAGATGCGAGAGTTCTTATAGTCATAGATGACCTGACAACGCTGGAAGAACTCTATTGGCGATGAAGTAAAATCTATGAGTTGACGCATCTGAGCCTTGATTGTCTTGACGGATTCGCTATCCCCTTCTGCATCAACGAAGAAGTTGAGGAACTTACCTAAGCTACCGGAAATGTTGAAGCCGGGACCATCTAAGACATCGGACATGGAAACCACTTGTGACTCTGCTATGCGACTGAGGGAGCGGTTTGTGGCGAAGATAACAGACTGGTCTAACTGTGTGATAGACTTCGGATTGCTACAAATCTCACGACTAATTGGGTGGATGCTGCTATAAGTGCCTTTGGAAGAGACTTCCATCGCCCAGATACCATCGGTAGAGAATGCCATTAATGGATACTGACCAAACTGACCTTGGGAGAGAGCCCTTGTGGTCGAGGCTATGCCCTGGATGGTTCCGATGCCCACGGTGTTGATGCCGTTAAGAGGGAAAATGAAGGGATTGTCGGACTCGGATGTGTAAATCTTGGACGGCATATAAACGACATTATCAACGGAGTAAGTAAATTCGCTAACCTCGTATTTGCTATAGTCAGTGGTAAAGAAACTGAGATGCATGGCTCCATTGAGTTCTGCACACTCGGTAAGAGGGAAGGAGTAAATATGTGAAGAGGCTTCACCGCTGGTAAAGAACACCATCTTTGTAGCGCGCGAGTCCGGGTAGAATTTCATAGAGTTAATCAAGCCTGCTCTGTTTATATTCCATATTGATACACTCTTCTCTACAATCTTCTGGCCTTCGGTAGTTTCTATAACCGTAACGATTTTGTTTATACCAAGGGAATTTTCAGAATAATCGAGATTTACGAAGAAGCTGCAGCCCTCAGGGAACATAGAAAGTCCAAAACCATCAAAAAGAGTCTCGGATATTCCGTAGACATTAAGTCGGTGGTTGTAGACGTAAGCACCTTCGGCGGTTATAAGGTTGTGGCTTTTGTAGTCGTCCTTCATCTGCTGCTGTAGCGAAACGTTGGCTATTACTGATTTGTCGACAGGCAGGTTTGTGCTAACATCCGGAAAGTTACTGATGCTTTCCAAATCGAGCGATGCGATCTTGAAGAAGGAAGATGTATTACGTATCTTCTGGCAATAGTTTTCATCTGTCAGTGATGGTATCTCAGCAAGAGACACGTTGTGAAACCCGCCTTTATAAATATATGCACCACTTGATGGCGCATACGAAATAATCCAGTCCTGATCAGGGCACACGTTTCGCATTGTATAGTCGACAGTCTTCAACACAAACTTATTAATACGCTGAGAGCTGTCTGTCTTGGTAATGGGCGGTGTGATATACACATCTATGGACCGAACAATGTTTTTCCATTTCTGCAGCTCGCTAAAGACATCTCTCTGGCAAGCATACATTAAAGCGACATTACGAGGCTGATACATTAGGACGTTATTGCTTGCAGTAAAAGAATATTCCTTTCCGTTAGCATCTTTTCTGTTATACTTTAATGTGTCTGTATACAACTGAACCTTTGATGCGCTCACCACTCTTCCAAAGTCGTCGTACTTTACGTCGCTGGCATCAATAGCAGTATCATCATTTCGTGGTGTTTTCGTGCCAGCCCACGACACGACATTCATGTTATATACCCTGTAATTGTTTGGTATGAGTACGGGCATAAGAATGGGAGCAGAGTGCAGAATTGTGGATCCGTCATATAGACGATAACAATAACGTACCATAAAATTGGCATAGAAACGTCCGTTCTTTGCGATGAGGCTGTTTGTACGATTGATAAGTGCCCAAATGCTTTCGGTTAATTCAGCCTGTTTCTCCAGTTTAACGTCAGCAACGGCATCTCCAGGTTTATACGCTTTGCTTTCTACAATATTCAAGAGATTGCTTACATTCTCCGTTGATACCTGGAATGCAACCGTAAATCCATCTGCCGAACCTGTAATATCGATTCCACCTGTTTCGTAATTTTCGGGTTGGTCTTCTCTACTGAGAGAAAAAAGAATCCTCATGAAAGGTGGCTTCTGTCCCAAGTATTCGTATTTATCTTTGAGCCATACAGCATAGTGTATGCCATCGGTAGTCACGATGATGAGGGTGTTGCCGATGGAGTTGATAGAGATCACGGTGGATTCGTAGTCGAAGGACTTGATAGGTGTGGACGAGCCTAAGGTGCCATCCTGCATGAACCAATAAATGGAGGATGAGGCTATGGCTATGAGGTGGTGGTAACTGCCAGTTTCGTGTACATAAAGAATCTTAGCCACTACACCATTAATGGTGAGTGGCTGAGAGAGGGGTGTTCCTGTGACAATAGAAGGGCGCAATGCGCCATTATTCAACTCTAAATTGCCGCAGAGGGATAGCGCACCGTTTTCTACTGCCATTTCATCAGGAGTTAGGCTGAGGCCTTTGTATCTAATTGATTGTTGCATATTTCTTAATGTTTAATATTTTATTATCGACAATGCTCGCTGTCGGCCCTATTGACAATTGCTAAGGCTGGACAACTGACGCCATCTACATTGAGATTGATGGTTTCATTAGCCGTAACCAGTTCTATCAGCTTAGTACCAGTCGGGATATTCGGTATATAGCTAAGAAGGAAACTGACGGTAGAAACATTACTGGCATGGAGCTGCCCCTTACGGCCAGACAGTTTGATGCATACATTTTTAGCTTCTAACTCCGGTGTGGACTTGATGACATACATCTGCTTACTTGGATTATAGAAACAGAAACAAATCTTATCACCCGGATGGAGATCCAGCAGTTTGCAAGGACTAGACCTTAGAGTGATACGCCCATTCAGATTAAGGGCAAGTCCTCGCTTCTGTACGCGAGGACGATTGAGAATAATGACATCATTTGTTAGCTTCATGATCTGTAGGTTTGTGGAGCCAGAAACGGAAATAATCGTTTTCGGCATCCTGGTTGCGTACTTTTACATATTCTCTGGTAACATAAAAATGCTTCTTGCTGAGAGTAGGGTTGAGGTTGTAATCATTCAACATCATGGCTGGCTCAACTCTGCCATCGAAGGAAATCTCGTACCAGTAGCGATGGAGAAAGAACCATGGACGAAGACGGACCTCCTGAATGGTGGTGTAATTACTCTTGTCTGCCCGGCACGGTACGATGCTCCAGCTACCATCCTGCCAATGCTCTGTGGTCACTTCTCCACCTGGTGCCATTTCATGTTTCTTGATGATGGACTTTTGTATTTTGACGAGAAGGCAAACATCAGCCGTGAAAACTTTAGCCATCTTGCCATGGCAGAGCATGACGAAGCGGCCTTTCTTATCAGGAAGTAGGCTACGCTGTTTGCCCGGCTTATTGATGACACAGACGGTGGAGAGGAACTTATGTCGATTCATGGAGAGAAAATCGGGCAGTTTCGCCTTGGCGTGCATGCGGTCGATGACCTTCTGAACCTTTTTGAAGTTTTTCTCTGCCTGAGTCTCATGAATAGTGACCGGAGATTGAGGTAACTGACCATTTCCCTTTTGCTCACGAATCTTCTTAACGTTTTCACGAACCTGCTTCTTAGATGGTATTTCCAGAAGATGCCCCGTTTTCTTATCAAGTCTGTATCTTGTTTTTTGATTATCCATAATGAGTAGTCTTTAAATGTTGCCAGAGTTGAGGCAAATGATTTCGAAATGATGATTCTCGCAGATGTCGTTGCCGTTGGCCATACGATGATTGAAGGAGCAAGGGATATGCTTGTTGTACAGATCACACTGGAAGCAATGTTCAGGCACTTCTTCCTGTTCTTTGCTGTCTCCATTATCAGTTGCAGGCATCTTACTTGGTACTGCCCTGACAACACGGCCAAAGTGGTCATAAAGTTGACCGGGAATGATACAGGTTGCCTCACGGAGGGATGGGAGATTGTAATCCATCTTACGGATAAACCAGAGGCGTAGGTAAATGATTAAACGTTTCAACTTCTTCATATATGATTGATGTTATATATTAATAATGTGGGTAAAGGTACGAGAAAAATGAGGATAAAAAGTGATAACTTGCGCAACTTAGCTTGTTGAGAACCAAATTGCGCAAGAGTTGTCAGTGATTATTTTGCCCATAACCTCGTCTACATAACGCTTGGCACGCTCGATGCTCTTGGCTTGGATGAGGTAGTTGACATAGGTACGCTTCTCCTTATCCTTCTTTTCATCAATGGTGATGAAAGCTAAACGAGCCTTGAACCAAAGATCATCGTCATCAATATCAGAGAAGAAAATCTCGTTGTAGTTGGCTGGGTTGATGTTGGCAATCTTAAGTTCACCAGATACATAGACTGCCATGTTATCGATGATGCTTGCTTCTGCCTCGGTGAAGGAGAGGGCATCAACAACATACAGCTCGTTTACCAATTTCTCGCTTCCATCCTCCTGAGTCTTCTCATAGCGTACCTTGCACTCGAACCATGTGCTTGTACGAGAGCGGAGGGAAGAACAGTTGCCTATGCCAATAATCTTTTCGGCAATGGCTTTATCTACTTTGACTTTTAAACTTTCTGTTTTCTTTTCCATAATCTTAAGAATTTAAATTGGTATTAATAATTTTGTCTAACTCTTCCTGAGGTAGCTGTTTTCCGTCTTTGCCAAGATATTCCTTGCAGATGAAATACATAGTGCCAGGATGGTCGGGATGGCGGTAGTGGTCATTCAACTCTATATTGGCAAGCTGCTCATCCGAGGAATTAAAGATAGAACGAGCCTGATGTGCTCTTGGCATACGTTCCATGACGTGGTACTGGATGATGTAGCCATCTTTCTTTATCTGCTCGTCTTTGAGACGTATGAGCATCTTATCTATCTTGGCTTCTTTCTCCTTGATGGTCTTGAAGAGGGAGTTGACCAGCTCCTTGTCGGGCTGTAGCTTCTTCTTCTCTTGGAAATATTGGATGGTTGAGGCTCTAAGTTCTGCTACAAGAAGGAAGAATGTGCCGTTGTCGTTCTGAGGGACATCATTTCCGTCTGCCTTCATGATGATGCCATCGACACGCTTTTCAAGTTCGATGGACTGGCGAAGCATCTTCTTATCGCGGTGTGCCCAATATTCCTTTTCCGTGGTTCGCATAGCTGAAACCAGCTTGCGAAAGGATAATACTGATTCTTCACTCATATCTTATTTGATACCTAAAGTTTGTTTTACTTTTCTGATGCGTTCCTGCTCCTTGGGGAGGAGGTTGCCTTTTTCGTCTATTCGGCAGAGGAGTCTGAGATTTGGCTTAATGGTAATCCACTTGTGAAGACCATCGTGCTCACGCTTTATCTGTCGAAGTTGGTCTTCTTGCAGTCTTTCGTGCAAATGCTGCTCATGACGAAGTTTATTGATTTCGTTCTGTATTCTGTCCATTGGCTAATTTTCTGCTGCAGGGATTAAATCGTATAATGAATCCCATTGTTCTTTTCCTACATATTCAAGTGCTTTTTCTACATCTTCAACACGAACAAAATCAAAGTCCATTTTGTTTGGCATATTGCTAATAAATGTATAGTCTCTAGCACATGATTGTATGTATTCCTTAAAATGCTTCTTCTCTTCCTTAGAGAGGTATGAAGGACGATTGACAAGTCGCTCCTCAAAGATCTGAAATGCTCTCGCATTACCATCATTAATTTTCATTGCGTTTGATTTGAATGAACGAATAGCTTCCTCCATCTTCTTTAAAAACTTATCCTGCCCCAAATTGAGTTCTGCAACTTCAACCTTTAACATGGATAGAGTTTCTTCCGTATCTTTCAAGCGAGATATTTTGCTGTTGACAGTATCGGAAGCAGAAGCTAACACCTTTAGAGATCTTTCTAGATTGGCATCATTTTTCTTGATAGCTTCTCTGTATGAGATAAGTTCATCACGCTGATCTGCGATAATTCGCATCATACGCTTGTTTCTGTCATCGAAGCGAACCTTGAAGTTCTTGTCTCTTAGCGTGCAAGAGACGATGCCAAGCGTGATAACAAAGACCACGCTGAGGCAAATAATTAATGTTATTGATACATACATAATTGTATTTTTTATTGTTCACACTTTTGAATTATCTGTGCTAGAATGCTTTCAACACCTTTTGGCTTGAAGAAGCGATTGGCATTGAGGAGAGACAGGGCTTCTTTTGCATTCTTGTAGATCAATGGCAAACGACCTGCTTGATTCTTGTAAGTTTTATAATCCGCTTCTAATTGTCGCTTGTACGCCTTGCCTTTGTCTAGATAGGCTGCTTCAAGTGCTTTTTCCTTCTCATCCAACTTTTTCTCTTTTTCTTTATATTCCTGAACAGAGGATTCGTAACTTTCGCGTGCATCGTCTCGCTGCTTGATGCTACGCTTTACCTCGTCCTTCATTTGCTCTTCAACCTTCAAGCGTACATCTTCAAAGCCAAGGTAAGACTCAGAAGTCTCAATTGTGTGTCTTGGCTTATCGTCTCGTGAAAAAAAAGGATCTGTTTGACTACCATTAATTCTGTCAAACGGGTATCTCTCATACTCTACTTGCACTTCCTTGCGGATGATGACTCTGGAACCGTCTTTGAGGGACGCAATGGTCTTATCCTTCTCTTTTACGGTCTCTTCTAATTCCTTTACTCGATTCTTCAAGGTTTCGAACTCTGAATAATCTACATTTACTACAGCCATAATTGTTATGATTTAAATTTAATTGTTACATTTTTCTGCATTCTCTATTGGGATGTCGTACCATGGAAGAGAATAACCTTTATCCTTCATTTCTTCTGGCAATTGACAGCGATAATAGCTGCCAAAGAAATTTTGCCAGACTTTATCCACCTCCAAAATCGTATCTTCTGGAAGCTCTGGCTTCGGCTTAAACCATGGGCGTGGATATTTTGTCGTTTCATGAACATCCTGAGCGCACTCCGTTGGTTTGATTATTTTTATCTTCATTGCTTTAATTCTTTTCGTTACTCATTTTTATTGCTTTTCTAACCAGTTTTCCTAAAGTCGAAGAACTAGCTTCTGGAAAGCGTTCTTTGAACTTTGCCCTTACTGCATAGAATATTTCGCTTTTATAATTTTATGTCTTGCTCTTGCTTTGTCATAACTTTGCAGCCAAGATGCTTATTAAAATACTTTAAGTCCTTTCCGTTAATTTCTCTATCTGCAACAAATCGGTTATGCTGCAAAATACGAGACGATGCTATAGTTCGGGAACATGCGATTTGCGTGGCAGATAGGCTTTCATGGTATTCTTCCAATGTTTTGTCTATCTCATAACCAACAAAGTTTCTACCACTGTCTAATGCGGCTTGCATTGTCGTTCCAAGACCAAGGAATGGATCGAGCACCATGTCTCCCTTGCACGAATACATGTTGATAAGACGGTAAGGTATTTCGTAAGGGAAGGCTGCGCTTCTTGTTCGAGATTTTCCGTCAGCCATCTTCTGCTTTACACCCTTCACATTCCAGGTGTCAGAGAACCACGTATTTCTCTCTTCCCAGAAGAATGCGCTTTGTCTTCGATTTCTCTTCTCCTCCTCGGTCTTAAACTTTCGCCTTTTGCCCTTTCTGAATATTAGTATATATTCGTGTTCGAGGGTGACATAAGCACCACAGGGAAGCATACCACTTCCCATAAACTTATTTGGGGCATTTGTTTGCTTCCTCCAAATGACGCATGGAAGTTCCGTAAAACCAAGACCTCTGCAATATAGCGATATTTTCGCATAGTTATTGAACAGTTGGAAGTTTCCATTGATAGTTCTTGTAGCATCTCCTATATTGATACAAAGGAAACCTCCTTCTGAAAGAACCCTGTAACACTCCTTCCATATATTGTTGAGTATTCCATGCATTAAATCGAAAGATACGGATGGATTATCTGCAAGGTTGTACGCAATGGCTTTATTTTGCATTGCAAATATATCGTCCCACATTTCTACCATCGGATATGGAGGCGATGTTACTACAATATTGATGCTTTCATCTGCCAACTCTCCCATATTGCATGCCGACTTATAATAGATATTTCTTTTCATACGCTACACCTCCATTTCTGAATTAAGCCCTAAACCAAAGAGAAGATGTTGTAACTGATGAATATGTTGAAATTCTAATAGCCTTACAAATCCTATATAAGCAGCGTAATGAATATCGTCTAAGAGTCTAAAAATTTTAACATTATCTTCTTTTACGTAAATCGATGTACTTTCTAAAGAAACCTTCCATCCGTTCTTCTCTAGTATGGAAGGAGTAAGAGGGATAGGAACAATATCCTTCACCCATGCACCACAGTCACCAAATAGGAAACCTTCATCATGAAAGGTCTTTCCTTTTATGTTGGAAAGAGTGACGGAACCTCTCAGTATAGTGTATTCATTTCCATCTTTCACTATTTTCTCAGCATTACTTTCTGTGACTTGGTAAACAATTCCTTTTTTCGTTCCGATAGGAATGCCGTTGGTCATCACAAAATCACCTGGTATATAAATTGTCTTTTCCATTTCCTTAATTTCTTACTTTGTTATATTGACTATTCTTTTTGAGGGACCAGCAATGGAATCGCTGGGAACAGTGGCTTTTACCCCATTCTTCTTGTTTTCAAAATAATCAAACGTTTATTGCGTTTAACTAGATTTTCTAACTTTTTCATATCAGATAAATACTTATCCACAGTCTTCATTGTCCTTTTCATAAGCTACTTATTCACTTTGACTAAATTTTTGAGATTGTTGAAAGCCTCATAGTCTTCCTTGCTAATTTCAATGTAATTGTCGAACTGAATAGTTGCAGGATCAGCTATCTTTGAATATCCTTCAGAGATCACCTTAATAGCCTCCATAAGAGGCAACAATGCTGAGCCATCATCCTTCATAATGGTAAAGTCAACCTTACTCAATGTGTTGGCTATGTCTTTGCGCATGAATGATGCGACTACATAAAAATATCTTTTCTTCATATTACTTCTTGTTTTTAATGATTTTGTTTAATACTTGCTTGTTGTGCTCAGTATCATCGTTACTCAGATGATAAGATCTTATATTCTCAACGATGTCTAAATCAACTGAAAGCATGTAATCGTTGACAACTTTAATGAAGTCTTCCAGAGAGCGACAAAGAGCGTATTTATATCCAGCACACTGCCAGTAGCCCTGAAAACGTTTCTGATGAGCTGTCTGATTGTTTGTCTTGCCATACTTCAATTCAATGCCCAAGCCGTAGAATATTTCTGTACCCCTGTTGAGAGCTCCGTTTTTGCCATTCTTGTATGAAGGGAGAGCCAGGATGAGATCTGGAACGCCCGGCACAACTCCTGATGCAGCGTTGATGGCTATCTTCTTGCCACTGGTAGCACCATCAGCCTCATTTTTGGGATGGAAGAGGAGAGAGGCATAAGCCGGGTACTGGAGACGGAACCAGCGTACACAAGCTATCTGTAGCTGCCCTTCATGTTGCACCTTCTTCTGTTTGTTAGCAGATTTCTTGGTGTATTCAGGATAATTGCCGTTGAGGCGGTCGATTAATTCTTGTCTGTCCATAATCGTATGAATTAAATTGTTTGTTACTTGTGTTTCTTAGTCGCTGAGGAGAGACTGGAGATAATTCTGAGTCTGATCATCCAAGTCGGCCAGTGACTGTTCTTCTTCTGCCACCGATGGATTCCAGACGATGCCCAATTTAGCTAGAGTGCCATTCTTGTAGGCATCTTTCACCATCTGTGCCATGGAACCATTCGGGTTGTTCTTGGCGGCTTCTATCCAGCCTAAATACTTTTGCCGTAGGGCTTCGGTCTGTTCTTTCTCCAATTCCTTCTTGCGCTCTTCTTTCATTCTGAGGCGAGCTTCTATTTCCTCGTTGGTCTCCTCGCGTTGAGGCTGTGGAGGAGAAGGTGGTGGAGAACTGGAATGCTGAGGCTTCTTCCCGGCTGAGGCTGCAACTGTAGGATTGTCGAAGGTTCCTTCCATCAGAGCCTCGTAGTTCTTCGGATTGAAGATCCAGTTGAAGGAGATATAGCATCCACCATCCTTGCGCCCTGAGAGAAGATCGGAGTTGAGAGCCTTGCGAAGCATCGGTTCTATATCCTCGAAGGAATAGTCTGAGATAAACTTTGCCACCATCTTCTTGCGGTCGGGAGTCATCTTTGAGATTGGCTTGACCTGCGTACCCAGGAATAGGCGATTGAAGAGTCTTAGCACTTCCGAGAACTGAACTTCCGGATCCAGCGACTTTTTTTCTTTTTCTTTTTTTTGTGTGTGGGTGTGGGCTTTCTCCTTTCTTTGTTTGTTTTCTTTTATAGGGGGGTCGGGGGAAATGTTTTCTTTTATTTGTTTCTTTCCTCTTACTTCTGTGCCCTTACCCTTGCCCTTATCTGTGCCCTCAACTTCGGCAGAATCTTCGGAATCACCTTTATTTAAAGGGGTTTCGGGATTGTTAATCTGTGCCCTATGTTGTGCCTTTTTGTGTGCCCCTTGTTTTTGGTGTGCCCTGGAGCGTGCCCCATCTTTGCCCTTAATCGTGCCCTTATCTGTGCCCTTGTTGCCTTGTAGATACGCTGCACAACCTTGTGTATCAGTAACTTGTGAAGTTAAAATCTGTGCCCCTGATTGTGGCCCTATCTGTGCCCTAAAGAGTGCCCCATTCTGTGCCCCAAGTGGGTTTTGATAGGGTAGTATGCAGTGGGAGAGGGGATGTGAACTGTTAACATACACTATTGTTGAGGCTTTAGGGGAGCTGCATTTTGTGATGATTCGCTCCTGTATGAGAACATCGATGGCACAGCGGATAGACTTGACCGAGGTATGGAGCCGATCAGCCAACAGACGTAAGGAGAGCGTAGCAGCGGAAGCCTCATTGTGGGTGGAAGACAGGAGCACGTAGATGAGTACCTGTACCACCACCGGACGATGAAAGTAACGCCACTGCAGCAGCTCTGGAGTAAGAATGTAGCCATCTGTTTTCATTTGCTGTTTCTTTTTATTTGGAATATAGAATTTACATTATTATATTGTAAATCATTGTTTGTAGGACCAGGTGCAACCTCCTGCGGTCTTACGCTTGCCTTGCAACACTTGGCAAATGTTTGATGCCGATATACCAGTACGTCTTTCGGCATTTTTGATGGACAAATAGCAACGTGTGGTTGTACCATTGTTCATAACTATAGCCTTGCTATTCAGCGTCTTAGTCTTCTTGCGACTGGCGGAATATACACTAAGTCGGGAGCACCAAGAGAGGTTAGAAAAATGATTGTTGGTGAGCTTTCCATCCTTATGCCTAACGAATGGTTGATTCGCCTTGTTGGGGATAAAGGTCTCAGCCACTAGCCTATGAACCAATTCTTCGTGCATCTTTCCCCCATAGAAAAGACGAACACGGAACAAACCGCGAGCATTTATGCTCTGGGTAACGATAGCACCCTTTTTCAGACATAGTGTGCCATTGTTGTCCACCATCCTTGGATGCCTTCGGATTCTGCCGAAGGTGGATGCCTGATATAGGTTGGCGTAATGTGGAATGTTTTTCCAAAATTCCTTTTCCATATCTATTATTTATTATGCGTTTCTGTGTTTCAGGAGCCACTGTAGGTGAATAGCTTTATTTTTGCTCATTTCTTATTTTTTTCCTTTGCCTTTAAGTATCTTCGCTCGAAATTTTTGAACTGTTTGTTTATTGCATAAGCCTCTTCATCAAAGCCTTCATCTAAAGTACCAGACATAGCCATAAGGGATTCTGTTGCTTGAAAGAAAGCTTCAAAGTCCTTTTCTGTTACATTCATTTTTGCCATATTCTTTTCTTTTTACCCTCTCCCTTTTGCAGGAGAGGAAGGTTAGTTACTCTATTTCCTTAAACTCACTAAGGAGTTCTTTATCTGAAAGATTATTAACGGCATATTTGCCATCATTAAATGTATCATTTATTGCATATTCATACCAATCCCAGTTGTCAACTCCATAATCCTTTAATAGTCCAAGTTCTGCCTCGGCTTTTAGTAAAGCCAGCAAACGATATTTAGGAACTTCAAAACTCATATATTACTATCTATTTATATCCTTTGCAGAAATCTACTTTTCATTCACATGGTAGTTTCTCCTGATGCTGCACGTATCTTTTGTGCTTAAGGCAATACTTGCCATTGATGCAGTTACGCCCATCATGGCAGAGGAGGCACTTGCGAGCTGCATAGGTGCTCTTACTTCTGGAATCGCTCATAATAGTAAGTTACTATCTGATGCTCGGTAGGCTGAAAGCCATTACGAATTGTAAGAGTATCTACTATCTCATCATAGGTACTCTGAGGCATCTGTAAAATGAGATTCTCATCATGAATGCCCTGAGAGAGTTTACTGAGGTAGAGCCATCCAAAGACGAGCCAGATGGCAATGCAGAAGATGATCTTAATTGTTTTCATAACTTTATCTTTTTATATTGTTTATATTAGCGGTAGGTAAAGGGATTCATCTTATTTGGGACACAGATAGTCTTGAACTTGGCAGGCACATGCATCCAGCTCTGATACTTTGTATTCGTGGCGAGTAATCTTGCCATTTCTGCCTCTTGCGAAGTCTTTCACCTTTCCTTCACGTTTCCATCGCTCTACGTTTTTTCTTCCGTAGATGTCGTATGCCTTGGCTTGTGTGAGGAACGGACGTTTGCCCACAGCCTTGCAGACTTCTTCTTTCACAACGTTGCGTATTGCTGCCAGGAATGTATCAAAGGATAGCATCTTATCTGCAAACTGGATTTGTACTACTTCGTTCATGACTATTGTTTTTATTTGATTCTTGTAACTGTGATGATTTCTTTCTCCCGGTTTATTTTGGTCTTGAACTTACGACAGTAAATTACACCTAATTCCGAGCAGGTTGTCTTGATCGTTCTCATTCTCCTGATAGGGAAACTGATTGATTTACCCAGCTCCAGTTCTCTGATCTGAGGTCTGAGTTTTACTTTTTCTTCTGACATATTGCTTGATTTTAATTATTATTTTACTAGTTTGAAATCGTAAACGAAAACGAGAGGATTGCTGTCCCAGTGGAGGTGGAGTTTACTGATAAGCATCTTGTATGCTTCGATAGGAGTTCTGTACCACCATTTCTTCACAAATCTATCAAATGTGGCATCGTATGTATAAGCATCGTCAAAACCATCGATGTGGCTACAGAAGATTCCTTCCTTCATGCAGTCATCGGTGCTGATGTACTGTAGTCTTTCACACCGAATGTTTGTTATCTTGATTTGATGAGGCATCAAACTCGACTTCACAAACATCTTGTTTGACCATCCTATGGAAAGGCCTGTCCCTTTGAATATTTCATTGGTAAACGGAATATCGTTGTATCTTTGGGCTATTGCCACGATTTCACCTATTTTATAATTGGACTTTGCTACAATCTCATTTCCATCATTGATGGCGAGCTTGCCTTTATCTTTACCTTCCGTGATAAAACCGCAGCTACGGATATGCTTGAAAGGCTTTTCATAAGCGATTCTTCTGGTCTGAGTCTTGCGGCCATCTAAAACTGCTTCGGTGAGACCGTACTGGTCATTGAACATTATCTTTTTCATACGCTTTGCTTTAAAGCAATCGGGACGATGGGTTATATGGTACACAATGGAAAGCGACTAATTTTAAATCTTCCTCACCCATCGTTGCCCGATTGAATATTTATGTTTATCTTTGCACCGACTAATTTTAAATTTTATAGATTATGGAACAAAACATTTTTACAATTTGCAAGAAAGTAGATACAGTTAACTCATCAATGACCTTTGACTTTAGTGAAGAGGTTTCCAACATCACTAACCAAGGTTGGGTTATTAAGCAAGTATTTCAAAACGCCCTTACATTGAATGGTTATTCTTATATCTCCGTGACTTTTCTAGCTGAGAAAAGCGAATAACTTCTTAGCATCTTCTAATGGCTTTGGGAAGGTCTTGTTGTCTGGATATTTTATACATAGCAGCATACCTTCCCAATCTATCAGTGGCGCATTGTATATCCACTCGAAGGCTTCTTCCATTTCCTTAGTATGTGATGCTTCGTAGTAGTTGTAGAGTTCTTCTCTTAGCCAGAAGCGTTTTACCTGCTTTGCCTTTTCCTCGTCAACACCCATGCCGTTAAGAAGTGTTTCAAGGGCAGCGAAATCGAAAGCTTCATTATATTTTTTCATTATTCTTCAAATTTATTTGTTACTTATGTATTTATTTACTAACTTTGCAGCGTGATTTGGTTAGTGTCATACTAGCACCTCCCTCAAAGTCCGCAATTTGTGGGAACTACTCGAAAGAGATTTGAAAGCCCTTGGATTCCGCACCCTTGGGCTTTTTTCGTGCTCTTGCGGAAGAGCACACTAAGCGGTGAGCAATGTCGCTTTACCGCAAAGCAGGAGGGAGGTGTAAATTATGACAACTATCAAATCACAGAAAGATGGAAAGGTTCTTATCTTCCGTATGTCTAAGAGAGAGGCGAATGGTAAAATTCGCCATTCTTCTACTCCAATTCCAATGTGGGTTGATGCGGAGCGATAACTAATCAATCCCTTTCGGTGGGCAGCAGCTGGATGCCCACTTTTCTCTTCTATCCATCCTCTGCCTTAGCCGATTCCGGAAATATTTTATCTTCATTCTTCATTATTCTTCAAATTTATTTGG
>ERZ1034880.26-NODE-26-length-60510-cov-371.575618_pt1 | contig 60510 bp, 66 predicted proteins | sample MGYA00520630_ERZ1034880 | MGnify/ENA primary metagenome ERZ1034880 (study PRJEB33766, sample SAMN09781725) | gut metagenome | biome: gut microbiome | host: Homo sapiens | place: Madagascar | study: EMG produced TPA metagenomics assembly of the PRJNA485056 data set...
CCAGATAGGCTCCAGCGGTGACTATGCCAAGATAGGCTCCAGCGGTTACTCTGCCCAGATAGACTCCAGCGGTGACTATGCCAAGATAGGCTCCAGCGGTGACTATGCCCAGATAGGCTCCAGCGGTGACTATGCCAAGATAGGCTCCAGCGGTTACTCTGCCAAGATAGGCTCCAGCGGTTACTCTGCCAAGATAGGCTCCAGCGGTGACTATGCCAAGATAGGCTCCAGCGGTGACTATGCCCAGATAAATAGCACTGGTGAGTATTCGGTAATCATGTGCGCTGGCAAAAACTCAGCAGTCAAGGCTAAGGCTGGTTCTTGGATTACTCTTTCAGAGTGGGTATATGACGAAGAAAAAGGGAGAACCATTTCCAAGTGTGTCAAGACGGAATACGTAGACGGTACCCGCATAAAGGCTGACACATGGTACAAACTAATAGACGGAGAATTCACAGAATTATAAAAGCTATGGACGATTCATTAAAAGGAACATTAACTGCCGTAATATTATTCATCATAATATTCATCCTCCTCATTATGGATTTTAATACTATTGAGACAAAACTCAACACAATAGACCAGAAATTAGACCGAATTTTACAAGAACAAGTAATGACAAACCAATATTTATACAACTGAAATATGGAAGAAAAAACAACAATTGAAGTAACACTTGAAGAAGCAAGAAAGTTATACAAAAGCAATAATACCACCCTAAAAGAGATGGCACTCAGATGCTATACCAAAGACGAGTTAGACCCAATGTCATTTGACAAAATCAAGACATACCACGACGCAATCCAAGCATTAGGATTAGACAAAGACAAAATCCAACAAACCGTTAGAGTGATAGAAAAGACCAGCATAGCCTCAGCCGCCATGTTCAAGCTCAGCATTGTTAGAAAAGCACTCAACGCAGGACATCAGCTGCCTCTTGTAAAGAATCAATTTTTATCTATCCTTTGGAAACCTTACAATCCTATTGTATCAGACCTTTCTACTTATTACGAATTTGATTTTCAAAAGGGGAAAAATGAGCCAATAGGGGCCATAATGATTGAAAACACAGAATACAAAGTTATTAGTGCGGGCGCTGTTTGGAGCGGCTCTTCCAACTTGTGTTGTTTCAACACCGAAATTGAAGTTGGTTTTGCCTATATCGATACCGCGTTATTGGGCTGCGCAACAGAAGAAATCGCCAAACACTTCAGCAAATATTTCGGCATGCTCATCACCGAAGCCAAATACGGTGACTTTCCAGACTTCCAAATAACAGCAAGAATATATTGACCAATACACACCAAAACCCACACACCCATGACACAAGCCATAATCATACAGCAACCAGACATCCGACACGAGCAACTCATCATACGCTCACCAGACCACACACAACTCCAGGTCATAGCACAAGGCACAAGAAGACAACTCCTCAAATACGCAGAACAAAACAACATACAAATAATATTCTGACAACAATGAAAATCAAGACAATTCTACAAAAGGCAAAAGCCATCATCCACATCATCATCTACCCACACGCATGGTACGTCACATTCACAGGCTCTCCAGCATACGATGAAGAAATCACAGCACAAGCCATGCTCACAGCAGCACGGCAACTCCACGCAAAATACCTCATCTCAGACACACTCATGAGACGCATCGAAGAAGAACTACAAAAAGAATGGATATGATAACACAAAAGAAAATCGAAGAAGAAGCCAGAAGAGCAGCAGCCACATACCACACCAACTCCGACGAACCACCACAGACCACACGACGCAACATGTTCATCATCGGAGCACGCTACGCACAACAGCTACTATGGCACCGCCCCACAGAGCGGCCCAGACGCTTCTCGCCCCCAGACGACACCACACAGCTCCTCATGCTCCACGCCAACACACCCTCAGAAGTCAAAACCTACACCCGACAAGAAATCTCACGCATATTCCTGCGCGACAACTTCCTCAACCACGACCCAGAGTGCATAGCATGGGCATACATCAGAGACCTCAAACCATAAACCCACCACCCACACACACAATGGACACACAACAAATCCTACAACAACAATGCCAACTATGCCAACCCCAAGGACAATGCCCATTCCGCATCCGAGGACTACAGTGCCAACACCTCGACGACATACAGACAGGCATAGACCTCGCACTACAACACATCAACACAAAAACCAAAGAAAAAATGACACAACAACAATTCCAACAAGCATGCGAGTTAGGCCGACAACAGGCCACATTAGACTACCTCTTGCTACTATTCGACAAATACCCAAACCAAGAACCCATAATACAAATAGAGCAAGAGAAAATCATGCTACCCCACTCAATGCGAGATACACTACACAATTTCATCATACAGACACAAAAACAAATACAACAGGAAATACAACAACTATGAACGTAAAAGTAAAAAAACTCACACCCACAGCCGTCATACCCTACAAGACCCACCAAGACGACTTCTGCTACGACATCACAGCCACATCATGCGAGCAAATCTCACCCGGCGTCTACAGATACGGCACAGGAATAGCACTCGAAATCGACGACCCACTCCACACATACCCATCCGACCTCTTAGCACTTGGACTGACCATCCGACCACGCTCATCCATCTACAAGACCGGAATGATACTCTCCAACTCGCTCGGCACTATCGACTTCGGCTACCGCAACGAAATCATGGCAGTCTTCTACCACGTCATACCAACACTGCCACCCTACCAAGTAGGCGACCGCATAGCACAAATACACTTCGACGTCACCGAGAAAATCCAATTCATCCCCGCCGACCAGCTCTCCTCCACCCCCAGAGGACTCCAAGGCTACGGCTCCACAGGCAAATAACCCCATTTGCCACACACACCATCAAGCCCCGTGCCATCCACCACCATCGATGACACGGGGCCTTTTTCATTTCCACAAACCACAAAACACCACCACCCCACAAAAAAAGCCCCCCGCCAACCATCACGGCCAGCAGAGGGGCATCATCCTAAAAACAAACAATATAGAAGAGTGAAAGTCTTTTCCTTTACCTATACCACCACACTCACCATCTGCGGATAACCCGCCTTGAAGTCATAACCCAGCACAGCCTCCAGCGTCGTCAGACCATCCACAGCCCTGCGGTGCCCAGCCGTAACGTTATAGCACCCCATCGCATACACCTCCACCTTCACCAGCAGCTCCTCCAGGCGCGCCACATCCATCACATACTCCCTGCCATCTATCCACAGCGACATCCTCTCCATGCCACACGCCTTCGCCACACCCACACCATTCATCAGCCCCACGCGCGTAGCCTTATCCAGCCACCCGCGCTGACCGTTCACCACCAGCCCATTCACGCTGTCCGACCCATCATAGGCATCTATCGCCGCCAGCACAGCAGCCTTCGCCGCGCCCAGCGCCTCCGACTCCTGCTGCACATCGTCCAGCCAGCACACGTCATACGCATACCCCGTCTGCTCCCGCGCCTCTCGTCCCATCACGCCATCATCATCCATGCCAGCGGGCACATCCTCCAGCGTCGTCACCTTCTTCTCGTTCAGAGCCACCATAGCCCTGCCACTCCTGCACAGAGTCACCTTCGGCTGCTGCTGCGCAAATACCATTCTCGTCATTTCCATATTACTATTCCTTTTTATGAATTAAACTAAATGCCAAATTTCTCACAAAGCAATTCACACGCCTCCTCACTCGTGGTATGAAAGCCCTCAAAGTAGAACGATTTGCCCTGAGAGCATATCTTCGTCTTTACCGGCAAGCAGACACTACCCGCAGCCACCAACTTGAAAAACTCCTTTATCTCGAAGCTCCCGTTATTGGTCACATAGAGATGTTTGCTGCCGTCATTGCCGACAGCCACAAACTGGAAACGCACGAAGAACTCACTGTCCTTATGATTTTCCCTTACCGCATAGTCGGTGATGAATATCGTGGTACCCTCCAGCTTGTCAAGTTTCACCTGGTCGCCAGCCATCGGGCGCACTGCCATTCCTTTCTGGTTTTTCATCTTTTTCAGTTTTCTAATATCCGTTTCTATAAGCCTTGTCAACCTTCTGCTGTCTGTCTTCATCAGCATGCCATGATAGCCGGCATAGTTCTGCCAGCCTCTCCCAGCAGCACGTATAGCCCTACGCCTGATTTCCGCCCTCACGTTCACAAACGACCCTTTGAAGCGCTGCTTGCAGAACATGAAGCCATTCCCGACACGCACCGTCTGCCAGTCGTTCTTCATCTCCATGCCGTAGCGGCCGGCGAGATAACTCATCTCCCAATGCACAGCGGCTGTTACTTTCTCACGATTGTCATCCATGATAATCCTGTTATCACCGAAACATCCGTAAAACTGCGGTTTGAAACGCCTCGTCAGCTCCATATCCATATCCGTCAACGTGAGCATGGCAAGCAGCTGCAACAGCGTACCGCCAATCACGAGCGTGTCGTGCTGCAGCAATATCTCACACAGCAGCCTACGCGTAAACGGACACGTTACAGTCTCAAACGCTACGCCCAGCACCACCTTCGACTTTAGCGTTTCGTAGAAATGGCGTATATCTGTCAGACCGGCACTCGCCGATGGATGATTCTTCACATACGTACGTATCTTGTTCACCAGGAACCAGCGCTTGTCGTTACTCCACAGGCTCTTGCCCTTGATACCCGAGTAGCAGTGAGGAGAGACCAGGTTCGTCAGTTTCTCACGTATCACTATCAGCAGCACGTTCTGCACACACCTGTCATACACGGTATAGATGTGAGCGTTGCGGTTCTTGTCACCCTTGCCCTTCTTCTCGATTACTCTCGGAGTAAGAGGACTGCATCTATACGTCTCTTCACTCAACTCTCTGATGATACGCTCGACTACAGCCTCTTTCTGCAATGAGACTTGCCTTACTTCCGGCGAATTGCTCGCCCTTTTCAGGCATCGCTCCACGCCCATGCGCACTATCGTAGGGTCTGTCAGAAATCTTTTCAGGTTTCTCAGCTTCTTCTTATGATTTACTGTCTTCAGTTCATCGAGGATATTTCCCTCGTGTGTTGCCTCTATTGGTTTCACACCATTCCCGATGGCGTCATCTGCATCCATATCACCGCAAAACGGTGGCAACGTGCAGCCTCCCAATCCATACCCACCAGTGGCGGTATGGTCGTTCGCTATGTTTGACCTTGTTGGTCGCGATGTAAGGTGTTTCCTGCTATCTTCTACCTGATTGACAGCCAAAGCCACAGCGTAGTTGCTGTTGCCATTGCTCACAGCGTTGTTGCAATTCGCAGTGCGAGCAGACGCCATGCCATTGTTGGCGTTGCAACCCGCAACGAGAGCCTCTTCCTTACCTGCGCTTTCGTCTGCACCGACCATCACGCAAGGCTCAGACGCGTCCGCGTCCACCGCAGGAGAGAGCATACCTCGCGCATCTCGGCCAGACTCACCCACCAGACAGCCGTACATCATCACATCATCCGATGATGGCTGCTTCGTCATATCGATATTCTTCTGTCCGATGAGATTCATATTCTTTTTCTTTGAGATTTACCTGTTCCAGATTATTTGCCAGCCCCCGGGCGCCGTCGGGGCGGCTATCAGCCGCCGCCCCTCAGTTTGTGGCGTTGCTCCAGGCTTGTTGTCTAATGGCCGACAGCTTTTTGATTGGACCGCCTATTTGTTATTTTAATTTAAGCAGAGGGACAGCCAAAGCCCCAGCGAAGTTGCTGCTGCCAGAGCTCACAGCGGCGTAGCTGCAATTCGCAGTGCGAGCAGACGCCAGGCCATCGTTGGCGCTGCAACCCGCAACGAGAGCCTTGACGCCCTCCTTGCCCTCCTCTGCAAGACCGCCGCTCACAGCGCCCCACATATAGTGGCCATTCCAGCAATAGCAGCATTCACCCGTATGGATTCCACCGCCAAAGTCTTCATAGCAGAACATATTTCTCGCATAGTCTATCTTCTTGACAAGTCCCGACGCGCCTTTCACGCGTACCTTCCCGCGCAGGCCCTTCAGTACGTTAAATTCCGTACCCACATCTCCATAGCACACGTCGTCCGTCAGTGGAGCCACATCCTGCCATTTCTCGGCATAGTACAACCAGTCCACATACTCGCCGTTCACCTTGCTCGACGTGTAATGCACGCCGCTCATCTGTCTGAACATGCCATCCATCGGCATACTCAGTCCACGATAGCACGAGTGAGAGAACTTGCCTATCACCCATCCACCCGTCACGTCTACAGTGTCATAGTAGGTACCGTCCGCAAACTCCATCTTCACGTAGCAGTTGGCCATGGCCGTCATCACGCCATCTTTCAAGCCCTCACATCCTGGCACATCTCTCGCCACATAGTAGCGTTTGTTCACCTCCATGCCTGCGCCAGTCTCCACATCGATGCTGCCATCTTCCGAGCACACCACATTTCCATCGGCGTTAAAGTAGAATATGCTCTGTGCCTTACCCACCTTGTCCTGCAGACCAGCCTTCGTGATGCCGTCCAGCACCATCTGCAGTTCGCCACACTTTGTGATTACATAGTAAAATGCGCCAAACATGGCCTTCAGATTATAGTCCGTCGCGCCATCAGCACCTTTCTTCCAGCTCTTGCTCATGATGCCATCATAGCCCAGCGCCGTGCCGTCAGCCTTGAAGGTCTTCACACCGCTGTCTCCAGCTATATTCGCATTGGCCCATGTCTGCGCGTTGGCTATGCTCGTATGCGTACAGCCCACTCCGAAGAGATACAGGTCTGTAGCATTCAGCGTACCCACTTCAGCATACATCATCGCCACCCAGAGTTCATACAGCTCATAGTAACAGCCCATATACGGATAGTTGGTGTTCGGGTCCGCGTTCTTGTTCTGGGCCATGTGTATGGCGCTAAGTCCGCTAATACCCCAATGAGGATAACCCATTCCAGTCTCATTCAGAGCATTCTTCACGGTGCCGGATGCAGCGCTGCCAGAACCCCTCACATCGTCAGAAATTACGCAATGGGCGCATACCCTCTCGTCACCGGCAAGTTGAGCGTTCACCGTATAGAAGGGTGACATGGCAAAGGGTTCAAACTTCTTCGACATAGCCCCCTGCCATACGCAGGGCGACAGGCCCACACCCATGCAGCTCATCTCTATACCGTCCAGCACCTCGTTGGCCCTGATTACGTGCAGCGGTATGTCGATATACACCAGCAGGTCGCCTTCCGTGCCGTCCACCTTCACCGCGTCGCCATTGCTTGCCAGCGTGATGCGACCCGGCGCACACTCGTGCTGCAGCACAGCCTCGTTGCCCACGCGCTTCACGGTGCCTATCTTCATGTGCTTGCCTATCTCCTTTACCAGTTTCCTGTTGCCGTAGATATAGTCATCCGCTGGCTTCGGGTCCATGTCACCGCTTATGCGGGCAAAACCCACAAAGGCATCGCCCATCAGGCTCACCTTCTTCCTCAGCTCCTCCTCGGCAGCCTTTGCCTCGTCCACCTTCTGGTTTATCCTCGACAGCTGCGTGCACATACTCGCCGTCATTCCGTCTCTCACCACCTTCATCGTCAGGTTGGCTGCCGCCACCTTGTAGCTCACCACCACCTTGATGCTCGCCCGCGCCTGGAAGTTCGACACAAACCTACAATACCCGTCCTCGGGCAGCTCCGCACCGGCATTCAGCAGCGTCAGCGGCTGATAGCTGCCCACCTTCGTCTTGTAGGTACTCGGCAGATAGTCCACCGTCTTCCCCGTCTGGTCATCGGTGATGGTACAGTTCTCAGCACCCTGCACACCGTCTCCTGCCGAATAGGCATACGTATAGCTATGGGTAGCCCCGTCATAGGTAGCCTTCGCCGTAGCCACCCTGCCCTGCTCGTCATACGTATAGGCATAGTCTATGCCTCGCTGCTCCACCTTGTCGATATACTCGGCAAAGACGCACACCTCGCCGTCAGTCTCTCCTGGGTTGAAGAGATACTCGTTGCCCAGCTCCGCCGTAAACTCGGCCATTGCCCAGCCGCTCTTGGCGGTCTTCACACCGTCCTTGCTGATTACATAGCCCGTGGCCGATGCCGTCAGCACGATGTCCTCTCTGGCTGAGTACGGGCCCAGGCTCTGCTTCATCCGCGCCACGTCGGCGGCATCGCCCAGCGCCGTGCGTTTCACCGCGCCCGTGCGGTCAGTCACCGTCAGCACATTGTCTTCTCCCAGCGTGGCGTCCACCTTCCCCGCTCCTTCAGCGGCGCTGTTGGCAGCGGCGGTGGCAGCCGTCATGGCGTCCACATAGCCCTTCAGGTCCACAGTCTTGTCCCACCATGCGGCATCCGTCAGCTCGTGGCCCTTGTTCCCTTCATGCTTGCTCACGTAGATGCGGCCGTCCGTCAGCGTCACATAGTCCAGCATCCTGTACGTCTTCTCCACATCCCAGGTGTCACCGGCCTTGGTCAGCACCACCTTCACTTTTATTTCTTTCTTTGCCATAGTTGTTATGTTTTTTGTCGTTAATCTATCGTTACCACTATCTCCGCACCGCTCAGGCTCACATCCACGCTCTCGGCATGCTTCACCGCCCTGTCGGTGTCCTCCTGTCGCTTCTGCTCGGCAGCATCGCGCGCAACCTCAGCCACGGCTCTTGCCGTCTCGGCCTTCACGCGCCCGGCCTCCGCCGTCTCTCTCGCCTTTTCGGCAGCAGCGCGCTGGGCTTCTACTTCCTTGCGCCCATCCTCGGCGGTGGCGCGCTTGGTCTCTGCGGTCTTGCGCTCCGTCTCCGAGCTTATCCGCTTCGCCTCGGCGTCCTCGCGGCTGCTCTCGTTGCTGCTGCGCTGGTCTTCGGCCACCTCGCGGGCTCTCTCGTCAGCCCGCCTTTGGCTCTCCGCCGTTTCCCGTGCTTCCTCCGCAGCCTTCCTTCCGCTCTCCGCTGCCTCTGCCTCCGCCGTAGTCTTCCGACAAGCCTCGGTGGCCTCCTTACAGGCGGCTATCAGCGCCTCGGTGTCGGCAGTAGGAGGCAGCACCACAATGGCAGTGTCCATCTCCACGCTGTCTTCGCCCTCGCTCGGCTCAAACACGGTGTCACCCTGGGCGTTGTTGTCCACTATCTGCACCTGCTCATACTCATTGCTTCGCCAGTCGTTGCCATACAGGCGGCCCTTAACCTCCAGCGCATAGTTGCCCACGCTGAGAGCGTCACCTTCCACGCGGGCCTCTATCACCGAGTCATCGCTCACCGAGATGGCATACTCCAGGCTGTGACGCCTGTACGCGCCCACCAGGTTCACCACTATATCCGTACAGGCGGGCAGAGCAAACTTCACCTGCTCCTTGCCCACCATCTTCCTTACGGGTATCTTCATCACAAAGTCATTCCCTCTTACTATCTTTTTCATCGTGATTATCGTTTTATTGTCCTACACTTATCACCAGCTCGCCCGTAGCCGAGTCCAGCGACAGGCTTATGTCCTCCACCTTAGCCAGACTGCCTTCAGCAGCCACGATGTCGGCCACCAGCTGCTGCCAGTCGCCATACGTTCCGCCATAGCCCTTCTGCTGCGCTATCTCATAGGCATCTTCGCCCGCGAAGAGCGACGCCGTGATGCGTTTCGCCTCGCGTGTGCCGTCAGCCTTGCTGCGTATCAGCAGCAGGGTGTCGCCAGACTCCACTCCTTCCACGGCGTCCAGCGCCGTCACGTTTATCTTGCTCCATTCAGTCATATTTACTCCTTTCCTTTACGCTCTTTGATATAATACAGGCAGTACAGCAGCACCACCAGCACCACAACCGTCAGCAAATGGTTCACCACGGGCTTCACACGACGCTCCCACCAGGGCGCCTTGCGCTCCACAGGCACCGGCACGCGCACCGTGTCACACCTTATCATCCACAGAGTGTCGGTCACACACAGCGTGTCGGTCGTGTGCGTCCTGTGCCAGCGGTCTATACGCACCGTGTCGCCTTTCACCACCTCCTTCACCCATACGCTGTCATACACACGCTGCGTCTTGTACACAGTGTTTACCTTTACGAGAGTATCGTGTGTAGACGCTTGAGGAACATAACGCACACTGCTGCAACCACACAGCAGCAGAACAATACCAAGCCCAACGAGGGCCAGAAACTCATACAGTCTGTCCATTGCTTTATCATCATTATCATTATTACCTGCACAGCCTGGCCCACAAGGCCTCCTATCATCGTGGCGGCTATGTCCTTCCAGTCCCATTCTCCACCGTGCTGCTTGTCCTTGAACTCCATGCCCACAGCACAGCCCGCCGTGAACACTATCGTCAGCAGCATCGCTGTCACTACACCGCCCAGCACATGGTCAGGACGGTTGCTTTCCATTATCCATTTCCAGTTCATAGTCATTCTATTTTAAGTGTTACCTTTTCACATCTCTTGGCAGCAGGACCCAGACACTCTTTCCAAAGTCTGCTGAATATGGCTTGTGAGTTGACAACCTTGCCTACTGCCTTGTTTTCACCTACGAGAATACAGCCATCGGTATCAGCCGCAGTATTGCCGCAGTGTATCAGCACACCGGCAAAACCTTTCACATCGACAAGACGAGGCAGGCGGCCACCGCAGAGACTCCTGTAAAAATACCTGTTGCCAAATCTCGGGCTTATCACATTCAGAGACACCATATATTCACCAGAGGGTATAGCTGTCTTGCCTGGCACCTTTTGCCTACGTATCTCCATATCACTCATAGCAGAGGTGAGACCCCTGTCAGTGTCCTCCAGCGTGTCACACACATACCTTCCATCCACATACATGCGGCCTATCGTATAGTCAGACCTCTTCGCTATCCGTCTTATTATTATCTCCATCTTTCCTGCTCCTTTCTTTTTCTGCATGTTGCTTGTATTGCTCTATCTTCTCCGCCACATTGCCGGGTAGAGCACGTTTCCACTCAAAACGTATGCAAAGGTACACTATCCACAGGGCCTTGCTCTCGGGATAGGCCTTCACCAGGTTCTTCATCGCGTTCTGCAGATAGTAGATGCTTATCGCATAGGTCAGCACCTTCACCGGGTAGATGCTCGTCTCGTCATCACCACAGAGAAACATGATGCCTCGCACCAGCTCTATCACCATCAGAATGAGCACAAACTCATACATCGCCTTGGCAAACTTGCCCCAGGAGAACCTGTGGCAGCGTATCACGCTCACACCGTCAGCCCTCATACCGCACCATACATTAAACATGCACGCTATCGTGAGCGCCCCCATCATACTCGCCGTCGGGCACACTATCGCGGCCAACGTACTCAGAAGGAGTGTTCCTATCGCCCGTATCTGCTCGGGCATGAAGTTGTTTATCATCATCATCATCTCGTTTATCGGGTTATTGTTCCTTGTGTCTTGCTCACCTTCTCGCTCACCACCATGCTCATCTGCTGCTCACTGCCCATCACCGTGGTCATCAGGCCCGAAAGCCTGTATGTCGGGTAGTACACGTTGATCGCATCGCCCACACCGTCCAGCACCGTGCCGTCCCAGGGCAGCCACTGGCCATCGGCCTCATGCTGCAGACCGCCAGCTCCGTCGCCGAGGCTGGTCTTCTGCGTAAACCATTTCCCGTCGGCAAGGGCAGCCTCCTTAGCGCTCAGCCCAGCAGCATCATCGGCCACAGCTGTGCCGTTAATCTTGGCAGCGTAGTATTTGTGCAGCGCCACAGCCTGGTAGCCATGCTCGGCCCACTTGGGCTGCTTGCCTGTAGGAGGCACGGGCTGCGCCTCTGCGCCGCCTGGCGTCTCGGTGAATGCGGCATCGGCAAGGTTGCCGATAGCCATCTTGTACCATCTGCACGACAGGCCCGTAGCGGCCTTCGGCGCGGCATCATGCCATGTGCCGTCACTCCACAGGCACTTGTTCGCCATGTCCGTGCCCAGCGCCACAGCAACCCATTGGCTGGAATACCACTTCTGACCCACTATCGCGCTCTGCGTCAGACCGCTCGGGCCAAGGTCGTAGAGCAGATTGCCGTCGTTGTCGTAGTACTGCAGCACCATGAAGCCGTCCGATGTCAGACCGAAACGCATGTTGGTCTTGCCCTGCGGATTCATCACGCCTATCTCGCCGCCACTGATGCTCACGCTGCCAAAGCCCGTGTCTGCGGTCTTCAACGTGCCTGCCATCATCGTGCCGTCTGCATTGAACACGGCCACATTCTCGCCATGCTGGTTCTTTATCAGCGTCTGCGTGGCGGTCAGCACTACGCTCTTAGGAGTGATTTCAATACCCGCTGCCTCCATCTCATCATGGCTCACCTTCAGGCTTATGGCATCGGCATTCTGCTTGATGTTGCTCTCGGCTTTCTCCAGTCTTCCGTCGGTGGTTTTCTTGTATTTGGTAAAGGTGGCGTTATACTCCTTCGCATCCCACTCCACCTTTCCTGCATAGGCGGCGATATTCACCGTCATGGGGATGGTCACATGATACGCGGCACCGCCCACCATGCAGTCCACACCGATATAGCCGCCACCCACGCTCATGGTCTTCTCCGTGCCGTCAGCCATTACTATGGTCTGCTTGTCCACGGCGGTCACCGTCACCGTAGCGCCAGAAAACGAGGCCGTACAGCCCGTGCCGGTCACCTGGGTTATCTCCACAGCCACCGTCTCGCCACCGCGCTGAGCGCTGATGTTAGAGATGGCGCCAGTCTGCGCGTCCATATCCACAAGTCCGTCCATGCCGGTATCAAAGACCAGCGCGCCAGGCTCTGCGGTTATCGTCACGCCGTCACGGCCGCGCCATACGCCCATATTACGCCAGTCGGTATTGCCGTTGGCATCCTTGGCGTAGCACGAGAAGAGCACACCGTCCACATCCTTCACGCTATCGGCATTGTCCACCACATAGCTGTCGCCTGGCTTGGCTTCCTCGATGGTATACTGCGTGGCTGTGCTGTAACTCACTACCTGGGCCTTGCTGCCAGTATCATCGGTCATATAGAACAGGTACAAGCCGCCGACCTTTGGCTCAAAGCCATAGTGGAGCAGCTCTTCCCAGGTATGCACTCCGTCACCACTCGGGGCCTCCGAGTCCACGATGGCATCATCAGCACTGCCTACCATATCCACACTCTCTCCGTCAGAGCCGTCGCGCGTCACGGATATATGCTTCTCGGCTATCTTCTCTCCATCATTGCGGCCACCGTTGATATAGGCTTCAAATCTCAGCGCCTTGGCAAGTTTCAGCACTGCGACTAACACGGGCCACAGCGGACTGCCGTATTCCACCACCACATCGTTCTTGTTCTCGTCAGCGGTCAGCACGCCGTATAGCTTCGCGCTTTCCACGGTCTCCGTCAGTGAGCCGTAGTGCTTCACCACCGACGCGGTATATTGGTTGGGAGTGGTCGTGCCGTCCTGATGTATCGTCAGGGTGTCACTGCTCACCTTTATCTCGTAGGTCGTGGCAATAGGCTCCACCACGCGGCTCTCGTCATCGTCGGTGAAGAATTTGAACCGCTTGGCATTTACCAGCCAGCCTCCAGGACTCATCATCGCCGTGCGCCGCTTCCATTGGTAGGGGTTCGCGATGTCGTTGCCAGCCTCGTCCTTCTTGCCCGTAGCGTAGGGTGCGCCCATAGAGTAGTACATCATGATGCTCGGTGCGGTATCGCCACCGTCATCCTCGCTGCTCGTGCGCACCATCACCACATTGCCGCGGCTCATCCATCTTATCTGGTCGCCGGCCTGCACGATGACATCACCCACAGCGGGCAGGTCATTGCCCACAGACGGGTCATAGCCATAGAAGGTCTTATCGCCCAAGGCCACACCGTTGTCATCCGCGGTCTCATCACTCACCGACGCTATGCTCACGTTGCCACCGCCAGTAGTGATGGCGATGCTTATACTGCCGTCGCCCCAGGTGAGCAGATTGCCCTTTTCTTCACTGAACACGCCCTCGCCGTAAGAGGGAATGATGGCGTCACTGCCCTTAAACTCCTTCACGTTCGACAGCACCACGTAGTAGTATTCCATACCGTCGTCGAGCATCTCGGTACCCGTGCCGGTCACCAAGCGCCAGTAGTATCGGTTGCCGCTGTTCTTGATGTTATAGGTCTTGCACAGGGCCATCATGCCCACACGCCACCAGTTGGCGGTCTGCGTAGTACCGTCATCAGCCTTGGCATAGCACTTGATGGCACTCACAGAGCCAGTGTCGTCAGTGAGATAGTCCACCTTCACGATGCTGCTGCCGGCATTAGAGTATGTCACGCTGCCACCGGCATACGACACCTTCCTTATCTCGGTCTCGGCAAACACGGCCTTCTGCCTCACCACGATGTTGTCAAGATAGGCATAACTCTTGCCATCATCGCCCATATAGACATCATAGCCGCTCGCTCCAGTAATCACGCGGTCGGCAGAAGTGCTCTTTCCGTCGCTCACTCTCGATGCGCTTATAGACGACAATTGGGCATCGCCGCCTTCCGTCACGCCATACTTCTTGCCTATGGCTATACCGCGCTGGAAACGTATCACACCGCTCGCCGCATCCTCCTTCAACTTCGACAGGAAGAAGGTGGAACCATACGATTTTATCAGTTGCTTTATCTGGGGTTCCAACAGACCGCCGCCACCGCTCAGACCATTGCCCGACACGATGGCATCTATCTTGTTCTCGATACGCTGGATAGTGCCCACATCGGTCTTCTTCTTCAGCGTTATGGTATATTCGGGTATCTTGCCGCCGCTCTCCTTGATGGTCAACTGGTCTATGGTCATCGTCACAGACAGACCAAGGTCGTCATCGGCAAAAGTAAGCATATCTCCAGCACGAAGAGACTTGTACAGACTCACTGCCCTACCGCTGCCATCAGCCTCGGCAGAGTCATGCTGGCGGGCCATATACACATTGTCTATCTGCGGAGTATACACCTTCTGGGTGTGGTCATTCTCGTCAAGCCAATCGATGGCGTAGGTCAGCAGCTTCTCGGCGCTGTACTCCACATACTCGTCGGGCAACTCGATGCCGCTAAGCACAAAGTGGTCGCCTTTCTTTATCTGGAAGTCCTTATAAGGGAAATACAGACCAAGGTCTTCATCCTTCACGCGCTCCATGGTCAGCACCCAGCGGCCGTCTTCTCCCTTGGCGCTGCCGCCTACCTTGAAAGTCCTGCCAGCACACATGCCGTCTTTCATCGACACAGAAAAGTCATTTTGCCTGATGGAGTTGATGTCAAAGTTTACTTCCTTCTTCAACTTCAAGGTAAAGGGAGGAATGGTAGCGCCGTCTGCAAAGACGCCGTTGTCGGTAATCGAAACGCTGCCTTCGTCTATCTCGTCGATGCGCACACCGCCAACCTCCATCTCTTCTATCGTCGGATAGATCTCGATGACGCCTTCCTTCTCGTTGTCGTTGTCAAAGAAGAGACTCGACTGCCTGACGCCGATTTCCTTCGCGTTAAGGGAGTCCACATAGGGCCTGAAACGGTCTTGAGAGAAGTCATGCTCCCGGTCTCCGCCTATGCGCTTCCTGGTGGCCTCATCCTGGGCGTCCCACCACTCCTTAAGGCTCTTCTTCGGGAAGCCGGGGAGCATCAGCACATTGATAGACATATTGTTGGGAAGCGCATCCTTCTGGTATTCCTTGTTCTGAGCAGGCCAGTTCTCCTTGCTCGCGCCCTTGGTAATGTAAATCTTCGGGAAACTGCTATACTGGCGAGATAGATACTTGCAGTTATAGTAATCGTTGCCGTCATCCGTTGAGACATAAAACAGCAACAGCTCCTTGCCGTCCACATCGACCTTGTTGGCCTTCACAGCATAGTCGTAGCGGTCCACACGGATGCTCACGGGGAAAGAACCGTTCTCCATGGCGGTACTGAAATAGGCCCATCGGTTCTCCCACGCTATGTCGGTATAAAGCACAAGGTTCATCCTCGACTCGCCATCGTCGAGATAGGTCCTGCCGCCAGTACACTTCGTAAAGACATCCAGGCAAAGGTTGGTATAATAGCGGGTAGGAAGGTTCTTCGACGAACCATAGGCACGCAGACGGGTAGTGACTGCCTGACTGCTGTCGGTCTGCTCTTCTATCTTGCGGAGACCGTTACCCTTGCCATAACCGAAAATATGGTCGGCTGGGATGCCTGCGGTGCCGATATACACGCTCCTACCTCTCGTGATAAAGTTGACATCAAAGGTGCTGTTAACAAAGGAAAGCACATCCCAACAGCTCTGACTGCTCACGCTGATGCTCTGAGCCTTGATGACATTGTCCTCCACACCGTCACCATAACGCAGAGACCACTCGGCAGCCTCACAGCCGCGATTAAGGCTCTTGGCCTTGTTGCGGGTATAGATTTGCCACACACCGTCACCATACTGCTCGTTAAGGTTGGCCTGGATGCGGTCGGCTATATCGTCAAGACTGCTCGCATAGAAGGCAAACTTGGGGAGAGATGTATAATGCTGGCCGTTGTCATACAGCACAACATCAAGAAACTCCGAGCGGACAAGCTCATACTGCTTGCTGTCAAACTTCACGTTGTTATACACGAAAGCACCGCCATCGCTGCCAGCACGCGAAGACTTTATCCTGCCTGGCTCATAGTTTATCTCAAAACGCTCGCCACGATAGTCGATATAGTCGCCGATGCGCCAGCCGATGGGGAAAGGAGATGACACGCTCACATCCACGCTGTGCTCGCCCATCCACTTGTCGTTGTCCTCGACAGACAGCACCTCGACACTGCGGCCCACCGCATCGGTAAGCTCCCGACCGTCCTGATGGTATATTCTTAGCCTATCCATGACATTCTCAACTGTTAACAAGTGAAACTATATTGCCATCGCTGTCGGTCGTATACGTGATGTCGCTCATAGGCGCGTTGACCTTCAGCTCAACACTGACCACAAGTATGTCGCCGTCATCGTCTCTCACAAGCTCGGCATCGTCATTTATCTTTACAAATCTCACGCCACTTCGGCCCTCCTTGGTGTAGTCGCAGTAGTATTTCATCTCCACACCGCTGCCATCAGCACCAGTCAGATAGCCGAGCATCTTCCTCAGACTCGCATTGGCGCTGTTTTTGTCGCCCTTGAAGCCCAACTTCACTGTCATGCTATAACCGCTGATAGCCAGCCGCTCGGGTATATACTCGTCATCGCCATCCTCGTCAGCCCATTCGTTCTTGCTCAGCTCCTTGCTGCTCGGCATAGGCCCGAAAGGGATGCTCATACAGTACATCCCCCAGGCGGCTATGCTCTCCACTACGGGCGAACCAGTGCGGCTTTTCTGGAAATACAATTTGTAATATTTCATATAACAAATATAATGAAAAATATTTACATTTACACTATTTCACGCACACCATTTCTGTACCCATGCTCACCTTCCTCATCCAGCCATACATATCGTCCAGCACTCCGTTCCTGTACACGGCAAGGTCTACCAGTTGGTTCAGGCTCGACAACTGGCTCTTCGAGATGATGTTCATGTCGGCAAGGCTCTGCATAGAGTCGGCTATCAGCTGGATGTTGTCACGGTTCACGCTCTCATCAAGCCTGATGCTGTTGAGATAACTTGCAATCAGACCGCCCGTGTCCTCGGTGATGGTCTTCACGCTGTTGCTCGTGTTGCCGCTGCTGTCAGCACTCAGGTCCCAACCGTTCTTCTTCAGCAGCTCCAGCACGCTCGTGATGTTTGCGATGCTCTTGTCGCCAGCCTCTTCAAGCAACTTGCCAAGGCCTACGATGCTGCTCTCGTCCAGCAGGCCGTTCTTGTTTTCAAGTTCCTGGGTAAGATAGTCCAAGGCGGGCTGCAAGGCGCGCTCCATGATGTTCTGCGTGATGATGTTCTTCGTCAGGTCGCCCACAAGACTCTTGGCCTTGTCATGATAGGCCTCGACGGCATCCTCGCCCTTCTCCCAGGCGCCCACAACGGCATCGGTCAACTGGCTCGCCCAAGACTTGAAGTCCACATTGTAGATGCTCTTCAGGAAGTCCTGGGAGAAGTCCTTGATGCTGTTATCCATTTCCTCCAGCTTGTCGTTATAGTCCCTTATCTTCGACGAGTCCTTCTTCTTCTTCGCATCTTCGCTGTCACGCTGGTGCTGTATAAGGTCGCGCTGGGCATACATCGCGGCAAGCTGGTCATTATAGGCGCTCATGTTGCCAAGAGCATTCGTGGCGGCCTCATAGGTCTTGTCGCTGTAATAGTGTTCGCCACCGGCCTTCTCCCAGATAGTCTGGTTGCCATAGCGCTTGATGACATCATTCAGCGTGCGCTGGGTACTCTCCGACCGCTTGTAGTTATACGCGCCACCAAGAGCGCGCTCGATGATGCTGCTCACATTGCTCTTGATGCCCTGAAGTATGTCTATCTGTTCCTGGGCAAGGCGTATCTCACGCTCCTTCCTCGCGTCATGGGCCTTCGCGAATGTGGTTATAGGACCTGTAATAACAGAGGCGGCACCGGTAACTATTCCGCCAAGGTCGCCCTTGAATACCGACCGTATCGCGCTGCTCGCACCGCCTGTAATCGAACCGATGCTGTCAATATACGTAGAAGCCTTGGCCCAGCCGCCCTTGGAAGTGTCTATGCCCAAAGAGTCTGCCATGCCCTTGAATTGGCTGAAAGCGCCACTCACGCCGCCCCATACGTTATCCACATAGTTGAAGGCGCCTTCCAAAGAGGAAAAGGACTTCTTGAGATTCTCGCCGATGCTCATCTGCGTCTTGCCTGCCTCTATCAACTTGTCGGCGGCGGCTTTCAAGGCAATAGCGGCGGACTGCAACTCCACATCGCCCTTGATGACACCCTCACGCATCATCTCTTCCGCCTTCTGCTTGTCCGTAGCGCCCTTGCTTATCTTCTCGTAGCCCTCATCGATGTTGCGCTGTGCCACTCCCTCTATGCCGGAATTCAGGAAGGTACGGCGAGGCACACGCAACTTGGCCATCTGCTCGTCCACCTGTTTCATCTGCTTGGCATACTCCCTCGCACTGATGCTGCCATCCTTCAACTTGCGGTTAAGGTTCTCGATAATCTCGGGAACCAAGGCCATCGCACGCTCGGCACCCATCGTGATGATGCTGCCGAAGAAATTCAGATAGTCCTGAGACTGCTCAAACTTCTCAGAACGTATACGGCTGACCTCCTGCTCCATCTGCTGGGTATATCTGCGTGCAGTCTCAGCGTCGCCAGCCTGGTTGGCCATACGTATACGGCTCGCATACTTAGACCGCGCCTGGGCTATCTTTTCCTCCCAGTTGGCAGTAGACTTGATGACCTCGGCGGCATCATCAAGATATTTCTTGTAGTTGTCCTTGACTATGCCGCTTATCTTCTTCCACAACTCATAGGCATCAGGAAGGCCCATATCGGTCACAAGGTTCTTCTTCACCGAAGCATCCGATTGGTCAAGGAATGGGGTAATGTCCTTGCCGGTCATCTGCCTGAACTCATCAGCAAGGCTGGAAGAAAAATCATCCCAAAGCATTCCGCCAGCGAAAGCATTCATCGCAAAGTCCTTGTCACCGGTCTTCGCAAAAAGAGCCTCGTAAAGGTCGGCCTGACGCGCACCCTCTTCCAAAGCCTCGGTAAAGTCCTGACGAAGACGCTCAAACTCGGGCTTCATAATCTCCGAGAAACGCCACTCCGCAATCTCCTTGTTGGTGTCACTGATAAACTTGCGGCGCTCCTCCGAGGCGTCGCCGTCAAAACCTTTCAGGAGTGCTTTCACAGAAACTTCATAGTCATCAAGATTCAGACCGCTCATTCCAGGGAAAAGCCTTTCGGTCTCTTCCATGGCGGCCGAAATGCCCATTATCTGACGATATTTCTGATAGGTCTGACGGGCATTCTTGAAAGCACCGAGACGTTCCCTAAGTCGCTTCAACTCTTCGTCACTCTTCCCGGACTTCCCATAGTTGCCGGTAACCCTGTTCTTGCCGACATCAAGGCTCACACCTGCTTCATTGGCGATGGATTCAAGCAAACGCAACTTCCTGTCATCATAGGCAACCTTCGCAGCCTTGCGGGCGTCAATCTCATTCCTCTCTTCCTTGTACTTATTGCGAATGTTCTCACCGAATGTCTCCCAATCTCCTGCATCCAGCATACGCATCATGGGGTCAATGTCGGTGCGGTAAGAGAAGTTGCCCTTGTTCATCCTGTTTCTGATAATCTTTGCGGGGCTGCCTTCCTTCAGACCACTCTTGTATGGCTTATTACCAGTAGGATTAGGCTCTTGCGGAGAAGCTATATTCAGTATGCTATAGGCTACCTCCCTAAGTCTGCTCACGATTCCAGGAACCTTGGAATTGGCCTCAGAAAGCATCTTGTCAAGCATGGCCTTGAAAGTCTTCGGATGCTGCTCAGCCCATTGGGCAAACTCGCCGAGCTCCATGTTCTTCTCTCTTGCCAACGCTTCCATCATCTTCGGAAGGTCATCCTGGGTAATCTCCTTCATATTGACGCCGAAAGACCGCAACACATCCGACAAACCATCAAGGTCTCCCTTAATATTGGAATTGGATTTAAGCATTTGCGATTCAAAATAACTCCATTCACCATTGAGATTGAGGGAGAGCTCGCCAAGTTTTTCCTCCAACGACATGGCAGCAGCTTTAGGACCAAGGATGGAATCGGCTACCTCATTCATCTTCTTCTTGGTCGTGTCGCTGAATTTTTCCATCCTCAGCTGCAGACGGCCATAAACCTCAGAAACATCATTGACATTAGTGTCAAAAGAGTCATTAAACAAGCCAAGAACCCAGCCTACAGGGCCTCTGGCGCCAAACCCTCGCCCACTCGCGCTCTTCGCCTCTGCTATGGCGCCAGCATACTTCTCTTCAACGCTGCTGGCCTGCTTGGCTTCCAAGATGCGGGTCTTCAGTATAGAATACTCGTCCTGCAAGGTCTTGGCATACTCTATCTGCTCTTTGATGCTGTCAGTGTAATAGCCGCTCTGCTCAAGCACATCCTTCATCTTGTCGACCTGCTGTTCAAGCTCAGAACCAGCCGCCATCTCAGAAGTCTCTTTATACACTTCCGTAAGACTCTTAAGATGGTCTGCTGCACTCTGGGCTATATTGTCGGCTTCTTCCTTTATCTTGCTCCGATATTGGCTATATCCCTGCCACAGGGCAAGGCCTACGCCAGCGCCAAGCATGGCGATATTCCCAAAAGAGAAGAAACTGCCTATCTTGCTGCCTATCATATTGGCGCCAGCCTGTAGACGCGCCAATCTGCCGCTCTTCATAATCAGCTCGCTCTGCTTGGCGCTGATAAGGCCCATCAGCTCCAACTCCTTGACAAGCTCGGGAGAAATCATCTTCTCTCTATACGCACGCTGAAGCTGGAGTATGTTGAGCTTGCCCTGCAAGGCAAGTTGGGTAATGGCATTCGATGTTGACTGACTTTCTGCAAGCAGATAGGCACGCTTCATCACAAGGGAATTGGCCTCCTTCTGACTGATGGCGCCTTTGGCGACAAGACGCTGCTGCTCCACGGCATATAGCTTAAGCTCCTCTACCTGGGTGGCCTTCAATATGGAAAGCTCAGAACCCAAACCAGCCTTACCGACAAGCGAAGAACCAGCCATGGCAATGCGCTTGGCGGCAAAAGCAGCACCAAAACCCAATATGGCAGGACTGAGCTTGTCAAGAGCGAGGACAAGGTCGGTGACCCTGTCTATGCTGTATTTCATCACAGAACCTATCACGTTCTTGCCGTCAGCAAACTTGCCAAGCATTATATCCCATGCGTCAATAAGTTTGTTGTAACGGCCAAGCAAGGTCTCAGACAAGACAAACTGCATATTGTAGAACTGACCGCCTTCATCAGTAAGCTGCCAAAGCACCTTCTTCACATCGTCGAAACTTACCTCACGGTTGCTTATCATCTTCTTGACATCACCTGTGGTATAGTTGTTGCGACCATTCTTGCCTTCTTTATTATAAAGCTCGGTTATCTTCTGCAACAAGGGAAGACCAGCATAGGCGAACTGCCTCAACTCTTTACCGTCAAGCCATGCACGCGCCTTTACCTGACCGAAAGCAAGACCGATACGACCGAAATCAACACCCAAGCCAGAAGCAATGTCTGCAAGACGCTTTGTGGTCTCATAAATGTTGTTGGCCTCTACACCGAAAGCGGCAAGCTGCTTGACATCACGATTCAACTCGCCAAACTTGAAGGGAGACTCCAAGGCAAGCTGCTGGGTTTGGGCAAAAAGCTCATCTGCCTTAGCCCTGTCACCCAATATCGAGCGGAGAGCAATGTGCTGCTGCTCTATCTCGCCACCGGTCTGGACAATGCTCCTCAGAAAACTCTGCATGCCATAGACGATACTACCATGCAACAGCAAGTTCTTGATGTCATTGAGAGGGCCACGCATACCGCCAGCGCTGCGGTTAACTTTCTCAAAACCCTTGGCCAGCCTGTCGATTGCAGCAAAAATGCTGTCTATCTCCGCCTTGTGCTTGCGCTCAAGCTCTATGCTCTTCTGCTTCTCCCTGTTATATTCAGCCACCTTGCCACGCACCTTGGTATAGGCTATCTGGATGCCAGAAAGCAACTTCTTCACCTCAGAATCGCTGCCAAGCCTGCTGTTGTCACGCAGAATAGACTCGATGCGCTTCTTGACGCCACGAAGACTGTTGCCGGCACCCAATAGCATACTCGTGTCCCAACCATTCTTCATGCCCTTGCTCTGCATCGAGTATATCTCTGCAAGGCGGTTCTTCACCTTCTCCAGCTCATTGGTGAGACGGGAAGCATTGTTCCTGAATACACTAAGTGAGTTGTCACTCTTAAATACTCGCTCTATCTCCTTTACATCAGCGAGAGTATTGCCAAAAGCCTTCTGGAAACCAGAGATGAAGGCGTTATCAACACCGCCGCCACCTTTGGCACCACCACTCTGCAAATCTATAAGCTGCCGCCTGAAATCAGAAAGCAACTTCAATGCCTTGTTCAACTCGGAAGTGTCTACACCTGCCGACAAACGCTTCAAATCCTTTATCTTACGCTCTTCATTGGCAATCTGCTGGAGCATACGAAGATAACTCAAAGCATTCGTGAGGGCCTTCTTCTTAGAGTCGTCACCCTCACTTATCTCCTTGTTTATCTTGTTAATCATGCCGTCAAGTTTCTGAACCTCCTTCAGAACCTTGTTAAGCTCCTTGCTCGACTTGTCCCTAAGCCCAAGCTCCCACCACAAATCACCTATCTTTCCACCTGCCATAGTCGTGTTGTTTATATAGTTACTTTTTCCTCAAATAATCACCCAAAGAAATCTTCTGCCCCACTGCACTCTCGCCATTCCGCTTCGCAAGCCAGCGGTCGTAATAGTCATCCATCTTCTTCTTCGTATGTGGCTCATCCTCATTGTCATCATGATACGCCACAAGAGGCTGGTCTATAGCCATAAGGTCTATCTGAGCCTCAGTATAACCCCACCAATAGTCATAAGCACGGATGCCGAAACGACGCTCAAAGAGAAAAGGAAACTTCTCCGCTAACGAGTAGCCTGCGCCCCAGCTCGTCCGGCTTGGGTAGCTCGTGCTTCCTCTCTTGCCATGTTCATCATCAGGTCGCTCATCCCGGTCGATAATATGGTAACCAGTGAGCACGCGGTGGATGGAATTTTTTTTTTGCTCGCATCCAGCAGACGAAGGACTTCCACAGGGTCAGGGTCTTTCACATAGTAGAGCCAGCGCCAATAGAAAGCATAGCACAGACTGAACATAAACAGACCATTCAGCAACACCACGGCACACAACTTCGCATTGCGCTTGTACTCATCTTTCTCAGTCATCATGATGTGACTGAACAGGCGACGGGTGCCCTTGTGAAACCACTTGATGCTACGCGTCTTGCCCAAAAACTCCACACGAGAAGGAACAGCGGCAAGTATCTCGTCCTGCAAATGCTGCAAATCATATTCAGGCTGCTCGATTTTTTTATCTGCCATAAATCAATAAAATTAAAAAAGGCGGCACGGCTTCCTAACAAGAATAGCCTGCCGCCAATGATATGAATGAGATTGAATTGTTATTCGCCTTCGGTATTCTTGGTTGCCCATGCCATAGACTGGCTGCCAGCACCCTCCATAGTTCCGGTAAACTGAATGGCGAAAGGCTCGGTGCCGGGATTGTCATACAAGGGCTTCGCCCAAAGAGATACATTGGTCATGACCATAATGTTGTTCTTCTCTTCGTCGACAATCACGAAAGTACCAGTCACCTTCTTCTTCTTCAACATCACAGAAAAACCCTTATAACCCTTAGTGGAGTTGTCTACATCGGCATCACCAGTAGTGATGGTGAGCTTCGTGATGTCCTTCACGGCGTCGGCGCCGTAGGCAAGGGTAAGAACATCCTTAGCCTTGGTGGGAACGGTAAACTGGATGTTCATGTCGCCAAGGCTGGCGCTCGATGTCCAGTCGCCGTCAAGACCTACAACCTTGTAGTGGTTCACAGTGGGGTCATCCTGGGTAATCTGCAACGTATCGACTGTCACGGGAAGGTCAAACTCGGGTGTGATGCTCACAGTACCAACTGACAGGTCGGCAACCGCACTCTGATAATAAAGGGAGCTAATGCCGTTGAATACGTCTTTCAATTCTTGCTTTGTCTTTGCTGCCATAATCGTAATGTTAAAATTGTTATCCTGAAAAAAGTTATCTATTTGGTTTTAAGTCTGCAAGTGATAATGGTAACGTCAAAACCATTGCCGTCATCCGACTGAATCATTATCGAAGGACGAGTCAGAGTGATGTTGCCCGTAGACAGCGGGAAGAGACGCAACACGCGGGAAACCTTCTCGTCCATAGTAGACAGGTCAAAGCAGTTGGTGTTGCCGCGGCTCGTCTTGTTACGAACATAGACCTCTATCTGAGCGGTAGTGGAATAGTCATTGTAACGACCGTCATCACTTATCTCGTTGTTCCTGATGGAATAAGGGATGCCAACCACGATGAAGCTGTTCAACTTGGTATCGACAGCCTTGGGACGGTTGCGAGAAAAGGTCTTGTCACATATACCATTCACCGCATTGCCCATATCGTAGTATATCTGCTTGATGTCTATCATAATTCAAGTTTTGAAGTTTTGAACCCTCGCGTAAATGATTTGGCTCGTAAACAGGTCGGGCATTTCCTCATACGTGTTGTACATCGTCTCAAATATCTTGTTGTTATATACCGCATACTCTACAGGACATACAGCAATGATATTCCATGTATCTATTACCCTGCTATGAGCTCTCGAAAGCCTGCTCTTACCCAATGTAGGTCCCCATTGGCCACCATGACCGAAACTTCCAATATAAGGAGACTTCGTGCCAGATGGGTCAGAAGCATTGCCACCGTCATAGTACATAGGAAGGTCATAAGCCTCGCCTTTCTTCAAGGTCTTGCGAGTAGGATTATCCAACAAGTCAGAAGCATATGAGGCATGGACTCGCTTTCCCTTGTAGTACAAGCCGACAGAGAACGATGTCACGGTATTACCAGTAACGCTGTAAAACTGCTTGTTGGCAACAAAGGATTTCACAAGGTCATCACACAGACCGCTGAGAATGTCAAATGTCTTCACATAACTCATCTTCCTTATTCGCTTACCGATTACGGTATTGAATTGTGAGCCTAAAGATGACCTTCTTACCATACCCTATACCCTCCTTAGATTCCAATACACAAGAGTGCGGTTGTTGTCACTCTCGCAGTCATAGACCACGCCATCCTCAACATTGTTGCCGATAGTCACTCGGATAAGGTCGCCGTCAGTAGGCTTGCTACCTGCAACCCACTCGTCATAGCGCACAGGGATAGAAGCCTTGCGCTTGTTCTCGTCAATGTAGTTGTTGCCCTCAGTAGTAGTATCGGTGAAACTACGACCTTCGCCATCGTAGACCACAGCCTCTACATCCTCCAAAGAAGCGGAGTCCGAAAAAGGATTCTCTGCATCTACGCGACCGGGAACAACTCGCCTGATGAGTATGCCGTGCGGATAACGCTCGTTGATGATTTCGTCTACTATCATTTCACTTCATGCGGGAGATAAACAAAACCTGAAGCATTGTCAATCATGCCGACTTTGCCAAGCATCACTCCGAAAGAGTTAACTACGAAGGTGCGCTTCTTGCCAATGACTGAACCCGGCTCCAACTCGGAATAAATGGCGTTGGCAGCAGCCAAGAGAGTCTTGCGGTCTTCCGAAGACAACTCGTAGCCGCCACCAGCGTGAGACCATCCATTATCACTGTCAGATGTGTTGTTGCGCTTGCTCGGACCAGAGAGAAACCAGCGTATCATGTCAGCATGACACAGACGCAAGGCATCCTTGTCACAGTCAGGAACAAGGGCGTCGCAGTCCACACCACGCAGAAGCATGATGCCGGTAATGGTCTTGCGGGGAATGTCAAAATTCACCTGACTACCCAAAAAATCAATGGCACTATAGCGCGTAACAACAGCAGACATATCAATTCCTCCTATGCACAAACAGTACAGATGAACATATACTTGGGAAGACTCGGTACACAAAGCTCGGCGGCCTCACTCTCAATGTAGATGGAGTGAGTCTCGGGATTCATGCGCTGAGAAAGAACCAGACGGTTGTCGTCGAAGAAGGCGACCTTGCTCGGCTCGTAACCCATAGTAAGTGGTGTAACACCCTGGATGTTACCGATAGTACCCTGAGGAATGAAAGAGATGTTGGTGAGAGAGAAGTTTTCAATCTCCTTCTGGGTAAGGACACCGTCCTCAGTCCAGTCATCAACATAAGCCTTGGAGTCGCGCTCCACAATCTCACAACCTACCAAGCGGACAAGAGCCTGCTTGATGGCATCATCAGCCAAATTCTGGGCATAAGCCAGAGCGGTGGCTCCGCTGTTGTCTACAGAACTGAGAGGATAAAGCATCATGCCGATACGCTTCAGCACCTTGCTGTGCGAAAGAATCGCATCCATCATCTCCTTGGCCATCTCAATCTTAAGAGGACCATAGTAGTGATACTTGTTGCGAATCTCCTTGACCTTGTTCTTCATGTAGGCGATGGGGTCAGAAGCGGTTCCCTCTGTGCTCTTGTCAGCATTGGTCCACCAGCGCTGAGTACCAGAGAGAGTATCGAAATGACTCGCATCAATGCCGAAGTCAAAGGTAATGTCCTTGATACCACGTGGGTTGTTGGTGGCGTCAATCTTAAACTTACCTGTCGATACAATCTGCATACGCTGGTTGGTGAGAGAGTTGTAATAGCCCTTGATAAGGCCATCAGCACTCTCGTCCAAAAGACCCATGATGACATTCATCATGTCCTGGTTCAATGCGGCCTGACCGAACATCTGCATCAGCTGCATCTTCTCACGCACAATGGTGCGGTTCAACGAATAGAAGGCCTTCTGAGTGGGAATGCTGCCAGTCTCACCCTTGGCACTACCACGCTGTTTCTCGTAGCCTGGAGACTCGGGGTCAACGTAAGTAGGCAACGTGGTCACGGTAGTTGCGGCTACCAACTGCTGCCAGGTATAGTTGATGCTGGTAGGAGCAAACTCAAAACCATCAATGACCATTCCCTCGTACTTCTCCTTGTAACGGTCAACAAACTGCTGCCAGGTGTCACCGCCAAGACCAAACTCCAAAAGTTTGTAAAAATCTACTGGATTGTTTCTCATTGCTTCAAAACTTTAATCTGTTACTACTGGACGAACTTGATACCTGCAGGACTCGCTTTCTTGATGTTGGCAAGAGCAGCAGCATCCTTACCGAGAATGGCCTTGAGTACAGGCTCATATATCTCGCCGTCATAAATCACCGTGGCGGTGGCAAATGTCACGCCTTCCTTTACATACACATCCTCCTGAGTGAAACCATCTACCACAGGCGCACCATCACCGCTGGTAAAGCCAGCCTCCTTGCCGGTAACGATGGTAAGAGCCTTGGTCTTCTGGTCAAAAGTCACTGCAGTGCCAGCAGGGATAACCTTGCCGGCATTGGAAGTAAGCACTTCCTGAGCGAAGAAACCACCACTGGGGAAGCGGTGACGAATCTCACGCCATACACGACGCTGACCATTGACAATATCAAGGGTCTCGCGGCCGAATGTGTTTCCTATTCCAAATTTTCCCATAAAACTTTTTAATTTTTAGTTAGTCAATTATTTCTTGCCCCATCCCTCCTTCTTGGCCTTGCGGGCAAAATAGTCACTCGCAGAAGTGCGCTCAATACCGCTTTGACCACCGAAGTTAGGACGGCCCGAATCTTCAAAACCAGCCAGCTTGCGGTCTACATTGTAGTTCTCCTCGGCTTTCTTTACCAAGGCATCAATGTCGGTGCTTTCGGGAGAAATGTCAAGGCGGGAAAGAGCTGTGCCGAGGAAAAAGTCATTCACTTCAATGCCAGCAGCACGAAACTTCTCACTCAGACGGTTCTTCACCATGTCCTTTACTCCCTGCAACGCAAGCGCTGTCTCCTTCTCCTTGGCGGCGGCTTCCATAGCCTCGATGCGCTTCATAAGGTCGGAAATAGTGGGGTCTGGCGACTCCTTCTCTTTAACCTTCTTATCTGCCTTCGGCTTTTCAACACTGCCTTTAATGCTTTTCTTATACACCGATACCTGCTCCGCAACATCAGCATGCAGCTGACCGTCAAGACGCTTCAATCGGTTGGCAATACGTGTTACAGCCTTCGCATTGGCATCGGCATCATCACCAAAATCAGACAGAGAGTCGTCCAATTCACCGTTGATGGTGCGCTCGCTAAGGGTCAATTGGGTATCTCCCAATTCCTGTTGTACCAATTCCAAGAGTTCTTCTCTTTCCATTGTCTTCTCGTTTAATAAATAAGTAATTACTTCGTTATCCTGAAACCAATATGCAATTCTTTTACATCCGATTTCTTTACAAAGCAAATATACTAAATTCAAAATAACAATACGAAACAATGTAAACTTTTTTTACTATATTTGTCAGCAGAAGAATTACGCACATGATTGCTTTTAAGGATAACGACATTGCTTTTATAACGGATAAAGGAGAAAAAGTCCTTACAAACGAATATGTAAGGAAAATGAGGGAAACAGACCTCAAAAATCCTTACAAATACACCATCATAGCACAAGATGGTGGACAGGAAGACATGCTCGCTATCGACGCAGACATAAAGATATGCGGAGGCTCAAGAGGAGGCTCAAAATCATTCTCAGCACTACTGGAAGGTGTGTACGACATAGAAGAACCAGACTTCCACGCACTCATCCTCAGAAAGGAAAAGGACGACCTGCAATCGCTCGTATCTGATTCCTACAAGGTTTACTCGCAGTTTGGAACATACAACAAGTCCAAGGACGACATGACATGGAACTTCTACAAGGGAGGATGGCTGAAATTCTCATACTATGAAGGAACATTCAAAGACTTCAAGGACAGATTCCAGGGAAGACAATTCGCATACGTGTGCATAGACGAAGGAACGCAATGCCCATACAAGAAATTCAAATACCTGCTGACAAACAACAGAAACGCATCAGGACTGAGAAACAGGTTCTGGATAACATGCAACCCTGACCCTGAGTCATGGGTTAGAAAATTCATAGACTGGTGGGTAGGAGAAGACGGACAGATAATTCCCGAAAGAAACGGAGTGATAAGATATTGCTTCATGGAAGGTGACTCTCCCGACTCCATTTTTTGGGGCGACACCCGTGAGGAAGTTTACTTGCAGTGCAAGAGCATCATAGACGGACTATGGAAAGAGAAGTACGAACAGCTCGGATATACAAAACTCGACATGTTCGTAAAATCAGTCACTTTCATCAGAGCCGACGTTTCGGAAAACATAAAGCTCATGTCAACAGACCCCGCATATCTCGCAAACCTCGCGCAACAGGACGAAGAGCAGAGAATGAGAGACCTTGAGGCAAACTGGAACTACAAGGCAACGGGAGACGAAATGATAAAGTCTGAAGATATGCAAGAAATCTTCAACAACGCCATACAGACAGGAGACGGAGTAAGAAGGGCTTCGGCGGACATCGCATTCACAGGAGGCGACAACTTCGTGATGTGGCTGTGGGAAGGATGGCACTGCAAAGACCTTATCGTGATGAGGCTCGACGCAAAGACCATCGTGTCGGTAGTACAGAACAAACTCAGGGAATGGGGAGTACAAGAGTCCAACTTCACATACGATATGCAGGGAATAGGACAGTATTTCAAAGGCTTCTTCCCAGAAGCGGTGCCATTCAACAACCAGGCAGCACCAATAGCATTATCAAAAAAGGAAGAAGACGCGGTGAGATACCTATACAAGAACCTGAAATCGCAATGCGCATTCCTCTTCTACGAGATGATAAAGAACCGGCGCATATCTATCGAAAAGGAGCTGCTTGAAAGGAAATACTCAGGAAACGGATATGAGAAAAGAAGACTCTACGACATACTCATGAGAGAAAGAAAGATGCTCATGAGAGACGAAGAGGGTGACGACAGGAGCTTCGCACTCATACAGAAAAAGATGGCCAAGAAACTCATAGGAAACTCTCCAGACTTCTTCGAGTCATGGCTATACATCATGATTTTCACACTCATAAGAAAACAACACAAAAAAATAAAAGGATTATGGATGATTTGAACTTCAGAGAGATATTGGTCAAGAAACCGTTCTTTCGCATCAAGCCAAATGGTTACCATCTGCATGGAGAACCGTCAAACGACATCAACAGGTACGGAAACACACCTAATGACCCATTGTGGAAGGAAGTGGTCACACAGGCCGACTTCATCAGGGAATACTACCCGTCGGCACACCAGATATTCGACCCGATAACATTCCCAGACATCACAAGGACAAACCCGGAAACGGGAGAAACCACAACGCAGCTCATAACAAGAACGGCATTCGCATTCCAGCAGGTAATAGCCACAAAGCACACAATGCACATGACAGGAAACGATGTGCAGTTTGAAATAGCAGAAGGAGATGAAGACATCAACAAGGCTGACGAAATGCAGGAAGACCTGCTCAAATTCAAAAAGGGATGGCTCACAAAGAACATCGAAATGGCACACTTCGAGGCGGTATGGTCATACATGGTGACAGGCGATGCGGCGATAGTAGGCTTCATAGACAAAGGAACATTCGGGGTAAAATCGCTGTCATACACAAACGGAGACACGCTATACCCACACTTCGACTCCATAACAGGTGAACTGAACCTGTTCGCAAGAAAATACTACGACTACGACGAAGAAGGAGTAAACCGAATTGAATGGGTAGAAGTATGGGACGAGAAATACCTGAGAAGATTCAAGAAAGACCTTAAAGGTAACAAACTCGTTTCCAAGATAAAGGAGATGTTCGGCATAACTGGATATGAACCCGTCAGCATCGTCGAACATGGATTCAATTTCGTGCCAGTAGCATACGTAAGAAACGATGACGGACCATGCTGGAGCGGAGTACAGCAGAACATAGAGGACTATGAAGAAGCATTCGCATATCTCTCCGAAAGCAACAAGGCATACGGTTTCCCAATCTTCTACATCAAGGGAGACGGTGACTCGGTATCTCTACAGGGAGACATGAACGGAGCGGTAAAGGCTGTAGTGATGAACGACACCGAGTCCGATGCAGGCTTCCTCAACGGAACCGACGCATCATCGGCTTTCGCCACACAGCTAAACAAGAATTACGAGCTCATCTACGAGCTCTCATTCACCGTAAAACCGCCTGAATTGAAATCGGGAGACCTGCCTGGAGTGGCCATAAAGCTCCTGTTCTCGCCAGCCATAGAAGTGGCAATCATAGACGCCCAGAAGATGAGCAAATTCCTCGACACACTCGTAAGAATAGCAAAATTCGGAATCGGAAGCGAACTGAACATGACCGCATCTATGGTAAACCTCCCCATCAACGCATGGGTAGAACCTTACGTACATCAGAATGACACCGAGCTCATCACAAACCTTTCGACCGCCGTACAGAACGGCTTCCTGTCAAGACAGACAGCATCGGAAAGAAACTCAAAATACTCAAAGAACGACGAGTTTGCAAGATGTATCAGGGAGAAAAAGGAGGAACAGGAGCAAGACCTTCTTTTCCAGATAGAGCAGATGGAAGAACAGACGCAGAACGACATCGAACAGAAGGAAGCCGAGATGCGTATGGACAAACAAAAAGGCGGAAACGACATCAACACTGGAAGAGGTGCCGGAAGGCCAAACAAAAGCGGAAAGAAATGGGACAAAAATGGAAACAACGACATTGATGACCGCAACAACTGGAAAGATTGGAACGACAAACACTAAATAAATGCCAAAAAGACTATCCGGCGCTGATATAGCAATAAAAAGCGGGGATGCGCAAAGACTGTGCATAAAGCACATCAATGAAATCCTGTTCAAGGCGGCGAAAACAATCGTCGCCGAGACAGGCCGTTTCAGAGTGGGAACAAGACCAATCGGAAACAGGAAGAAGCTGCAAGATTTCGCATACGATGAAGCATACAAGGCATCGGAAAGAATAAGGATAGTGACTGGAAAGTATGCCGAAACAGCAGCAAAACTGCTCGGAATTGACGCAACGGAAGACATGCTGCTGAAGAAGATTGCTGGAAAGGACTTCCAAATCAGAAACTCTTCATACTGCAGACGATTCGCAGAAGACATCGTAAAGATGATTGTAGCGGCAACAAAACTCGGATACCCACAGGAGAAAATGCTCTCCGCAATAAGAACAGGGTACAAGACTCCATTCAACGCGTCTGTGATAACAAAGGCAGCAAAGAAAGACATCACGACGGAAATACCAAGCTACGGAAGGGGAATATACCAGTCGGCATACCAGAACATAGCAAGAAACTCCAGAGTGATAATAGCACTCACATACGGAAATGCGCTCAAAGCGTATGGAAAGAAAAAAAAGGCGGTAGGATTCAAGGTGAAACGCGGAAGCTCATATCTGTGCGCGATATGCGACGAAGAGGCTTCATACATTCACACCATGAAAGACCCGCTTCCACCGTATCACATCAACTGCTGCTGCTACGTGGAATTTATTTACAGCAAAAAGAAAATGAAAGATGGAAGGATATAATTTCTCGGTAACGATAAACAAGCTGTACAAGAAATACGGCATGGCAAGGCCGGAATACCTGCTATACGCTGACCTCAGAGCCGTAGGATGGAACATCTGCGACGCATGGAACGTGGCATTCCAGGGAATGGGGACCAACTGGCCGAAAAACGAACTGCTAAGAGAGCAGAACAAACTGGAGTCTCTCGAATCGGTACAGAAGAGAATTGCCGATGTCAATGGAGAGAAACACAAGGAGAAGGAGGGACTTTCATTAGAGGAACTCGCAAGGGAGACATCAAAGGAAAAAATCCTCACTGACCTTATCATCGCAAGAAGGAAACTCAAAGAAGGAACAAAGGAATGGGGTGACTATACGAAGATGATAGCGGAATACTCCAAAATAAAACAGGACGACATACAGGTGGAAGATACGACAGTACATATATATCTCCCCAAAAAATACCCAAGAAAGTAGTTCTTCATTTCAGGCCATACGGTTTCACATTGACGGTATGGCCTTTTTCAGTCCCATACCAGAGCGACACAAGCACAATGACATAACCTACACTCACTTCAATACGCTGATTTTCACGCATTTATAAATTGTGTGACAATATTTCTGCACATCCCAAGGAATAACACTAACTTTGAACACGTAATCGGTTACAATAGAGTTAGTTATTAATAGGTAAAACACTTAAAGGTAAACAAAGATGTCAGAAACAAAGACTTATGTTTTCGGGAGCGAAGGAGCATCTGGTTCTGGCGGCATGATGAGCATGCTCGCACCACTGCTCCAGAAAAACGGACTTGACCCTAACCTGCTGCTGGCGATGAACCGCAACAACGGAGCATTTGGAGGGGAAGGCGGATGGTTCATTTGGGTAATATTCCTGTTCTTCCTCATGGGATGGGGAGGCAATGGATGGGGCAACGGAAACCGCCCCGGTCTCGCAAATGAAATCAACAATGACTATGGACGTTCGCTGCTCATGGAAGCAATCGGCGGAAATAGAAACGCCATCTCAAACCTCGCAACTCAGCTCTCTTGCAGCGAAGGACAGATTCAGTCAGCAATAGCCGCACTGTCTACACAGATGCAGAACGTGGGCAACCAGGTCGGTATGAGCGGAATGCAGGTAATCAACGCACTCCAGCAAGGCAACATGCAGATTGCACAGCAAATCGCACAGTGCTGCTGCGACAACAAGATGGCCATCTGCCAGCAGACAAACACGCTGCAAACAGCCATCAACAATGTAGCGACAGGACAGGAACGCGGGTTCTCGTCAATAGCATACGAGACACAGCGTCAGACATGCGAGCTCAACAGCGCAATCAAAAACAGCACACAGCTCATCCTCGACGGACAGAGAGCCGCAGAGATGAGAGAGATGCAGAACAAGATTGACTTGCTACGAGAGGAAAACAGCGCATACAAGAGCTCGGCAATGACAAGCCAGATTGTAAGCAGCGCAGTAGCACCACTCAATGCAGCTATGGCGGTATTGCAGGGTGAAGTGGCGGGAATAAAGTGCAAGTTGCCCGAAACGGTGACAACACCCTACCAGCCATTCGTAGCCGTACCAAACTGCGTGGCAGCTCAGTTGGGAATGTACAACAACACACCAGGCTTCTGGGCATGATGCGGAAAGGAGGAAACCATGATAATATGGAATTATCCTTACGCATGGGTCAACCGTAGAGGCTCGGCAGCTGTGGCATCGACAGATGTGAAGGTAAACGCTGAAAACGTGGTATTCTCTTTCAGAAACCACGCTTTCTTTAACGCAAACTACAAAGGAACGGTATTCGTGAACCTCAGACAGCAGATACCCACAGGAACGACAACCACACTGCCGATAATCTTCGAGACCAACGGAGCTACACAACAGGTCACAAAATTCAACGGGCAACCGCTGACAGTGGCCGACATAGCAGGTACCGGTGTATATCAGCTGTGGTTCGAGAGAGACACCAACACCCTTCAAGTCATGACGGGAATTGTATAACAACTTCAATACGACAAGAAAATGTTCAGTGGACTAAGAGAAAACAGCATATTCTATGTGCTCGACAAGACAAACGGAGCGACGCTGAAGACCGGGCAGGTCATCCAGGTCAGCAACCCACAACCGAAATTTCCACAATACCAGCCTGGGCAATACAATATACAGGCCGTAGAGACAACGGTAGACATAAAGGTAAGAATGCCAGACGGGGATATGGAATTCCGACAGCTGCCGTCAAACGCGCAGATAGCCAACTCAGGTAACGTGGTGGTAAGCGAAAGCAAAGACGCGATGATGGCGGAAGTGGAAGCAATGCAGAAAAGGTCGAAAGACGTGCTGCAGAGCAGAGAATACCACGAGAAGACCGTGGAAGACTGCGAAAGGATAAAGGGGGAACTAAACCCACAGATAGCAAAAGACAAAATCCAACAGCAGAAAATCACAAAACTCGAAGAGGAAATAAGCGGTGTCAAAGGAGCGCTCACAAACATCGAGACAATGCTGCAGAAGGCACTGACAAAGAAGTCAAGTTGAACAACAAATACCGAGCGAAATGTATATGATAGAAATCACAGAAAGCAAAATCAGCCAGCTCTCTGAACTCGCCGAGAAAATGCTGAAATACGGAGGAAAACTCATGCAGTGTATCGAAGACATTGACAATGACAGCAGAATCGGGCACAGACAACCTATGCCTGACTACAGAGACGAATGGAGACAGCGTGATTACGACGATGAAGCATACCAGGAAAGGTACGCGGAAAGAAACGCCTACCCAAGGAGAAGGCGCTATTAGAAAACCAGGGGCCGGAGAAAGGCCGAAAACCGACTCCGGCCCCTATAAAAACAAAGAAATATGAACAGATGCAGAATACCATTGGACTTGTACGACATCAAGCCGGAAGGAATGACAAACTACCTCAGATACAACGGATGGCACTTCAACCGAAAAATGGAAGAATGGGCCACAAGACAGATGAGGAAAAACGGAGAGAAGATTGAACACATGGACAAGGAAAAGGTCGAGCAGATGCTGCAGACACATGGCGTGAAACTCGATTACGCCATAGGATATGACCATGTATACATCGCAAACATGATAAAAAGCGACTTCTGGAAAAGCAGCATAACGGAAGAAGCACAGATGGCGAAGATGATTAAGGACTTCATTGACGACGAAGACCAGAAAGACGGCTTCATCTTCAACAGGTTCTATGCAGACTGCTGCCATAACGGAAAACCAATTCCTTGGGACGACCTGCTATGATTGTCACGACCATAAAGATGCCGCAGTACAGATGGACGATACACACATACATATCAGTCCACGGCTATCTCGTGTCAGAAATATTGCAGAAACTCGAACAGCTCGGATGCAAAGGAAGAAACCTCGAAGACGCACACGACAACCTGATGAGCGGAAAACTCGACGGAGGACTGACATACTCCGACATGGCGGAAAGGGAGACGATTATGGTCATAGGAATGGCCAGCTCTGTCGCACAATACCTGAACACCATAACACACGAGGCATTCCATGTCGTACAGCATATATGCGAAAGAATGGCAATAGACATGTACGAAGAAGAACCATGCTACATAATGGGTCAGCTCATACAGACCCTATATCAAATAATAACCAAAAACAAAGAACATGAAAAAGATTATTGAAAGAATCAGTGAAGCGTCAGACATCGACGCCCTGAAGAATGTGGCAAAACTTCTGTGCGAACACATCGAGTGCGAACCATGCAGCGGAAGAAAAATGGAAACGATGAAGGAAATCGCCACAGAGCTGGAGCAGTACTCCTACGACGAGGAAATGGCAAACATGCACCTGTGCCTGATAGGTGAACTGCACACGGCAATAGACGCAGACCTCATGTGGAAAGCGGAAAACGGACTGACAAGGTACGACTGGAGAGTACTGTGGGGACAGATGGCACACATACACACAGACAAAATAAAATCATGGTTCACAGGTATATCGGGAGACGGACTCAGGAGGAAAATATACGACGAGTGCATCACATTCCTAAACCAAGGACTCAAACCTTGGATGGATATTAATGCCTGATATGTTGTAATATGTTAATTTAACTGGGGTTAGTCATAATTCCAGTTAAATCTATTTTCACTTAAAAACAATGTGATAAATAATGTATTAACTTTGCAGAATTACTATAATCTAAAAACCAACAACTTATGAATGATAGTGATGATAGTGGCAGGAAACGGATGCTTGCCGAACTGATTGCGGAAATGGACATCAGTGATGTGATGAATATATATATAAAAAACGGAAGAGGATTCAGCAAGAGACTGCTAAAATTCTTCAGATGGTCGGCAAAATGGATTCCACTCACTATTATGGTCACACACGCATACGGAATGTGGGAGTTTAGTACACACCCAAGGGAAATGTTCATCCTACAAAGCGGAAACATGGCGTGCTACATATTCATATACGCAATGGTTTATGTATTGCCAATGATGCTCATACTCGCAAGCAGATTCTTCTGGCTATGCTGGAGATACCGCATACCATTCTTCTATTATATCGGAGTTAACTCGATACATATAGGATATGGAAGCATATTCACGACAAACGATATGATACCAAGCCAGCAGTGCCTGTGTATAATGACACTCGGCTTCTATATCTACGGTTTCACAGACATGTTTCTGAGAAAGACAAATCTTGGCAAACGATTATTCAGATAGATATGAAAATAGGCTACAACACCCTCGGAATGATGCTGAAAGCATTGGCTGACGCATGCTTCAAGGCCGGAGAACAGGAAAGCAAGGGAGAAAAGGTCACGGCGTGCGGAATGAGCAACGACGACATAGAAGAGCTGTGCGACATAATACCTCACATGCTCAACCCGATGATGAGCACAGAAGAAGTAAAGGAGAAACTGAGAATAAGCGACTCAACACTGAACCGAATGGTAGCGAGAGGAGAACTGCCAAACGGAGAACACAAAAGAAGAGGACATACAAGATATTGGAAAAAATGGGACATTATAGACTATATAAAAAGGAAAAGAAAAAAGAACCACATCAATACTTAAAAAGGGCTATAATCTTAGCCCTTCTTATTACATTTCCTGAAATACTGGTGCTGGTGCTGACAATATGCATTGGAGCTGGAATGCGAGATTGCCTACACTACTAACTTAAAGATTTTTCCTTCTTCCATATTCGCAGATAAGCACAGCGTCACACTTGTTGTCATCCACCCGGCTGCACTTCTCCGTCCTGCGGAAATCAATGTCAGGGAAAAGCCTGCGGGCAGCGTTGATGCTCGTGGGCTTGTTGTCAACCTGCATGGAAGGCTTACCATTGCCGCCAACCTTGCTCTTGTATACCTTGTCCTTGTTGACCCAAATCTCCTTCTGCCATGTCTTAGGAGGCACAAGGTGATAACCTATCCCCAAGGCCACAAGAATGCCCTGGAGGACACCGAAAACCTCGCCAAAGGAAAAAGTAGCCTTCGCAGAAGAACCATAAACGGCATGTATCTCTTCCATACAACATACCACACGACCTTCATGCAAAGCCTTGACATTACCAAGAAACAGCGCAATGTCATGGTAATCATTGTCTGCAATAGCACAAAACTCATGATTGCCGTCACCATAATCAACCGCAACAAAGCCCTTGGATCCAGGGTCAATGCCGATGTATATCTTTTCCATATATTTGCATTTATTTGTCGTTCAACATATTATGCCGTGCACCCATCATCCACGACTTGAGATTGATGTAACGGCCGTTGTCGATGTTGGCGTCACGCCACTCTGCATATTCATCGTAGGACATACCATTCTCGATGATGCGAACCATGTCTTCCGGATTCAGCACGTCGGAATCCTCGAAGTCACACACTCCGCCTACTTCATCGCATATCCAATACCAGGTCCGGCAACCGTCAAACAATTGACTATTGACGAGTTCCGCAAGTTTATTGCAAACGTCGTGGTACACCTTGATTACTGCATTGCCATCCATAGCCACATGCTTTACGCCCGTTGAGTTAAACCCACATTCTCCTCGCTCGTTGTTCTTTTCGATGGATGCGAACATAGCGCAATCCTTACATTTATACTTGTTTCCAAACATTTTCATATATAAGACTATTGTTTTTTTCCACATCATCTTTAATACACTCGTAATCACGGGCATTTATTTTATATAAATCCGCACTTTCAGAGTAACATCCATTGCTTGTGCCAAACCATTTTATCGTTACGTCTCCGTGCAATGTAGCTAAATGAAAAAAGGTCCAACTGCAAGATCCGTAAGTACTCCTTTCTTCATCGGTAACATCGCCACTTAACTCATCGGCAACCAATATTTCTTCATTTAACAAGTCCTCAAAATCTCCGCAAACATCATCAATATATACCTCCTCACAACAATCCTGGTCGTGCGCCTCACGCTCCTTGCCCGTGTGGTTGCTCGCACCGATGGTTATAAAGGCGCTCTTTCCGTTTCCTTTCCAGTCCTTAGTCATTGCTCTGCCTATTTGTCCTTTGATTATACTTTCCATTCGTAGCTTGATATGTTCAGCCGAACCAAACCAGGTGCATCTTTCTACAATCTGAGCATTTTCTATTGTATCCATGGAGTTTTTGAGTATTTCACACGCCTCTTTGTCCGAAATTTCGATTAACAAACTCTAATCCTACCTTAATATCATCTTTTTCTATCATAATTCATTCCTTTCTTTGTAAAAGATCCATTAACATTTTGTAGTTGTCATAATTATCCTCTAAGCCGTAAACTTCAACGATACGATTACCTATAACCTTATCCCATAGTTGACAAGGAGTAACTTCACGAAATTCAACCTTTGCAAATCCGCTGTCGACAAGTCTATTTACAATCTTTATCATACTCGAAAATATATTATTTCATCACAACAATTCTACATTATAGAAACATGTAAGCTCATGTGAAGCCTCTTCTGGGCTAAGACACTTCGCATGCTGGTATGACACACCGGCAATCTGAAACAAGGAAAGATTCTTTTCATCCCATTTCTCCAAATCATTCTTCAGGAAATGCTCATGACCCTTCTTCATGGCATCAAGAATATCAGCTGCCTGGAAGAAGAATGCCCTACCATATTCTTTAAGAAAACGGCAAATATCAAAGGACGCCATGGCACCATTTGAACACAAAGCATCGTACTTGTCGGTGTCGGGCAACCTTTGAATTTTTACTTCTTGCACATTGTCAATCGTACAATTTGAACGAGGCGTGTCAAGATTGACTGTATACTTGTAATTCAACATTGCCATAATCTGCGGATATATTCTTTAAGTGATTTACTATGTGCAGTGCTTGTCACCCCTTGTTCTTCTGGTCGTTCCTGCTCCTTCATCTTCTCAAGCAACTTCTTGTAGTTTTCACGTATATCTATCAACTCTTTAATATCGTCATATAATATGGAAAAAAAGTCGTTAAGACATTTATTGTTGCAGTTATCAACAAGTATAGCAGCCTTTATATCATGTGCTATCCAACCGTGTATTTGTGACATATTCTCACGCACAACAACTATGTCCTGCGCATTTTTCATCTGCTCGGAAATAAGGTCACATAACCTTTCCAGCAATATTGAATCATTTTCTTTACTCATTGTTATTTACCGCATTTGAAATCTTCAACAATCTCTCGCGCTCTTCTGCACTGGAAGCAACCTCGTCAAGAGCAGCCTCACTATCCTTCGCGTCATCCTCAGACACCGCCTTGGCAGAAGCGCGGGAAAGCCATTCCTGAATCAGACGCATCTTCGCGCAATTGTACTCATAGTCACCAAGAGTGGTGGTATCGACATACATACCAGTAAGGATGGCCTCGACATTCTCAGCCTCAACACCATCAAGACGACGGACACCATCCTCACCCTTTACAACGGTAACATTGTCAAGGGCATGGTAGATGGACATGCCGATGGAATAATTAACATACCAATTCTCACCCACAGTGCTAACCTTGATATAGGGAAGACTGCAACGGTTGAGATGACGTGACAGCTCGGCACCGATGCCGGAAGCCTCACGCAAAGACTTGATTTCATGACGGGTCAAAGACCGGCTGTGCTTGGTGATGTAGAAATTGCCTACACGCACCTTCTTTCCAAATTCCAAACTCATAATACTATTTTTTAACGGTTCGCTCCCTTATAACTACATTGTCTGTGACTACACGCACATTGCCGCCGTAACGGTACACAAAGCACTTCGCCGTAGGACCACAGAACAAGGTCACAGACGCATTGTCATATATACTAATATGGACATAGGCAAAACCCTTCACATAGACACGCACATCACTGCCGTGACGTACGTAAAGATTGCCTACTGCCATGTCCGAAAAACTGACACTGCCACCACAACAGCCATTCAGCACAATAGTACCCTCGCCGTTGATGTGGACACTCTCGTCAGCGTAAATGCCAAAATCATGGATGACATCACCGAAATCACGCTTGATGACATCAACGGAAGGCCAGTCATTGGCGATGCAGAAATCCAGACCGTCAATGAACTTGCGGGCAAGGTCAGCCTTAGAGGCGCTACCCCACTCGTCATACCACTGATTGCAAAGACCAAGGCCACGAGCCTCGTCACGCATCCTTTCACTCAATCCCATAATCAATCATCATCTTTAATGAAACTTTCAACGGAGTCCTCCTCACCGCTGCCGGGAAGGTCATCAATGAGAAGATGCTCCTGCAAATCACCTATGTTGACGCCGTAAACCTCATAATTCATGCCGTCATTCATACGCTTGCGCACAAAAGACAACTTGTCCCACATGGTACGGCCAAACTTGTTCATGCTCGGTATCTTGTCCTCATCAAGGTTGTTGTCACGGCAGAATTGGACAAGACTCGCATACAACTCCTTGCTGTAGAACCAAAGGCCCTGCTCACCACGCACACCACGCTCACTCCTGAGACCGTAGGCACGAACCCAGGCAAGGATTGGCTGGCTGCCAAGAAGAGACTTCAGCAACTGCTTGCGGCTCCCACCGGCAACAGGGAAAATATACTTGCGCTTGCGAACCTCCATCATGCCACGGAACACCCAATTGAACACACCGCTCAACTCCCCACGGATAATCTTGCTCGCAAGGTCAGGGTCCTGACGCTCCTTCGGCACAGTAACATCAAAACTGATGTACTGCAACCTTCTGATGAAACCAAGACTCGCATCGTCGGGGAAAGGAAGCTCATTGAGATTGAAGATAAGATACGGGATGGCATTGCTCTCAAGGACATTGCGGCCAAGCTGCCGCATGGGAACAGGCTCGCCACTGACAAGACGCTTGAACATACCCGTATTCTTCTTGCCGAACTTGCGAGGGTCAGAATCAGATGACCAGTTGAAGATGGCATTCCTGATAGGATACCTCCCACGCATGCCCTCGTCACCCTCGGCGGTAAGGTCGGCATAGTCCATGCTGCTCACACGGTCCTTGCCGAAAAGACTACAGGCAACATCAAAGATGACACTCTTGCCATTGCTGCCGCTTCCGACAAGCAACAGACACAACTCTATCTTGCTCGCCAACTTGCCCTCATACTTGTTGTACGCGTCACCACGCTGGATGAGACCAAGGCCAAGGAACATCTGCAATATCAGACGGGATGTGCGGTCAGGCAACACCTCATGGAGAAAATTCAACCACCTGTTGCACTTCGCCTTCGGGTCGAAAGGATAAGGATGGTAATAGGTCACATGATACTCAGGACTGAATGGCATCACTATAGGCTCGGCCTTCGGAATGCCAAAGTCAACGACACCATTCTCAAAGGCAACAACATCAAAGTGAGGAACCAACAGATTGTACTGCTCGATGGTCTTCATGAACACATCCTTCTTGAAACGGGTGCTGTTCATCACAGCCGTTATCTGCAAGTCCTCCATCAACAACTGATAACTCACCTCGACAACATCCTGACTGATACGCTCGTATATCTTGCCGTTGAACATATAGTAATGACCCATGTGCCACTTCACAGGACAATCCTTGGCCAACTCGCGAAGACTGCGACTGAACTGGGAATACAAAATACCATACTGACTGCTGCCGTAACGACCCCAGTCAACACGGAAACTGTCAAAACCATACTTGGACTCTCGACTCAATGTCAAAAGACGCAAATGCAAATCGTCTATCAATAATCCATTACTGCGCATAGTGAAACTACCATGATAATGTTCATAAAAAGTGTAGGTTCTGTGTACCCTGATGTGAATGAAAAAACCCCATAAATAAAGAGGAAATGCACGATTACACGAGTCGGGGCGGACAGACGGACAAGCCTAAACAAGCCCTATAAATATAAAGATAATAAAAATTCATAAAAAATATAATAAATCGTGTAAAAGATAGATAAAACCTATAATATTCTTACACTAAATCATACATAGGAGTGATACTTATCATTCACACCAATACAACAAAAATAACACAAAATTCAATTTTAACATTTAACAAGAAAAAATAACAACAAGTGAACAATTCAAAACAACAAACAAAAGATAAAATTCCATAACAAAAAAAATAGAAAAAAATTGGAAGGAGTGACTATACTCAATACGCAGTCTTCCAAGAGGGGGGCTACCCATCTACGAGCTGAACCTGCAGCCGCGCACGCCCTCCACAGCTCCATGTACATCAATAAAGGCGGTAAATTTTCTTTACAATTTTCATCGGTTTATATAGTATAAACCAACAAAACGTGTAACATTTTGCCAATTTTTCACGATTGTTTCACGGCTTTACAAATTGGTTGTCAATAAGTTGTATCCGTTCCATTTAACCTTTTCTTCAAGGTTTTAACTGTTAAATTTTAACATTTCTGTTAATTGTAGTTACATATTTGCAATTATTGATTTTTCCGAGCTTATTCCTGGTTATTTTATGACTTTTTCTTTACAAAAATAATTTCTATCTTATTGGTTTTCAGCGGTTTTGTTAAATGTTAAATACATAAATTTTCTTGTTTTTTTGGGAAAAAGTCCGTACCTTTGCAAGTATAGAAAAGGATATAACAGCGGATGCAGCGCAACACCGCCGGCGCGCTCCCTGGTAGACAATCGGCGGTATTTAATTTTACAAATATGGAAAGAATGACACAGAAAGCGCTAAAGCGTTTAGTTAATTTAGGAGTAGCAAAAGATGTTACTAACAGCTCAAGCCGTTCTGATATTCCAGAAGATTACAGGCGAATCGGTTATTCCTGCGGCGTATATGGGTGCAACGGGATGTTGCTCCAGGGCAGAAGTGGACAACTGTACGCCGTTACTGCAAGAACTACAGCGATATACATTTTTTAACACACCGCGCCCGCGGTTCATTGCCCGCGGGTGTCCTCCGTTTTTGCTGATACCTTGAAGTGGTGCGGAGGCTTGAAAGCTCGAGCGAGAGCCGGACAAAAAGCAGCAAGTGAACGCAGGATATACACGGCGTGAGCTGTGGCAAGCCGGGAGAAATCGGCGTTGAATGCGTGGCATATCCTTGACCGTGCAGGTAATGGCGGGTATTAGAGGATAGCTCACACGGTGAATATATAGCCGTGCTGGGTTATGGGTACGATGAATTAAAACGGCGTCGCGGCCGTGCCTGGATGCTCTCCAGGTAAAAACGCAGTGTGTAATTATAGCTACTCACACTTGAGGCTTAGACCAAAAGAACTGCTATACCGAAAGGCGGAGCATGATCCGCCGTTATCTTGAGTATGCGGGGAAAAATCATGCGTTTTGGCAAAAACTAAACATGTCAGGGCGTGAGCCGTTGAGACCTTGCCGGATGGTTACGGGGGCAACTCGAAAAGCGGTGCAAAGATGCTACGTCCAATGGAAACAGGATGCCTCAACGGGCACCCTGGCTATTATCAACCAATTAAAATTATACAATTATGAAAAAGAATCCAAGAAACTACAAAAGAGGCGGTGCAATGTTCGCCTACATCCTCGACAGTGTCTACTCTGACGAAATCGACACCGAGTCAATGACAGACGAAGGGAAAATCGAGTTTTTACTCGACACTTTCTATGAAGAAAAGTTCAAAGACGATAGGCGCAGAATGTGCGTGTTTGACCTTCTCCGCGAATGGCTGCAGGGCATGCCATCCGCAATTAGTGTTGCTTTTTGTTATTATTACATCGCCGAAACAGGTAAAGCGATGGGTTATTGCAAAGATGCACGGAGCGAGGCACGATTTATCAACAACTGGTGGGGCATGCTTGCTTACTATATCCTCCGCCTCGCGAGGATTTACAAAATAGACATGAGCCGTTTTTATTAAAGCTATGAAAAAGGACATAATAATAATTACTATGGGCATTGTATTACAATTGCCCTTAGTTTTGCTTTTTTCAAGTACGATAATTTCCGCCGCGCTCGGCGCCATGTACGCCGGCGCGCTGTGGTACGTGCTGAGTAGTACGATAATAGGGCGCCGCTTCTGCGCTGACTTGTATAGAGCCACTCTACACATAGAGCGGATATTTTCCTGAATAGCTGCCTGGCGACGGGTCAGGCAGTACGAGAATTAACAAAAACAAAATAACAAATGTTAGCAACAAAAAAACAAATCGACTACCTTTGCTATTTGGCAGAAAGAGTCGAAAAAATTAAAAGAATTAACGAGAATAAAAAAGTAATCGTATCAATTCTCCCTGATTTCATCGATTGGAAAACCGAAAAAAAATATGGAGTAACCACAATTGATGCAAGCGTGAGAATAAAATCGTATAACAAAATTATACAAAATTGTAATATTATATTTTGTCTTTGCGGACTTCGGCAGGTTTAACACAAAAAAGAGAAATAATATGAAAGAATTTATCGTCATCGAGACCTACCTTGGCGTAGCGCCTCGAGTAGTAAGGGAGTTTGCGACAATTGAAGATGCCAGGACTTTTGCAGAGCTGCTATACAGCAGCCGCACCGGCACAGAATACGATTATTCCGTTTATGAAAAAGTTTAACAAAAATCATCAGTTATACGGAAATAAAATGTTTAATTATAATTAATTTGACTTATGAAAGAAATTTATATTTTGTTCGAATGCGACAGCTGGCACTCTTCCAATAGTATGGAGGTTGTTTTTGTTGGAAGTTCTGTAGAAGAATGTTGTCGTGCGGCGCATTGTAAAGGCGCGACTGACGAACAGGTAAAACAGCTTAGAGATATTAGACAGTCTCAAGGCACGTGTAATCGAGACTACGAGTTTCAGATAGAACGCTGGGATGTTGACAAGATTTAACACAAACATTTCCATAATTACATCGCAAATCGCAAAAAATGTATAACTTTGCGATGTATAATTTTAATTGGGCGCCAGACGCCGTGAGGCGGAAGGCGTTTTTACTTTTTTTTACAGCAAAAACTTAACCTAAAAAAACGAACATGGCAAAGAAAATCATAACAGCTGCCGATGTCCTCGCGAAGAAGGGCGCCGCGTCTGGGTATAAGTTCGATACAAACGGACTTATTAACGAGGTCGCGCGCTTTTTCATGGACGTCGGCGAGACCTGGGATAAAACATATATCGTCCCTTGCAATTTCGCAAAATATCAAGAAGCAATCGACAAACTCGGCATCACGTCCGGCTGGTTCTCCGCTTTTAATTATAAAGAAGCGGACAAATATCTTAATATAATCTTTGATGATTATTTGAACGGCTTGAAGATTCCAGACTTCAAGCCGTATGGCATACATGTCGATGAAAATTACATCAAGCCGGCATTAATCTCCATTGAAATCATGGGCGGTTATGTCGTCCAGTACGACAAAAAAGCAAAAGCCTACGCCGTAACACTTACCTGAAAGGGGCCACGGCGCCCCACAATTATTAACCATTAAAAAAAATAAGATTATGACAAGAGAAAAATGTTATGACCTGGCCGAGCAGCTCGGCCTCGACATCGTAAGTGTTACTGAGGCATCAAACGGTTATCCTCAAAACGTACAACTTGCGCTAATCGGTTTCGATAACTTCGAGCAGGCCGAAGAAGTTGCCCGCGCACATGACCTTTCCATCGTCAGCCTTTACAAGCGCGACGGATGGAATCTCTGGGCGGACCAAGGCGCCGCATGTGGACCAATCGAGCTCTGCGCAGAAGATTATGGCGACGATTATATATCATTTAACTCGTCATTGAGCGTAGAAGACCTTGCCGATGACCTGCGCGGTGCCATAGATGGCATCGAAGAGCTTGACGACATCTTTACCATCGTCGATTTTTACAAAAAAATAAAAGAAGAGCTTGACGACATCTCCGATGATGAACAGGTCATCGCGCACATGTATGACGCCGCCAGCATCGAAATCATCAAAAAAGAAGTCATGAGCTGGCACGACGACGCCAACAGCTCAACAACAGCAATCGCATTAATATAATAACAATACAGCCCTACCGCACCACGGTCAAGCGGAGAATATTATGAAGAAATTAAGCAAATCAGAGGCAATTAATAAATTTGGTCAGGAAATCGTAAATAAGGCGATGTCCTCAAGTGTAGAACCTACTAACAGAATGATGCACTCATCATTTGAAGAGCCCTCGCACATCGGTAAAGCTGAGTATGCGGGTGAGCCTGTAGAGGCAGACGGTTACAAGGTAACAGCTTGCTATTATCTTACTCCAGATGACGAAGAGAATATCGAGTCATTCGATTGGGAAAATAATGCAGAATTTGAAGTAGAAGAAGTTTGGTAATATGGCAAAAAGAGATTTTCCATTATTCATCCTCGACACTCTCCGCACCCACAAGCGCGGGGAGTGCGATTTCATCGTATGCACAGACCGAGATAACGGATTTATCGCAAAGATAGACTTTATCACAGGCGACAAGGAGGAGACCGGCGCAGACTATCGCATCGGCTATGCTAACAACGGCATAAGCTGCCGCATACGCATCCAGCAGATGACAGGATCCAACAGCAGAGAAAGCGACATACGCACGCTCCTTAAGAAGGGCCTGGACTATTACGTACAAGCCGTACGCTGCCAGGTCAACATCGAGAGACCGAGCCGCCAGCAGTGCGCCGATTTCATCCGCCAGCTCATCCGAGGCAACATGAAGGCCCTTGATGATGCCGGCTCTGACTACGCGAGAAGAAACATTGTGAAAAAGTCACTGTCGATGCTGGAGGCGTCGGCAGATTATTTATCGAACAATTAAAATGGAACAACCAGAATACAAAAACCAAGATGTACCCTACGAGTATCAGATGCTCCGCATCCTTCGTCAGTACGACAAACTCGTCGAGGAAAACGAGCGGCTCAAAGAAATCATCCGCAAGGTTGACAACATCTGCCCAATAGAAGAGCTGCCAGGCATGAGCGGCGAAATTCAGCGGGTATATTATATCAAGCAAGTATCGCTTGAACGGAAAAATCTTATAAAATACTTCCTTCACGAGCTCAACAAGTGCCTGCGAGCTTGCGGGTCACTGAAGAATGTCAAGGACAAGAAAGAAGACATCAAGGATGCCTTTGACATCATTTCAGCCAAAACAGGCTGACAATCAATCAAAAATCTTATTCCAATTTTCTATAGTGGGTAAAATTTCATATCTTTACCCACAAACTTTTTATTACCATCACTTATGATAGAAAGAGATTATCAGAAGATGCTCACTTACGAGCAGCAGCAGAAATATTCCAACGCCATCAGGCAGGGATATTTCAACGATTATCACGGCCTTGCATGGCGTCACACATTCTGGGGTGCATATATCTGGAAGCACCCGAAAAGGCTAAAGGTGCTGAGATGGTTCGAGTTTTTGCTTGGCCACCGTCCAGAATGGGGGGACATCACCGATGACAACCTGAGCGACCTCAAAGAGACTCTCATTGACCACTATGCGCCCAACTCCGTGCGCACCATCTGCGCAGAAATCTGCGCGCTGATACGCCAGAACGAAGCGACGAAGAACATTGCTTCAACCGGCTTCGCAAAGGCCCTTAAAACGAAAGCAGACGTATCTCAGTCTGTATTCCTGACAGATGACGAGATACGACGCATACACCAGTTCGTAGCCAGGGGCAACGGCTACCGCTTCGTGAAGCGCATGTTTATGCTCGAGTGCCTCACTGGCGCGCGCCATTCGGACTGCGTCAACCTGTCTCCGCTCAACATAGACGAAGGTGGTAAAACAATCACCTACGTATCCGTCAAGACCAAGACGGAAGTCACCGTGCCCATACACCGATGGCTCAAGCAGTATCTGCTGCCATCATCGCCATACGAGCCAAAGAGTATGTCAAACACCGCATTCAACAACGCCCTGCGCAAGATATGCGATTGGGTAGGCATTGACTCGCCGGTCAAGATATACGCCCAGGGAGGCAGCCAGAGCGGGCCTAAATACAAATTTGTTTCATCCCACACCGGGCGCCGCTCATTCGCCACCAATCTCGCCAAGAAGGGAGTATCCATCGAGCAGATAGCCATGATGATGGGCCACATGTCCGGCAATATGCCCAACGTGCAGATGACGCAGAAGTACATCGTCGGCAAGCCCGACCTCGACTACAAGGTATTCCGCATATTCGGCACGGAAGATGCGCAGCCCGAAGCCCTGCAGAAAGACCTTGAATACATCAACGGATGATTGACAGCCCGCCAGCGACACCATTTTCAGTCCTGGCGGGCTTTTCTTATCATGAGAAACTTGCCGTTATATTTTTTTAACAAACAAATATTCCATTAGGTTTTATGTTTTACATGACTGAGCAAGCATAGAGCCGCAATTACCCTTAACATTTTTTATTGTGCAAGCAGCATAAATCACAACTTATTGAGCTTCAATATTTTCGCGGCTTTTTCTTGCAAATTGCGACAAAACTGCATATATTTGCACCGTGGTTGTATATTCAGAAACAACAAGGGATTGCTCTTCAAATAAAGATAAAATAATCCCCATCCGAAGTCCTGACACACTCTGAATATACCACACCACAAGTCAAGACAAAAGGATGGGGATATTCTTTTTATGACAATCCGAGTCTGTGGAAGCGGAGACGGCTCAATACACCGCGACTTCCGAAGGACTATAAACTGCAAGCGGGATTTTCCACGGCGAATGGCAGGAACTGATTTGAGAAGGCCAGGAAAGCGGCAACAGCGCCGAAAGCTCAATACGTTGACTGATGCTGATTTATCAAGTGACGAAGAAAGCGACGGACCGACAGGTTCAGCAGAAAAAGAGTTCCCCGAAGACCAAGAAAACTACACCTTGGCCTAAAGGGGAACCTATGCCAGCTCGGGAGCCTCCATGGTTAGCAGTTTATTATTTATTCCATAATTATATATTTATTCCCTTATTATAATAATTAATATTATGTTTGACTCGCGATTTTTTTGATAAACTCGTTCTCGACTGTTCGGTCAAGTATCTTCGCGTATGCCTGTTGTGTCGTTTTGATGTTCGAGTGTCCGAGAACCTTCGACACGATTTCAATCGGGAACCCATAATTCAGCAACAGCATTCCGCATGTCCTTCTGCCGAAGTGTGACGCGATAGGTTTTTCTATTCCACACGCATCAGCCATGATTTTAAGCCTCATGTTATATTGTTCGCATGTCATTTTAGGCAGCTTATAGTCGTATTTTTTCAGTATATCCATTGCCTTTTCCATCAGCACCACGGTATACCCTTCTCCTGTCTTCTTCCTGTCATCCGTCACCAAATAGTATTTCTCGCCCTTCACGGCCTTTGACATATCAAATCTCATCAGGTCAGCGTAAGCCAGTCCTGTATAGCACTGGAATAGAAACAAGTCTTTTACCCTTTCCAGGCTCTCTGTGGGCATTTCCGCCTTTTCTATTGCCTCCACCTCATCCACGGTGAGAAAACGTCCCCAGACGCTTTTCCCGATGTCTATCTTCACTCCTATGTAAGGGTCTTTCTCTATCAGTCCGCTCGACATCGCGTCATGCACGTATGTCTTCATGAACTTGTGGTATGATGCTATGGTAGTCTGCCTTATACCTGTCGAGTGTAAATATGTGTCCATTTTCAGCACATTCTTCTTTGTCACGTCTGCGAAAGTCCTGATGTTTCCTATTTTCCTTAGCAATGCGACAAGTTTCATGTGGTTCCTCTTCGTGCTTTTGCGAATATCATTCCTTTCGGCTATTCTTTTCTCAACCCAGTCTACAAAACCAATACCTTGTTCATCGCTTGCCACCATCCAGGCCTTGAACCTGTCGAAGTCAAACGGTTCTTCATTCTCCATGAGACCGACGATGTATTTATCCACCATCCGTTTCATCTCGTCTATTCTTCGGTTCATGACAATCATATCCATGCACCCGGTCACTTTCCCTGACCGAGACCAACGGTTCTTTGTCACTTTCACTCCTGTGGAGAAGTATCTTCTCACACCTTTGAACAATACTTCCAGCTGCACGAGTCCTTCTTTGGTGTTACTCGACACGTGTTTTCGGTCGAATACGATTCTTGTTGTAGGATAATTCATTTCACTTTCCTCCTTTTGGTATCATAAGCGGGTATCATATAGTTTACATTATTGCACAAAAAAAAGCAAATGTATACAACACCATGCAATACAAGTATCGCATAATTTGCCTACATTCGCTTTTCTTAATCATCTGATGTTCATTGCATTCTATTGATTGTCAACGTACTTGCGACTAATAATCAGAATTCATCATTGTAGCTCCGTTGGGATTACGAACCAATTTCGCAGTACACTATGTATCAGCCGCTTACGATAGTTGTTATTTTTTGGGTATCATAAATAATCACTGTTTCTCCATTATATAGCACCTGTCCCATCCTCCACTCAGGTACAGCAGCATGGTTGTGTTGGTCTGGAAGACCACATCACAGATAGAGTAGAACTCCGACTTCCTGTACAGCCTCATCTCGTCTTTCTCGCCGGAATGTACAGCATCCCATCTTGAGAAATCAAACGAGTCCCTTATATTCCATTTGTTAAATTCGTATGGCTTGTCCTCGTAATACTGCTGCTGCGTGGCCTCTCCCTGGTATGATATGGTCTTGTCCTTGTTGAAGATGACATAGAAGTCTCCTTCAATTCTCAGTTTTGGCCTGTAGACACCTGATGTCTCGAAGCCGCTTACGATTTTCCACTTACCCTCGCATTTCTTCACGAGTTCTTGAGTTAGTTGTTCACTGTTGTTGCCATTGTCATTAGAGCATGACGAGAAAACTACTGCGCACAACGCCGCGCAGATGGCGAATAAAACCTTTTTCATAATCTTCTATATTTTTATTCCGTTATCGTCGAGTATTTTCATCAGGATGCGTATAGTCTCGTTTTTCGCTTCCAAAATTGCGTTGAGATGCGAAATACTCTCTTTAAGAGATTCTACCTGCGCTTTAAGAGAAGCAATTTCGCCATCTCTTTTATTAATCATGTCCAAAGAACCTGTATTCGACAGCACCTTTATAAGTTGGTCTAAATAAGGCGCCGGCTTTACATCAATTCCACCCTGCGGAGTGTAGCTCGCCACTTTATTATTTGAGTAAGACGTGCTTCCCATCTCTCCAATACCACATTTTAACCAGTCATAGTTAACTCCAAAAGTCTTGCACACCTTTAGCACGTCTGCTTCTGTTATGGACACTTTTCCGCTTATTTTCCTTCCAACATTCGATATTTCTGACAGCGAGCCAAATTTTGCATTGGATAAACCAGTCGTTTCAACCACTTCAGATAGCCTCCTAATTAGTTCTTCGTTCTCTTTGGTAATCATTCTTTACAATTTAACTAAATTACTGTTTTGTTTTATATATTATTGTTAATTTATTGCATTTCTTTACACCATGCCTTGCAAAATGTAAGGCTTTTTGCTATCTTTGCAATTGACAAGATGATAAACATAATGTCAAAAGCAGAGCGGGACCGAGTTTTCTGCCGGCCTACGTACTTGAACACTACAAAGTTAGGTAGTTTTCTTTGTTCCGCAAAACTTTTTACAAAGAAATTGCTAAAAACATTACAAAAATGAAAACAAACAAGATAACCGCTAAGGACATCAGGGAGCTCGGAGCATACGGAACCCTCACAGCTCTTCTTCCATCCTACAGGCATTGCCGCACAGTTTGCAATGTCGTAAACTACGTGAGAAAATCATACCCACGTGCCGACGGTCTGGGCTACTGGACACGCATCAACGGCACCGCCATCACCATCGGAGTGGGCGATGTAGAGCGCATCAACCGATGGATGACCATCGACGAGATAAAGGCACTTACGCCAAAGCTCTGATGGGCGCCTAAGGAGGCTCTGTGCGGTTCGATTCCGCACACCCAGCAACAACGGATAATCGTTTTTACACGTGACAGCGGCGGTGCAGTCCTCATCCAAACCATAAACAGATAGACCGGGCAACTATTTTACCGCTTCACCCCCATAGCTCTTTGACATATTGGCACAGAAGAAGAAAGGCAGAATACCTCCTGCGAGACTGACAATCCATGACCAGGAGGTGTAAGCTGCCGAGTAACGAAAGACCTGTTAGCGTGACAGTACGAGTAGCGTCAAATGAACTGCCTTATAATATATATATGGTAAGCAGAGCGAAAGGAAATCACAGTCAGGCATACACTATGGTGGATGGTTCAAAGCTGGAAGAACACCGCACGCCGGAGACATTGGAGAGAGACACTCCACCACCATACCAGACATAGGTTAGTTTTGTATTAGTTAAAGGTTAATAGTAATTTATTCATTATCAGAGAGCTGATAAGCATTTTGTTCTGGTCTATCGGCCCGCGACGGGTAGATAGTCCAGCTGTTTCTTTAGATTGTTAATTTATTATTTCGTGCGAAGGTCTGTGAAGATATTCGCATTTTTCAATTCACATCAATAAAGATATGAAAGTAAAGAAAACCATAAAGATAGAAAGAAAGAACCTCAACGAGCTCGCATCACTTGACTGCGTCGAGAAAGCGACCGTCAAAGGCAATCAAATCACCGTAAGGCTCAAGGAAGAATACACCAAAGGCAGCAGGACACTCCATGGAGGCGAATACCTCGTACAGTACGACTGCGGCCTCTACCAGAGATACGGAGAAGAAGCCATCCTGCGACTCGTCAATACACCTTAAGCATTATGATAATAGTATTAATTTCCACCGCCGTGACGGCATTGTCGTTCCTCGCCGCCGCCTGTGCAGCCACGCTATTCCTCGAATGGTATGAAAAAAGAGATAGATGAAGACCGACTTCGGTATGTCCTCGAACACATCAACGACCGCCCCCGCACACAAGTAGCCAAGGCAGCCGGCATATCCCTCTCCATGCTATACCGAATAGTACGCGAACACAACGGCCAACTCGACTACAGACTCTGCCGCGCCCAGGACGACATCACCCGACGCATCACAGAGCTTTACCCCAACCACACAGGCAGCGAGTGCGCCAAGATGCTCGGACTGGCAAGAAGCACAGTCATCAGATGGGCAAGAAGACTCAACCTGCAGCACACACCAGAGACACTGCAGCGCATCAACGAAGAACGCAAGCAGACACTCGCCAGATGCCGCGAGAACATGGACATCCAGAAGCGCGTACGCACCTGGAAGAGACGCCGGCGCATGGACGAAATCAGATTCATGTCAGGACTGAAGCAGAACACCCGCTTCCGCATGAAGATATACCCCAGGAGAGTATACACTGCCATGTACTACCTCTGCTGCAAATACGGCTACGTATTCTCCGACTACGACGACTTCGCGCTCATCCGACCACACGGAAGGGTAAGACAGAAGACGGAGGAATACTTCTCAGCCAAGTACAAAATCAAATTCAAGGACAAGGACAATGCTGACACACCGTGAAATCAAAGCGATAGCAGAAGAGATTTGCAGTATTATGAAGAAGACCTATGAAGACCCGCCCGACCAATTCCTCAATGTCAGCGAGGCAGCTTCATTCCTCAGCGTCTCCAAATCATACATCTACCACAATCTCGACAAGATACCACACATCAGGAAGAACCGCAGCATCAGGTTCTCACGTAATCAACTCACACATTTTATAAAACAATGACAAAACAGACAAAACACATCGGGCGCTTCTTCGAAGTGCTCGCCGTTACCCGCGACACAGAGAGCAACGAAAAGAAGAGACAGACCTACATCGTAGAGGCATCCACATTCAGCGAAGCCGAAGACCTCGCATGCAGCGACCTGCCAGTAGAAAGCAGAGAAGACGACATCCGCACCATCCGGCGCGCCAACTTCGTCGAAGTCTACACATCCGAGCGCGACCTCGACGACCGATACTTCAGCTGCAAGGTGAAGATGGTCACCGTCAACGACAACAACGGACGCGAGCAGACCGCCACCCTCCGCTACCTCATCAACGCCGACACCACCAACACCGCACAGCACTACCTCGACAAGCTCATGGAAGAGACAGCCATCCAGTGCGCCACATCATCAATCGTCGAGACACCCATCATCGACTGCATATTCAAATAAACCAAAATACAATTAATTATGGAAGAACAACTCAATGACTATGAGATAATGCAGGTCAGCAACGACACCAGCATTATCGCCGTCGACGCCGTAGAACGCGCCAACGTAGACTCCCAGGTAGCCACAGCCAAGCAATACCCACGAGACATCAAGCGCTGCCTTACCAACTCCATCGTAATGGCCACCATGGACTACGACACAGCCCAAAGCTGCGGCTACGCACTACCACGCGGAGGCAAACCCATCACAGGCCCATCAGTCCATCTCGCCAAGCTCATCGTTTCCAACTTCGGAAACATCCGGGCCGAAGCCAAGGTAGTCCGCATCACCGACAAGCAAGTCATCAGCCGAGGCACCTGCTGGGACCTTGAAAACAACGTCGCCACAGCCTTCGAGGTCAGCCGCTCCATCGTCGGCAAGGGAGGCAAGCGCTTCTCCGACGACATGATAACCGTCACCGGCAACGCAGCCAACGCCATCGCATACCGCAACGCAGTCTTCGCAGTCATCCCCAAGGCCATCACCGACAAAGTCTACAAGGCAGCACAGTCATTCATCACAGGAGACCTCTCCGACGAAGACCAGCTCATCCGACGACGCCAGAAGTGCATAGACTTCTTCCGCAACGAATACGCCATCACCGAGCAGGAAGTCATCATGCTCTGCGGCAAGCAGACCATCAACCAGATTGGAGCTTCCGAGATAGCCCTGCTGCTCGGCATCACCCAGTCACTCAAAGACGGCGACACCACAGTCGAAGAAGTCATGAAACCCTACCGCAAGGAAGAAAACCGAAAAACAATAGCCGAGAAAGCAGCAGAAGCGGAAAAGGCACAAAAAGAAAAGGAGGAAAAGAAATGAACGAAATCTCCATCATCAACAAGTCCACACTGCTCGGACGAGAAATCAACATCTACGGTACACCCGACGAACCGATGTTCCTCGCAAAAGATGTAGCCGAATGGATAGAACACACACAACCCTCAAAGATGGTTGACAACATCGACGAAGACGAAAAGCTGATAGGAACAATATTCCTCTCAGGTCAGAAACGCGAAGCCTGGCTCGTCACCGAAGACGGACTCTACGAAATCATAATGCAGAGCCGAAAGCCCATCGCCAAGCAATTCAAGAAAGGAGTCAAGGAAATCCTGAAGACCATACGACACACAGGAGGCTACATCGCCACCAACGGCGACGAGACCGACGACCAGATATTCGCAAAAGCCATCCTCATCGCACAAGAGAAGATAAAAAACCGCGACAAGGTCATCAAGGAACTCCAAGACCGTCGGCAGCAAGACGCACCACTCGTCACCTTCGACAACGCCATCATCGGAAGCCAGAAAAGCTGCCTCATCGGCGAACTCGCCAAAATACTCACACAGAACGGATACAAGATAGGACAAAACCGACTCTTCGAGTGGCTCCGCACCAACGGATACCTCGGCTCCAAATGGGAAAGATACAACATCCCCAACCAGCAGTACATCGAGAAAGGCATCTTCGAACTCAAAAAAGGCATCCGAAGCGGCAACGACGGAGTCATCGTCAACACCATCACCACCAAAGTCACACCCAAAGGACAGCAATACTTCATCCTCAAATTCCTACACTCATGATAACCACCGACATCACACAGCGCAGCCTCCAATGGCACCGCATGCGCACAGGACACTTCACAGGCTCCAAGATTGCCGACCTCATGAAGGCCGGACGCAAGAAAGACGAACCCTGGTCCGACACAGCCAAATCATACATCTACCAGGTAGCCGGAGAACGCATGTTCACCCCAGACTTACTCAACGACGACGACGTATTCCAAGACTACATCGACCAGACATCATTCACCACCAAAGCCATGACATGGGGACGCGAACAGGAACAGGCAGCCATCGACCTCTTCCACACACTCAACTACCCCGAAGCACAGATACTACCCGTATCATCATGCACCCACGACACCATACCCTACTTCTCAGCCTCACCCGACGGCATCCTGCAAGAGACAGGCAGCGAGCAAGTCAGGATAATCGAAGTCAAGTGCCCCAACATCAACACCTACATCAAGTACCGCACACTCATCCACGATGCCGTATCGCTCAAAGAAACCGAGCCGAAATACTACTGGCAGATGATGGCCGAAATGAGCTGCACAGGAGCCACATCAGGCATATTCATCACCTACTGCCCATGGCTCACAAAGCCACTCCACACAGCCACCGTCACACGCAACGACGATGACATCCACCTCATGGAACAAAGAGTAATACTCGCCAATACATTAATCGAACAAATCATAAAACAATGAACTTTACAGGAAAAATCACCCACGTCTCGGAGATAGCCAGAGGCACCTCCCAGAACGGCAAAGAATGGGCATCCATCGACTTCGTAATCACCAACGACCAAGACCGATACCCCAGCTCCATCTGCCTACGCATATTCGGAGAAGAACGCATCAGCGAACTCGCACCACAAGTCGGAGAAAACGTCACAGCAGATTTCGACATCGACGCCCACGAATACAATGGCAGATGGTACAACCAGCTCACCGCATGGCGCATCACCCGCACCAGCCAACCCGCCACGTCACCACAGCAGCCGGCGCAAGCACCCACACCCCATCAGCCAGCGCCACAGCAGCCACAGGACGACCTGCCATTCTGACACGACCTATGATATACAACCTCGCCAACGACCTTGAAGAGCGAACCTTCGCTCTCAGGGTCCAACGCCTTACACGACAGAAAGCAATGGTAGAGCTCACCGAGAAACGGCCACGCTCACTCCGGCAGAACGCATACTGCCACCTCGCCATAGCCTACTTCGCACTACAAATCGGACTACCGCCAGCAGAAGTCAAAGACGCATACTTCAAGACCCACTGCTCACCCGACATCTTCATCCGCACACGCTTCGACCCCATACTCCACACACAGCGCACCTACCTGCGCTCCACAGCCCAGGTCACAGCCCAAGAGATGACCACAGCCATAGACCGATTCCTGCAATTCGCAGCCGAACAAGGCATATACATAGCACCGCCAGACCAGCACATAGCACTACTCCACATGCAGCACGATGTCGAACAAGCCAAAAGATACCTATAATGTTCATTCACGACGCACTGTTCCGAAAAGTAGCAGACCCAGCCACCATGAGCATACTCATATACCTCATATCGCAGGCCGACGAAAACGGAGACATACACACCACCTACACAGACATAGCCAAAGCACTGGCATACAGCCGTAGCAGAATATGTCGAGCGGTACACAAACTGGAAGCACTACACGCACTATGTATAAACAACAAAACTACAGCACGAAACAACGCTGAAACAGCAGTGAAACGCAAACGAAACGAAAAAAGCGTGATAACTATCTCAAACATAAATAGTTACAAAACCGCTGAAACAGCAGTGAAACGCAAACGAAACGAAAGTGACACGCAAGTCTGCACAAAACCACAACAAAAAACCACACCAACCACAAGATACTTCGACAACGAAAAAATGAACCAAGCCATAACCACATGGCTTGAATATAAGAAAGAAAAAAGACAGACATACAAACCCATAGGCATCACAAGACTCAAGAAAAAACTACTCCAAATGGCAGCAGGAGACCCAGACACCATGCTCGCCATAGTCGAAGACTCAATAGCCAACAACTATTCAGGACTATACGACACACGCCCCGACACAGACCCAATGGACACAGGAGTAATACTCCACAACTCACCCTATCACGACCCAAAAGAAGGAGGATGGTAACATGACACAACAGCAATACAACTTCCACAACCTATACACACGCTTCGACGACCAGTTCACACCACCACTGCCCAGCCACGTCAGCATCCACATACCCGACGCCGAACAACGGCTAAGAGCAGGACTCGACTACTTCGTCCGGCAATTCACCTGCGGCTTGCAACACGCACAATGGCACGAAGAAAACTACCGCCCCATAGTCCAGTGGATGACCCACAACCACGGCAGAGGACTCATCCTCACAGGCACATGCGGACTCGGCAAGACACTCATCGGCAAATACATACTCCCACTACTCATCAGAGACACCTCCCGGCGCATCGTCAACATCTTCACAGCAAGAGACCTACAGGCAAGACCCGACGAAATCATGCAGTACCACCTCATCTACATCGACGACATCGGAACCGAAAACACCACCAACATCTTCGGCAACAAGCGACAGCCACTCGCCGAACTCATAGACCTCGCCGAACAGACCGGCAAACTGCTCATCCTCACCACCAACCTCAACGGAAAAGAACTACGCGCAAAATACGGAGACCGAACCATAGACCGACTCAAAGCAGTCACCACATACATCACACTCACAGGACAATCACTACGCAGATGACACTCAGACAGCACATCGAGCAGTGGCTACAGCAGCACCCAGACGCCACACCCGAACAAGCAATATGGGCAGGAGCCCAGATAGAAATACAACTCTGGTGCAACCATTCCAAATAACACATAAAATCATAAACACATGGAAAAAATCAAAGGATACAAAGGATTCAACAAAGACATGAAATGCCGAGGCTTCCAGTATGAAGTCGGCAAAGAATATGAAATAGAAGGTGAAATCAAGTGTTGCGAACGAGGATTCCATTTCTGCGAAAACCCACTTGAAGTATTATCATATTATCCACCAGCCACCAGTAGATTCTGCAAGGTAGAAGGAAGCGGAAAAGTTGATAAAATAGCTGAAGACTCCAAAGTCTCTGTTTCAAACTTGCATATAGGACTTGAAATCGGACTAAGCGGGCTTATACAGGCTGGAATTAAATTTATTTTAGACAAAGTAAATTCTAATGGCAATCGAGTATCAAACACAGGCTACCAATCCGCAGCGACAAACACAGGCTACCAATCCGCAGCGAC
>ERZ1034880.27-NODE-27-length-60430-cov-98.278427_pt1 | contig 60430 bp, 84 predicted proteins | sample MGYA00520630_ERZ1034880 | MGnify/ENA primary metagenome ERZ1034880 (study PRJEB33766, sample SAMN09781725) | gut metagenome | biome: gut microbiome | host: Homo sapiens | place: Madagascar | study: EMG produced TPA metagenomics assembly of the PRJNA485056 data set...
CGGCAGGGGGTGTGATTTTTAAGACCCCCTCCCTATGTATTCATCGTCTACCAGTGATACGGTTAAGCCGCTACGCTGTTATTTGTTATTTTTTTGTAAATATTGAATGGATCGGTTTTAATTATGCTATCGATTGCCTGTTCAACTGCACGATTATATTCTTGCTGCGACAAATTATCTTCAACTTTTGCAATTCTTGCTAAGTATTCGCAAGTGTTGTAACCTTTTTCTTTGTCAAACAATAACCATTCTGCAAACTGCGTAAAAGGATTAAAAGGATTGTCAAAAGTTGTAATTGCAACTAAACGATCAATGACATTATTACTATTGCTCATTTAATTTCCTCCTTTTAAATACTTTGAAACTGCTGAAACAGAAAGATTCATCTTGTCAGCGATCTCTTGCAATGTGTAATCGGATGCAGCATAAGCTTTGATACGATTAATCTGAACTTGTGAAATGCCACGCTTTTCTTTCGGCATTGACCTTTCGCGAAGCACATCCGGATTTGCATTGTTAAGTATCTGCTTTAATTTATTTTCACTGATAGCCCCTGACTGAATTGCTTCCCATTCACGGTCAGTGATTTCTATAGCTCTGTCTCTTCGTGCCACAGATCCAACCTGCTGACGATACTTAGTGAGTGCCTGTTGACTAATCTTTTTAAGATCACTCGTTTTCATATCAGGATTACTTTGCTTTTTCTCGTTTATCTCCACATTTGCCATTCGCTGTGCAGTACGCTCTTTGACCGTGTTCTTAAGGGCATCGTTGAGTTTTGTATCCAGTGAGTCTATCTCATCTTTATACTTGCTCTTTGCCTCTTTACTGGTTGCTATCTTACCTGTATAAGACATCTCTATTCTAGCTTTATTGGCCAGCCCCTTCATGTCATTGGCATACTGGGCATATAATAGCTCCATAGGATGACGTGCTTCAGATACTAATGTATAAGCATCATCAGTCTCGGCCATCTTTGTACTCTTTTTGGTTCGCATTTTCATCTCGTATCGGATCTTACCAGTACGATCTGTATAGTATACCTCGCCAGTGGTATTGTCTTTACGCTTAACAGGGGTGTATCGATCGATGGATGCCTTATCAGTGGTGTTATACTTAATTGTATCCCCATCAGCGGTTTTGATTGTCACTGTGCCTGTCTTTTTATCTATAGTCCGATTAGGGTAATACAAATCATCAGCCGTCTTATAAATCAATGATCCCTCTGGTCTGGATGGGTCATACCACGATTTATCTTTCAGATTGATCTTTGGTGTTCCTTGTGTCGCTGGGACACTTGTCTCTCCTTTAGCTCTTGAAAGTATTGTGGATGCTCCACCAGATCTAACAAGATTGCCATTTTCATCATACTTCGGCTGGTAATCTTTTCTAAGCTGTGCAATGTTATTGTCTTTTTCACTCGCTTTATAGTCGAGTTTGTGTTTTTCAGCATCAATTACAACCATAGAATGTCTAACAGCTCTGGCCAGTTCATTTTCATCCGCGCCAGCTAATGTCATATCTGTGATAAGATTAGATATTTTACCCATTTCTGTCTGGGTATTTTTCATAACCTTATACTCGTGACCATCCCGATAATAATGTTTTTCGCCATTACTATCAATCTTTACTTCTCCGCCATATTCGAGTTTTGGATCAAATCCTTTAAGTCCATCAAGTTCTGGTGTAGATGTGATCTTCACCTTGCTACTGGTAGGTATAACCATAGCAGTATCCCCATCGAAGTCTGCACCAGATAATCGAGCGGCTACCGTCGCATTAATACCAACAGCATCCTGTGCCAATGGTCCAATTGTTTTAATTGCATCTTTATTACGATTGTTAACTGTACAAATAGGTATCTCAAATGTTCCTCCGTGAGGGTAACGAATAAGTGCCATCTTTGTTCCGGATGAATATTTTGGTGCATATATCTCGTTATCTTTGAGTGATGGGATTGGTATAATGACATGATACTTCTGATGTGGTAATGCTGCTGCCTGTAAATTGACAGCTGCCGCGTCACAACCATCCGCAAACTTCTCAAGATAATATTTCTTAACAGTTGGGTTAGTCAGTGAACATATCTCAGCATACTCATCCATCTTATTTGCTTTCGCCAAATTAAGCTGCTTTTCTGCTAATGTCTTTGTCTGTTTACCAAGAAACTGTGACGGTAACGCATCTTTCCAGTCATCCCAATCACCCTCATCGGCTCTCTTATTTATGAGACCGAGTTTCTTATTAGGGTTATCGGATGCTCCTGAAATCCGTTCGCCGGTTTTACTGTCATACCAATACTGTCCGCCCTGATCCGCGTCTTTTATAAGTGATCCAAATGGATTGTCCGGATCGTCTTTGATGTCTTTTAAAACTTCAAGTTTAGACTTATCTTTTGTTTTATTGGTATTAAATCGTACATCTATACCATCTGGTAGATCATCAGAATAAACTGCCATTCCCTTGATGTATTTCTTCCCGTCTACCATGATTCGAACCTGTGAATATCTGGATTCTCCTAATGATAAATCAGGGCACCCTCTTCTGATTTCAACAAGTCCGTCTTTCTCTAACCCGCCATCTTCAGCATAACAAATTGCTAACCGCTTTGAATCCAAGCTTGATGGGTATGTGAACTTTCGTTCAAATGTATCACCACCATCACGAGATATGTAATCATTAATAGTTTTTACTCTGTCCAGATCATAAATCTCCTGATGTTCAATTCCTGGTTTACAAAGTACCCTCTGAGTCGTTTTCTGAGAAGTATTCGTAGCCTGAGAGAAACGTCCGCCGTATACGTTATACCCTTCTCGTGTAAGAATGGTTAAAGCCTGTTCAAGTTTTTCTTTTGATATTCCAAGCTCACGTTCTACTCCAGTACCGACATCGACCATTTCTTTACTGTCAACCTGCTTCTTAAGATAGTCAGCAGTATTACGAGCCTGTTTCATTTTACTTTCCGAACTGGCATTAAGCAGTGATCGTACGGTAGACTCATTAATCCCTAGTTTTCGTCCAATCTCGGAATTGTTTAATCCATCAGATCTTAATGATTTAACATGTTCGACAATCAACATACGCCGTTCATCTTTAGCCAAAGACTTTTCAGTACGATATTGCCCCGTGGTAAGTCCAAATTCATTTTTAATATTTTCGGGTGTTTCTTCCCACCCAGTTTTCTTAAGAGCTTCTACTCGACTAAGGAAATCCTGTCCATGCTGATATGGGTTCTCTCCTGACCCCCATGGATAACGACCTGAATGCCTCGGCGTTCCGTAATGGGCAAGGAAATTTTCGTCAAGCAATAATGAGTCAAGATCTGAAAAAGTATTCATGTTATACCTCCCCGTTATTTAAAGACTGAAATAATTTTTCAAGATGAATGATTTTGTCTATAACAGGCGCCACATCTTCTACTGTCGGACAAAATACTTCCACATTATCATTCTGATAAATTCGAAGCTCGTACTTGATTTCCCCTGGTTTCACTTTGTATTCCAAACAAAAAAGAGCAGCGTAAATTAATAGCTGATCCATATGTGCTGGGATACGCCCAGTCTTTAAATCATGAATTCTTAATAATCCGTTTTTGAAACTTATAGCATCGGCAGTTCCAAAAAATCTTTCTGAATAAAATAAAACAACCTCTGTGTTCATCTGATATCCGATTGCATCATTAACATATGAATAAATCGTTTTCTTTGAACGAGGTTGTTTAATTCCAAGATCAATTGTTTCTTTTGCCCATGCATGAAGTTTAGTGCCCATCTCAGATGCTTTTTTATTTCGATATATTTCAATCGCTTTTTCGTCATCATACCGTAGCCAATGGTATTGACTTGCTGAGAATGGGGCGTGGAGTCCTTCAAAACTCGAATGCTGATTGAAGATCATTTAGCACGTCCTCCTTATTTTCTGGATAAATGAAAGCGGCATATGACATACGGTTCATCTTCTCGACATAATACCCTTGATTTGGTCGATGACTCGCCGTAGCATTTTTCTTTCCCTCAAGTGCTGCCCATTTATTTTTATATAAAATAAGAAGGTCCGGAATTCCCTGTATTTCCGTTGGGTCCATATGTAATACAATGCATCCCGGAAACCGGTGTTCCAATTCATTTACCAGCTTTGTCTTGAATTTGTTTTCTAACATCGCTAATAATACCCTCCTTTCAAAAATGAAAAAGGAAATGCACGCCGATAAAAAATGGCGTTTCTATCCTTTCTCTCTATAAAAGGATATGTAAATGACGCGAGAAGAAAAATGAAGATAATTTGCGTTTGCCGCTAAAAAATAAAGACCCAATGTATTTCTACACTGAGCCTTTATTGACAGATTTAATTTTTTGTTATATCTTTTTTCGCCAATTCACCAATACTGTTTAATGTATTCTCGACTCCCATTGCATAGTATCCACAACTATTTGCCGCTATAACTATATCATTGATGTCCTGATTAATCTTAATCGCAACCAATCCTACTATAGCCATATAAACGACACCTTTAGTAAAGTCATCCATGTTAGAAATCTTTTCTTTACATTCCTCGTATTTGTTTTTAATTGTTTCTTTTACTTTCATAATAAAAACCTCCTTAAAATATAGTTTTTCTGTCATTAAAGCAGCTGTAGATTTTGCGAAAAAAAAGAGTCTTAGTAAAAGACCCTCTTTATTATATATTATTTATTATTCTTTTTTATTTGTTACTTGAAAACCTATCGGTTGTTTTTTCTCGGCGATTATACCATTACTAATTAGAAACGCTGTGTATTTTTTTACATATGGGTCATCTTTATTCATTAGTTTTAATGCTTTTAATGCATATCGCTTACTCATTTTATCAATTTTCTTCGATATAAACATTAATAATTCTTTTGCTAATTGATAACCTAATGTAATTCCAAAACCAATCTTTACACATGTCCAAAATGTCACATTCACCATAATAATTACCTCCTGTTATTCGTATAACAATTTTTATGTCATAATACAGAATGCACCTATCGCGAATTGTGCAAATATTATCCGATAATTCAATTATTATCTTGCAATTACTATATATTATTCATAAATGCTTTCGTATAATTAATACATAAATTAAAGGAAAGGAGGTATAAAAACATGAGTACATTAACAAACAATAGTAATCAGTTATGCTATCTGCAAGTTGATAGACAGTCGGCAGCCGCAACAACACATGCTATAAAAGAATATTTTGGCGGCATGTGTAATTTGGTTGTTATGTCTATTGATGATTTTTATTCGATCACAAAACAACCTTCAAAAAATCAAAAAAGTAATTTTTTGAAGGGCTACGGATTAGGAACATTGGGAGTGCTTGGGGTAAGAACCGCTTGCTATATTATTGTTAATCGGTCTGACATCCAATCTTTTGCTAAAGATAAATACACCAAATTTATCGAAGCAAAAAACACTAAGAAAAATGTAAAAAATACTAATAAAAAGACAACAAAACCTGATGCCAATCTTACTGATCCAGATAATATCGACCACTCAGAGTCAGATCTCGATACTGAGTAACTTTATTATTTTTATTTCTATTTAGAGCTTGATGTATCATGAATCAAGTTACACATCTTTATAATAGTAAATTTTTAAATTTCCCCCGAGCCCCTAGCGCAGACCTTGTGTTAGGGGCTTTAACCCCCTCATTTTCACCATCTGGCCAAAAGCCCAAAAATTTTCTCTATTTATTATAAAAATATATATTTTTTTTCACAATTAATAAGAGAAAAAAGTGGGTTTTTGGCCACAACACCCCGCAAACCCGCATAAAACCTAGGTTTTTCGCTGGCCAAAAACATTTTCAAAAGTGGGCAGAAACCCACTTTTTTTGGCCATTTGACCAAAATTCTCCAAAATCCACTTCAAAAATTTGCATAAAAAATGACCAGAACCCACAAAAAGTGGGCAACTGGCCAAAAATTTTTATAAAAATGGGCAGAGATTTTTAGTCATTTTTAAGGTGTTCAAAAGCAATCCAAGCTTGTTTTGTGTCGGTAATATAGCCAGAGGATACTCTATATTTCTTAGAGTCGTATGTAAAACCGGTATCATCCTGATATACTTCTTTATTATAACCGCTAGATTTACATAAATCTCTATACTTGATATACTCATCAAAATTACAATTTTCTATTCTAATATAGTATTGTATTTCGTTGTTGGTATCAATGTTCAATTCCCCACTAACAAAAATATCGTCATACTTCGGAACTACTTCTTCCCATCCGTATTCATCTACTTCTGCTTCCTCTACAAGAGTTGTTCCAGTCTTACCGGAACTGTCGCCACTTCCGCCATTATTACTACTATTATCAGAGCATCCAACAGCAAACACAGTGACTGCCAAACCCATAATCAATAAAGCCTTTCTCATATCCTTCTACCTCCTTCGATATGTACAAAATATAAATTGATTATAGTCTGTCTACATCCGGGCTGTCAACTGATTCTGACACGCTACTGCAAGGAGTTACTGAAAAGCCATTAATGCCACCTACTCCGTATACAGCATTCAATGTATTCTTGGTGTTTATCTCTTTAAGAGTGACACAATAATCATCAACGCACTTTTTAATAACTGCATCGTGATTTTTTCCTCGCTCCTTCATTTCCTCGGCCAGATAACTAAACCCTTCTGCTAATATGCACACAGCACCAGCAATAATCCAAGCAGTAACATGACCACCAAAATAATAAAATCCCCAACATAAACCTCCTAAAAGCATATACATCTCTTATTCCTCCTTTAATATGTTTTTAATATGTTAAGTCTTTTGTTAATAAATTCGTCTTTCTTTACATTTGCATAAGATGAGGGAGTATCTTCCTCTTCACGAACAATTTCTACAATATAGTCATTATAGCTGCTACCAGGTTCAATCTGAATGATTTTGGCATGGCTATCTGCAAGGCTCCGACCTGATAGATTATTAATATAGTTACCACTCCAAATTTCTATAACTGAATTATCTAATATTTTTTTCATCTCTTATTCCTCCTTATAATTATGCTCTACATAAACTGATGATATTGTCATTTGCATCTCTTTTATTTATTCGATTATGGCAATACCCTTCTTTTTGGCAATAACATTCATAATTACCATCCCCGCCAGCACCGGTTATATAATACGATCGATACCGACATGGCTGCCTATTATCGGGAATGGCATCAATTAAACCTATATATGTAATCATTTTATTCCTCCCTTGGCCAGACGATTCTTATATTGAACTCGCTAAACCCCAACGCCATAATATCAGCCACTTCGGAATTTAATAGTTTTTCTGAAAGCATTCCCCTTCGATATTCATAGCAATTAGTAGTTATTAAAGCCATATTATCCACACTGTCGATGTGAATATCATCGCCTAAAGATATTTCCAAAATATCTTTTACTGTCATCTCTTATTCCTCCTCTTTTGCCATATAATCAGCATATTTTGCAGCCATGTTCAAAGCTTTTTTCAGAAATTCAAGATCATCCTTTACCGACTGATCATTACATTCCGTTGGTGCAGTTGGACATCCGTCAGGATATTTATCTCTAAGCCAGTTGTTAACCGCCTCATTCATGCTTGATGCGTCTGTCGTAGTATCCTGGTCAATTCCATTTATTAGCCGCCGTTTTCCTCTTTGATATTTGGGTTCACATGTAATTATTGATTTATCCGATTTAACCCAAGGAAATGGCTCACCAAATAACATTTTCTCCATAGGAAATTCCGGTTGATCAGATATCTTCTTTTCAATCTTCTCAAGACTTCCGGCATAAGAAAGAACACGGGCATACATTGGTGATTCGCCTTTTGCTTCAACTACAATTAATACATCTTTGCCATTTTTAATAGCTTCATAGTCGCTTCGACTTATAAATAGCTTTTCCATAAATATCACTCCTCCTTTTCAAAACTATAATGTCTTGCAGCATCTTTTGCCATCTGAACAGCATAGTCTACTGCTGCGTCTGTCGTGGTATCTGAATCAATACCGTTTACCATCTCTTCCGAAGTTATAATGTTTGTTGTACCGATAGAATTTATCGCATCAATCTGTGCTTCAGTTAGTTTAATACCATGATTCTTGAAAATATCTTCAGCCCATCTAACTTCGGATTTATTAACCTTATTTTCACATCCGCTAGAAGTGCTAACAATCAATTCAGAATATGGTAAACTCTCAATCCACTTACAGAACTCTCGCCATTCATCCAACTTATGGTCTTTACGAGATTTATAAATGTTTGCCAGCACCTCATAATTCAACATAACATTACGAGTCTGGTTATAACTGCTTGGAAGAAGCTGAATCATCTGCCACCAAATTTCTTTATCTTTTTTATCAAAGTATTTTGTATTGCCGTTCTCATAACGTAAAATTCCACCATTCAAATAAACGTCTCTGAATACGTTCAATGCATCGATCGTTTCCTTTAACATATCCATCGACTGCCGGATACAGATATGTTCCATCGAAAAATCCTTCAACGTAAACTCTTTCTCAGCAATCTTGTGCATCGTACTGCAAGAGTTAGCAACAGTACCTACCTTGTAAGTATCAAATTCTTTCCCATTAATGGACTATCTTTTACTATTGTTTTGTGTGTTTGAAATACAAAAGAGAAAAGACCCAGCGTTTTATTGCTGAGCCTTTAATCTTTATTTCTTAAAAGTGCCAACTTTTTAAATCAGGTTTCCAGTCAATTATACCAATTTTATGCATATACAATTCCTCTGCAAAAAGAACTCTCCGTATGACAAATATAGGTATCCACGGATATCTCTTCTTAATCAATTTCATGCAATCTATGGTATCGTAGTATAGACCCGTATTCATAAATATCACTCCTTTCTCATTATATGAGATGTTATTTTCGCTAACGCACAAATATAAAACAATAGGACACCATTTCGGTTTTCATGGGCTTCGTTTCCTAAAACCCAGCTACGTATCAATAGCAGCCCTACTCCCCCGCCCAGAAGGCATAGGGGATAGCCTCTACAGGTTCATTTCAAAAATATAAAAGAGAAAAGACCCAGATTTTACTCTGAGTCCATCCCCCTTAATTTTTACTTAACTACTTTGAGTTTTGATTTTGTTTTTAATTTTTCCAAATCCTCTCGCGAGTATCCTCTACTAAGTAATAAACTTTCCGCCTTTTGAATATCAGCTTCTATCGATTCACTATTTCTACACATAAAATCAATTATAGCTTTTAATTCTTCAGTTTGTCTGTTCATCTCCTTCAATATTGGATCCTCTTCTCTAACTTTTTTCTTAAAAAAATTAAACATATAAATCACTCCTTTCATTATAGGAGATGCAAATTTAGCGAATATATTTTTGAAATGTTTCCCACGGGATTCCAATGGGTGGTTCCCCGTTAGCCACGCTGAAATATAAAAGAGTCCTTAATTAGGACTCCTCCTCTTGATTTTCTTTGACTATTTTTTCTGAAAATATCAGCCATTCTTTAGAAAAACCAATAGCTTCAGAGATTTCCTCCCATGTAAAACGATATTTAAGTAAATGTTTTACCATCTCAATTTGAAGCTTTAGTCTTCTTAATCTTTTTTCAGATATTTTAGACATATTAGTCACTCCTTTCATTATAGAAGATGTATTATTCGCGTGACCCCTGCTGATAAGCAGGTAAAGTGTTTCATTGGCAGAAAGAACTACCAATATAAAGGTGCAGTAATTCTTACATACACCGGCATCATCCGCATGAACTTTCTGTGGTCTGTACCTGCGTTGGAGAGACGCTGCATAAGAGAATGATCCGCTTCTCCGAGATTGAATGCCTTAAATGCAGTTTTATTCCCAACATTTAATGTATAAGAACTATAGCTATCACTCTTCTCCCATGAATTCATCGGATTTCGCATACCCTCAATAATAAACTCCATCTGCGCTGGACTTGCCAGAACTACATTTTCTAATTTAATCATTTAACATAGCCCCTTTCTTACATTTTTACATATGAACAGAAATCCCACCAGTTAATAACCGGAGTCATTATTATGGTTTCAAAATCTACATTTGAATTATTAATCTCCGAGTCCAATACAATATGTTCGTAAATAGGCTCAGTGCAACCAAGGTCTAATGTAGTATTATATATTCGTATTAGCCATCCACCGCCGTGTTTACCGGTACGTTGAAGTCTAAAACATAAATGATCACGCTCTTCAAAAAATTCTTTAATCATTTATTTATACCTCCTTCTATGAATATCAAAATCATCATCATCGCCTTTAGTTCCGATGCAATAGCAATAGCATTCTTTGTCTAACTTAAAATATAACTTGACAAAAGAACACATTATTAAAGCCACTATTTTTTTTAATCATCTTTAACCCCCTCTAAATATTTTTTAATTTGCATACATCTGTTGGAATGTTCACATGTTATAATGTGATAATTTATGCCTTCAGATTGATTATTTACATAACTTGTAACATCTGCGGCATAACTTGTAACATTTGCTGTAAAATCTGGACAATTATGACAGTATTTTTCAACATTTAATTTAATCATTCTACATAACCTCCTAAATCTTTATCAATAATCGCGTTGGTTTCGATTTCTTCAATGTGGAATTCAACATCTGATCTATTGTCTAATTCAGGAAGTCTTGATTCTTGATCCTCTTTAAAATACTTTTCTTCTGTTTGGACTTTTACTAACTCGGCTCTGTCAAGAGTATCGAACACACCGAAAATATTAATATTGGCACCATAACCACCAAACCATGTGTCACCGTAAACTAAATATAATTTCATTATCTTATTCTCCTTTCTCTAAGCCCCAGTCAATTTTCAGATATGAATAGAAATCCCACTGATCCGCTGGACAACCTGGCGGTAATGGTGTTGCAGGTTCATAGTCTACTTTATAACCGAGGTTCATAAGTTCTTCACATAAAGCATCGATAATTTTTTTATCTGGTTCATCCAGCGGTATGCTTGTATTATAAAAACCAGCTTTGATTGTTTCTTTGATACTTTTTTCAATCATATTCATTACGTCTTTGCATTTACAATTTATAAGGGTTTTTCTTTTCGCTTCATATGCGTTAATCATCTTATTCTCCTTTCAATTTTACAACTCCTTAGTTGTTTCTAAGAATGTTCAATAATTTACTTATTAAATTTTTTTTTTGATAGTCACTCAACTCGATTCCATATACTTTTTCAATCTGTTCAATTATTGGCATGTATTCTTTTCTCCTTTCGCTCGTAATACTCTTTTTTAGATATCTCTGTCCATCTACCTTCTTCATCACCTTCTGGTTCTCTGAAGAATCTATTGATTTCGATTTTCTGCTGCTCACCATTCTCAGTTTTTATTGCATAAAATATTCCAATTGTATCAAAATCGCCATTCTTTTTGTCTACCAGGAAATCCTCGCAATAAACCTTGATAGGTTTACCGGGCATATAAGGCATTGTTATAGGATACATTTCATTAATAATTCTTCTAACCAAACCTGACGAATATGTAACATTCGGATTATTAATATCAACACAATAGGACAAGTTATTGTCGTGATATTCTATAGTTCCGTCAGTATAGACATTTTTGAATAACGAACTCATTCGCTTACACTGATATACTTCTAGACCGTATTTAGGACGTGAACATATATTCCAAGCATCGTCAGTATCCTCAATTGGGGTTAACGGCTGCATATCAATCAAACGATTAAGTATAGCCTGTGTCATCTTAATGCTGAAACCCAAATGCTCATCATCACATAAGCTATTAAAAGCTTTTAGCGCACTCTCGTAGCAAGCGCAGCCATAATCAAATTCACCCTCCTTGCGATCCGGATTTTCATGTTTACATGCTAATTCAACTTCTTTTTTAGCCCATTCTTTTATACTCATATTATTTTCTCCTTTCAAAAATATAAAAGAGAAAAGACCCAGATTTTACTCTGAGTCTTAACTCTTTAAATTGTTTCGTCATGATAACTCACATGCAATACTGGTCGTCTTGTTTTTGTATCTGATCGTCCCTCTCACCAAAACCCTCAATTATGCCTCTAATAATGTCAAAGGTGATAAAAGTCCAAATTGTCGTTAATACTGTCCATAACGCCAGTGCTCCTTTAATGAAATTTTTCATGACTAATTCACTCCTTTCTTCATTATATAAGAAGTAAACATCGCGAATTACTCAGCGCCTGCACTTCCTTCCTCTGCGAGTTTGCAAAATATAATCACCATAAGAAGCTGGACTGATCGCCGTAACTTTTTCAGATTTCCAACCGGTTGTTTCCTCCTTCCAAGTGATATGTATTTCATCAGCTTGCAACCAACTATTATATTTATATGTACGTATCGTGTACCCTAAATTTTCATAATGGGTAATTAACAACTTACAAACATCATCGCTAATATGATCGCACTCACAAGCCACTCCATATAAACCTTTTTTCGTAGCCTCCTTAATCTTTCGATTTATTTTTTTCACAGTACTTATATATAACTTTTTTTTATATCTGGCTTCACCCAATATAGTTTTTGATCTTGCTTCCTCTGCATTAATCATATTGTTCCCTCCTTTGCTCATAAACAGCCGGTAAAAATGCATCTTTTACATTTAATATTGTTACTCCACTCATAAATCTACCTCCTAAAATCCATTTGAAATAATGATTTATTTACTATATAATCTGATCTGTTTCATTTTTTTAAGGAATAACTTCATTTCATATCCAGTAAGACCAACACAAGTATTACCAATTTTTTTCTGATCTATAAGTTCGCCGTCATATGACTGTAAAATATGTCTTCCAGAAGCCTTTTTAAGAATATCTACCGACTGAATAAATCCATATTTAGCATCTTTTCTTTTATACTCTATGCCATACTCATCTTCTTTTATTTTAATAAATCCAATCTTTGCTAATTTATCATCTACTGTTTTAAATAATTTCATTTGTTATTTCTCCTTTATTTATTCTCCATCAAATACAATAATTTCGTTTGATATTTAGGTATATTGAGCTCTTACATTCATCTACCTCCTAACTTCTTTGCGATCATATCTCTTACTACCGCATCGAGCACAAAATATGGATCGCTTTCCTTATTCCGTACGACCTCATATTCAAGCTGCTTACGATATCGATCACAATTTTTATCATCTACTATTAAAAAATCACGAAGTATATTTAATTTATACTCGATCGTTTCTTTAACGGTTAACCCTTGAACCACATAAGCCATTTGTATCCTCCTATGCTCTTTTATTTCTTATTTCTTTTGGAACAATATAATGATCGGCTTCATACCCCCGCTGATCGAAATATTGTGTAGATGGCATGGAAAAGCGAATTTCATAAACGCCACAATCTGTTTCAAACTCATGAACCGCATGTATCATCACTTGTCCATTATCGTTTGTTATTTTTGATCGATATAACATTCGCTGCCATTTAACGTCCTCCTGCAATAGCCTATTAATCATGCTTACCTCCTATCTGTGATATATCTGCCACTTCTCTACAAATTCAGCTGTCCAATCAACAATTTTTTCTACACTGAAAAAACTGTGCCCATTAACACATAGCCGTCGTCTCATAATCTCATTATCATCCGGATTCTGAACTGTATCCGACACTACCATTTTTCCTCCACATTTTGGGCATTTCATTCTTTCGCCTCCCATCTAACTGGTTTATGAGAATCGTCATTGTATGGGTGATTCAAACAATCATCACACGGGTCTTCGGTTTCTTTTTCATCTTTGTAGGCACACTTCTCACAATAAACATTGAAGTATACTTCCTTTGTGCTAGTTTCCATTCTGATCACTCCTTTCGTAAAAAATAAGAGAAGTCCCTGATATAATCAAAGACCTCTCTTAGATTGTTAATAAAAATATTTTCTTAATATATAACATTTATAGTGTTGTACTACTTTACTTACTATGATCTCCTTGTCGTACCCAAAGACTATTTTGTCTGTTATACCGTAAACTGTATATATGAAAATATCATCATCATTTTTCAAATAGATAATTAAATCGTCATTTTTTATAGTTACTCGTATTCCAGCATTAATACGTTCCTTGAGCATTCCATGAATCGCAATACAATATAAATATTCGTAATCTGCCATAAACTTCACTCTCCTTTTCACTATAGAGAGTGTTTTCTACGCGCTTCCATAACCTCAAAATAATACCGGTTAGCGATTAGCATCGTATTACCCAATACCATCCATAATCCAAGCGGTATGGTAAATACTGCAAATGTACAATCATCGATCATTATACTGGCAATTATTGAAAATACCACAATGAAAAATCCTATAATTCGCTGCTTAAGAAAATATAATTCTTTTTTTCGTTTTTCAACAGTATTTTTTAATTCGTAACCCGGTTTTGCAACACCAACAGAATATCCATAATGACATCCATCAGTGTATCCTTTATTATATATAGCTTTTTCATAATCACTCATAAAAATAGACTCCTCTTATGCAACTTTTTGAGTATTATTTACCCATCTAGTTTCATTGAATTTTTTCTTAGCTGCTAAAGCCCGGCTTATTGCAATATCAATTCCTGATCGACTTTTTAGGTGATAATAATATAAATCTGTAAATGGCGTATTTAATCGATCTATACGACCACTTGCCTGCTCCATTACCTTATAAGAATAGTTTTGTGAGTAGAATATAATTGTATCTGTTGCTATACAGTTCCATCCCTCGCAACCCGCAGTATACTGCACCAAATATACCCAACTATCAGAAGTTGGTACTTCTTGATGAGCATGACCATTCCATTCTGCAACTTCGAAATTATCCTCGTTACACATTGGTAATAATAGTTCTTTTAGTAACTCCAACTCATAATCAAAATTATAAAAAACTATTGATTTAGGATGCTTTTCTATTAGTTCAAGAAATGAAATCTGTCTGGAATCAGATTGATTCACCATTCTTCGTAAGGAATAACATAGTTCGGATGCGTTTTTTATTGGTTCGTTTGTCCACGGATTCCATCTAAGTTTTGTTATCTGACGATATGCAATATGATCATAATCAACATAAATATCTTCATGGTGTGCTACTGTCTTACGCTCAAAATCCATATCAACCAGAATATTATTTCTTAATCTGATGAGTCTTCCGGTATTCAAGTATCGATCTATCTTAGGAAATTTACTAAACCGAGAATATACGACATGCTCGTCTATAAATTCTGTTTTGTTTCGATAGAATCCATTAGCAATAAATACCGGAATATAATCAGACCAAGTGTCTCCCGGAGTTGCTGATAAAAGAATCCATTTATTACTCTTGGCAATCTTTAGGAACGCCTTTACCCAAGCCCCGGAACCAACTACTCGCTGCTCATCAAATATGAAGAATGCATCTTTTGCATCTGAATATTTTTGTATATTATTCCAGCTATCGATCACGACTTTGTTACCCCATCGGGATTTATTCAGCTTTTCATTTGTAGATAATAAAAAAGGAATGAGTTCTTCTTCCCATTCCAAGTTATCTCGTTTTTTTGCAGTTGTTATAATATAAAGATCTGGTGGTCGTTTAGTCATTGCTTTATATCCATGCTCATCTATAGAACCTCCATAAAGCTGAAAATAATAATACAATGACGTGCGACTTTTACCAGATCCTACACCCCCACACAAAATACATCCATTATGCATTTTAGGTATAGCCTCTTTTTGGTGGGGGTATAGAAATTCTTTTTTACTACTCATTGTGCTCATTCACAACGTCCAAAAAGAACCTTCTGCCCACAATATATACAATGAGCAACCCGCTGACCAACATATACATCATGATTTAACAGGCTTTTGCAGCTCGGACAAAATGGATATGTACCACCTTTTATACCCCCATCCACAACTTTGAGATATTCTGCGGGTTTCGTATTAAGATGGTCTAAAGCTATACCAAGACGCTTTTTGCTAATTTTACTTATTACCCTATCACATTCGCCAAATAACGAACCAGTTATTGATTCAAATATAAAATTCTCGGCATCTTCTTTAAATCGCAAAGCAACATTCTCGACCATTTCTAAAGGCGAGTCGCTTGAGTTATTCTCCATCATTTTGTATCTCCTTTCTAATCTGATTCAATTTTTTCTTTATTTTCCTATCACCGATTGGCACCTCATATCCCTGAAGATATGCAATGATCATCGATGCCCGTTTATAACTTTGAGTAATACAAACAGGAGCGCTATTATGCAATACAATATACTTATATGTAGAATTATATTGCTTCACTTTTATTATCCGAAACTGTATCAGCATCTTATACACGCTCCAGTTCCTCAATTGTTGTGGCCGTATTCGTGACTCGTAAACCTGTTATAATAACATTTATGAATTTATTTTCGCTAACGAAATCCATAAACAATCTATTCAAATCTGCAAAGTCAGGTGTCGATTCATTCATAAAACGAACGTCAAATTCGGTTTCGTCTGTTTCATTTTCCGAATGCGAAAATTCTACAGCTACTGAACACCACACTACAGATTCATTTGTTTTATTGCTACATTCATATGCAAATGTTCCGCCATTCATAAGGTATTCAACTGGTGTAGCCGATGGTTTAATTGCCTTTTTCATTTCCTTTGTCCTCCTCTGGCGGTGTCATGTAATTTGTAAGATCAAATTCGGTTTCTTTCGGAAGATACTTCTTGAATACTTCGTAATACCCTCCACAGTTTCCAAACATCTTTTTACTTATCGCCATAGCGAGCCCTTTTTCATGATCAAATACCTCACCTTTCTGAACCTTAACCACTGTTTTTGTTCCGTCGCTCCAGAACACAATGGTAGCCGGATTATTAAATATTACTTTTTTTATTTGAGTTTGCGGTTTTGTAATGTACTGAATATCGCATAAAAGGTCTGCTGCTGTTTTAAATATATCTGGAATCATATTTTTTACCTCCTAAAATATAAATTAATTAAATGGCAATTCTTCGTCATTATTGGCCTGCATGTACTCCTCATACTCTTCTGTGAATCGATCGATTGCCTGCGTCACTTTCATACCTGCTAAATAAGCTGTTCTGTAAGCTTTTCCATTTACAATGGAATCATATGGACGAATATCAAGATCAACTGACTGGATACGAATATTATCAAGCATCTTAACCTTATCCTCAGTAATTCTGATCATCGCTTTACCGGACTTAAGGTAAATATTAGGGCCATTGTCATTGAACTTTACTTTAACCATCATATTCATTCTTGGTGGTTCGCCCTCTTCGTTCGATGGTTTGATCTTTACGTTCCATCCGGCACCATCTGCATTCTTATCATTGATAAGCATTTCGGCAATCTCTTCTGTTGGAATCACAAGAGCAAAGTTTCTGTCACCCTCTCGGTTATATGTGCTGGCGGCACCTGCAAAGTTTCTGAATATAATTCTTGCGTCCTCGATTTTCAACATTCCATTTCTTGGGTTAATTGCTAATTCCATAATTTTGTTCTCCTTTTTCTTATAAATATTTTTGCAAAAATAAAAGAGCCTAAGTTCTAACACTTAAGCCCTTTCATAATATTGTCTGTTGCTTACGCGAATGGCATTTCCTCCGGAGCATTTTCAGGCACTGATATAAAATCCACGCCACCGGAAACAAACATATCGAAGTTTCCATACTTGGATATAGTATCAACAGCGTCATCCACTAACTTGTTATAAAATGTTCTATCAATACTATTTTCAAGTTTAAGAGTTTTCACCATCTCAGATTCCATCCACCGATATCCTTTTGATCCAGTTGCTGCATAGTTTTTGCCTTCGTTTACGCGATATAAAACTCCACCATTTATGCCAGGTTTGACCGGAGTGAATTGACCAACACGACCCACATAGTGCAAAGCATGTCCTTTCTCAATCTCCTCTTTAAGTTTCATGGATTCCGGTTCGAATAAGATATCCGAGATTCTGCCCTTTTTGTAATCGGTCTCCAGTTTATCCATCTGCTTCTCATAAGCCGAAACATCTGGAAGATCCTCATTCATATCCAAATATAAATCTCCTTTGGATACCGAGAATGTCTCACACATATCTTTAAATTCCAGCGGATCATGAGTAAATAGGGTCTTAAATACATAAGGCACTGCAAACTGAGTTCCTGTAGCAGTCCATTCTCCAGGGTATTTTCGATTATCCCCCGGAACATACCCATACTGTTTCATGCATGTCTCTTCGTCCGCATATTTTGCAATATATACAGCATCATTTACAAGGCACATACGTTCATATGTAGCTTCATGTTCAAATGTATATCCGTACATCTGACCAAAGTCCATAACGAACTGAATGATTTCTGGTGTTGCATTTGGAATTTTTATTGAATCTGTCTTTATATGAGCAACTTTGAATCCTCGTTTAAGAACTTCATTTTTCAGATCGACCATAAATAAAGCTCCACGCTTTGCGACGATATTATCTTTATTTCTTGGATCTCTGAATGGATTATCAAACTTGGCTGAAGTAAGTCCGTATACAGAATTAATAGCTGTCTTCAAAGCATTAGCAAGCGATCTTGCTTCCATCTCGCCATTAATTACTTTCTGAATATACGGAGTGAGTTTACCATCAAGCATATTATTAACTTCATTCCACGCTTCATGTTTAATGCTTACACGTCCTTCTACAATATCTCTATATGCAGTCGTGTACCTCACACCAAATAAGCACTCTGCGATAGTACTATGTGGATGCATCGATGAAATATCCAGAAGAGCACACATATAATAGATTCCGGGAACTCCCTCAGCTAATCCGCCCTCACCGACTTCAACACCTCGATAGGTTGATTTTCCGAATTCAAATTTATATCCCGGAAAATATGGTAACTTTGAGTTGGTCTCGAATGGAAGATCTATGTCTTCATCTGCTGGTGAGTTAAACGGTTGACTCATCATTACCGGACATGCTTCTTTTAAGAAGTTTTCAACATCCTTATCAAGATCATATACCGGCTTAGACAAATCTCGATAATTGAATTCATTCTGAGGTTTCTTATTCTTACCAAATATAATTCTCGTTGTAAGACTATTGGTAGAATCGTTCACTGTCATACCGGCCAGATCAGCCAAAATTTGCCTTGCAGTCCAGTCTGCAACCAAATAATCAAAAGCTGCTTCTGTTGCAATAACATCATTATCACAATATTCTGCAACTTTTACCCACAAATTTTCTGGTACAGGCTTATCCCATGGCAATCCAAGCTCCTGGTGATGGATTCCCATCTCGATTTCAAGCTTCTTAAGACTTTTTTTGTTTCCGGCAGAAGCGAAATCATAAATATCAGTGTACGATAAGTTGTATGCCTCACCAAAAAATGCATTTTTATCTTTTTCTACGATTATTTTCTGAGATAATCTAAACAATTCTTCATTTGAATAACCCATCATTCTTGCATAAAGCATATGATTATCATATTTTCGACAGTTAAAGCCTATCAATTTATATTCAATCAATTCTTCAATCTGGTTTGATGTCGGGTTTATCATCCGAATTACAGGATTTTCCTTACCTCTTAGTTTCCAATTGACTATGAATAAGTTTGGAAATACCTCACAATCATAAAATATCAATTTATCCGATTTACTATCAATACTTTCCGATGGTTCGTCAGACTTAAAATGCATCTTATCAATGAGCTTCAAGCAGTAATCTGATTGATTCGTACTATTAGCCGCAAATGCCACAATATCATTGTACAGATCGCTTACATCATACTTAAGTCCACTTGTATATGCATCTTCAAGTATTTTATATATGAAATCCATACTAGGCTTAGTTCCGGGATGAATTTCTTTCATCATATTGCGATGAATCATCGTTCTAAGCCCTTTTTCGCTCTTAATAACCTCCTTATTAAGCAATTTCGTGTCTCCTTTCAGTGGTAGACCCGAGCTTATATTTGCTATAGGCAGGTTATTACATAAAGTAACTTTTCGCCTAAGCGAACTGTCACCCGTGAATACCTTTATTTCTATATCTTCATCGTAAATACGACTTAATTTACTTACATCTCCTCCTGCATAAATATAATGTAAATGTATACCAGCACCGCTTTTACTTAACTCTGCATATGTTGCAGGCCATTTACTCGCTGCTTCGAGATTCTTTTCAAATGATTTATTCCCATCAGCTCCCTTAATATCAAAATCAATTACAATATGATTTTTCGGAACCTTGGTGAAATGAAGCTTCGCAGTATCGATATCTTTTAGAGTCGTCTTACACATGTTCCATTTACATTGCGGAATACCTGCATCCGACGCGTATTGTGCCGGACATTCGCTCAAAGCATCATCAAGCAAACTATGTTGTCGTTTGAATTCGATCCATGTCTCTAACTGAGCACCGATTTCTTCAGATGGATTACTTTTTTCAAAAATATCAGTCCGAAATCCTTCGTAGTAACTCCTTACACGAGATCCGTCCTCAAGCGCAACTCGATCACTGTAATTCCAAAAATAATTTTTTAATTCCTCTTTGAAACTTCGTCTTGATTGCGGATATGGTACCCTCGCCTCGTCACAGTATGTCTGATACATTTCCCAAGCAACCTTTAATGTAACTCCATTGTTTTTCTTGAAAACATGATAAGAATCCATTACAAAGTTGTAGAAATCATTAGATGCACCCAACATATTCACTGGAATATAATTGTCATATCTGTCTGGATCAGCTAAATAAACATCCCGACAATGGCATGCAATACCACCAAGCTCAAACTTCACCGCATTTGTTGTAGTTTTATATTCGGTTGGGCTGAGCTTATTTCCGGATGGTGATACATCAATCAATCTTCGAATAAGACCAGACTTACCATCAGTAATCTTTACAGGCTTATTTGTACCCATAAATAAAAAGCACTTAAACCTATTAGAATAAGTGCTTTTGAATTTCTCATTAACAGTCATTAACTCATGAGATACCAAACTGTTGATTCTGGTATTATCTTCGATTTTTGATAGATCGCCATCATGCTGTATAGCAACCAACGGATTTGTTTTAAACGCCTCCAGAGCAAATGAATTTGTAGCAGAACCTAATGCTTTTGCATCAAACACAGAATAATATCCTTCAAATAATTGCATGATAATATCCAATACTGTTGATTTACCTGTTCCGGCAGCACCGTATAACACCATGAATTTCTGTATATGAACAGAATCACCTGTTATTATTGCGCCGATAGCCCATTCTATCTTCTGTCGTTCTTCTTCAGAATATAAAGTAGACATTAATTTATCATATGCCGAAATATCACAAGGCTCTAATGGGTATGATAATCGTTTGCTTGCATAATCTTTTTTGTTAGTCTCAGTATTCGAAAATATCAATTTCTCATCCAACATATGAAAAGAATCACGCAACTGCTTCTGACAATATTTATGCCATCGATCGATCATTCCAGTCTCAGCATCCCACATATACAAGACTTTTACTGAATCAGAATAATTTGCTTTATTTTCTTCTGCAAATTTTCGTAGCTCATTATCAATCAATCTAGTAGCATCCTGCTCATCTGTCGACCATAATTGCCTGGCATCATCCCATATAGCGTAGAAATCTCCACCTCGAATCATTAGGTCATCGCTTTTCTTTATGATGAATTTTGGGTATATCTCTACAACCCCTCGCTTAGGAGATCGTGTAGCTATCATCAAAAAATCAAGCATATTCTATATCTCCTTTAGCGTATATTGTCAAGATACCAACAAAGCTGAACCCATATTTCTACATTTCGAAGATCTTCTGGACAATTTAAAATTGTAAATAACCCACCTTTTCCGTTTGGTTCATATTTTCTATAAATAAAACGATTTAAGATATCAGATACTTTCTGTCGATTATATCTGGAGTCAGACATTGACCCCAGTCCAAGGCTTGCCACCATGGACCAGAACCAATATCCTCGTCGATCACCAATTTCAGGATTGTCCATAATACTCTCTTCGCAACGAGTTGCCAATCCGATCATCATTTCCAAAATGCTACACGGCAACGCCATAAATTCCGGAAGAATATCATCATAGTCTCGTTCTAAAGTAAAACGTCTTCTTAATGAAATGCCGTCACCAGCTCTATTTTCATCTCTTTGCATTATTGGTATGAACTGCCTTGAATGTAACCCCATCAAAAGTTTACGATACGATCTTTTGCTCTCATAATCCTCGCAAACAATATCAAACAGCCATTCAAAGTATTCATTTCTGATATCATTATCTATCATGATACCTCCTTACTGCTGATTGTAGAACTGGTTAGTCTGACAAATCTCGTAATCGGTTTCTTTCTGATCATTACGAACACATACGAAGCCCTCTTCTTCATCGCCAATATGATTCTGCCAATCATTACCAAGAACCTCATCAACATTTTCCAAGATCTCATCATATTCATTTGTCAGAATAGAATCACTGTAGAAGTCCAGATAAACCTTGTCATATTCTGGTCGCTGTCCAAATTCTTCTCTGCTTATAACATATGGACGATCTTTGGCTGTGTACTCTTCGTCTTCATCCTCTTCTGTGTCGGATAATTTTTCATCTGACGGAGCATACCCAAGGTCGACGCTCAAAACTTTATAGTCGTTTACTAACTTATCTTTATTTTCTTTTTCAGCCTCAGCATCTACTTTTTTTTTTAAAGTATCTTTCACCGACTGAATTTCCTCATCAGCCAACTCCTTGTAGTACTTTCTGACACCAAGAAAAGTTATTACTGAACCCACTGCCATTCCTAACATAAATATAGCTGTTCTATTTTTCATTTATAAACTCCTTTCATAATAAAAAAGATCCCCAGTTCTCAGCATATTTCTGTAACTGCGGATAATCATAAATATCTTGTTTCCAATTTCCCGATCCATAACCATCGAGTCTATAATTTCAAATCATGTCCAGAATTGGACCGTCCACATTGAAATCTAAAAGAACTCCTTTTTCAATCCCATCAAGGAATCTGCAATTTGTAATATTATTGAGGTCATAGATACCAAAATCGACAAAATTGTCACCAACAGAATTCTTCTCGTCATAAATCCAACCAACTGACTGACCTGCTTTAGTAGGCTGAAAGCCTAGTGCATTATAAACATCATTTAAAAACAAATATCCCTGAGCTTTTAAACGATCATTCATCATATTCTGAACATCCTTCAAATGCATTAATGTATATTGTGGTTCATCATCGTCATATCCCGGATTTCCTGAATAAAATATCCGAGCATAGTCAGTGAGCTTATTAGGGTCGACAACTTTTTCTGTATCTTTTACTTTAACTTCTTTGCCTTTTGAATTGACTGCTGTTTTTTCAACTTCGACTGCTTTGATATCATATCGAAGTTCTCTATCTACCTGCTCACCAAAACGATCAACAACTCTTCCGCGATAGTCTTTAAATGATCGGTCAATCAACGTATATGCTGATGCCAAAGCAGCATTTCGTTTTCGAATAATGTTATGAGAAGCAAGAATACTTGTAATAGATATAGTACCTAATGCAATTGGCAGTGCATACGCCTTAGCAATCTGCACACCCGTCTGTACAAATACGATATACTTATCTTTCTTCATATCCTCTTCTGAATAATCAATATCAGAATCATTCTGTGCTTTCTCAAATTCATCCTTGATTATAGTCATTCTTTCTTTGGAATCAGCAATAATGCTTTCTGCCTTTGTTGTAGCCTTGCATGCAGCTACTGTTCCAACAATGCCTGCGGTAATACCCATTATAAGTAATAATTCCGGACTGTGTTTTTTACACTTGAACCCAAATTTATGCACAGCTCTTGATGCTGTTTTAATAATATCTTTTTTCATGTTTTTATCTCCTTAATAATACATATCCATATCTTTTAATGCTTTAATTTGTGTTTCTGATAAACCAACAATACCTGCCGATTCTCCTGAATCAGTATATTTGAAATATTCACCTTTCTGCGGGTACATATATCTGAACATTGCGTAGTTTGCAACGTCTGCCAAATATTCCAAATTACCGGTCTCCTTGAATTTTGCAAGACATTTTTCAAGACTTCCTATGGCGTCTACGTTACCGGTAGCAAAATTTGCACCGGCACGTCCATATTTATAGTAGCTTTGAACTATTAAATTCTTTCGAATTTTATCAAATGCAGTACTGTAGTCATGCTTTAAAATAGTCTCGCCAGTATCTAAGTCGTCAATATTCATGCTGTCCTCCTAATTAAGCAATCTAGCCTTTGGTAGATTTAATATATATCCGCCATTCACTCGAATGACTTCCGCGGTTCTAAGATCTGTCCAACCATATTCCATGGCTGTGTAATCACACGACATTTCCACAAGGTCATACATGTCAAATACTCGAACCTGATGATATTCTTCCAAAATATCACACATAGCCTCAAGCAAAGCGTCTGCGTCCCCTCTGGTTTCGAGAATAATTTCATCATATGAAAAAATTGATGGTTTAGATTTTTCTTCCGATCTCTTCTCAGATCTATGAGACGCGGAACCGCTGCCATATGATTTGTAAGAAATGTAGCTGGATGCTTTTTTCTGATGTCGACTTTCACCATAAAGCGCCATGTCCAAACCATTTGTAATTATGTTCCATATAGCATCCTTAATATATGGACGTATTACATCGTTAATGGCATACGATTTAATGTCTCTAGCGTCTTCATTCAGAAATCTCTTACAAAATCGTCCGATAGGCCCACTTTTTTTAGTCTTAGCTGTGCCAGATATTACTTTTTTATGCTCTCTTTTTGTAACATCCGGTTCTTCCTTTTTTTTCTCTAATTCTGCTTTATATTTATGAGAATTAGGTGTGTACTGTTCATTCATCTTTACGCTCCAATCTCGACAAGCTCAACATTCCCTGGTAAACTGATCCGGGTTGCAGCTGTTCGGTTATTTTTCTTTTTAAACTGATACACAAGGTTACTCTTGGCTTTTTTCTCTGAAACAGCCATTGTCTCGCCTTGCCATTTGTTAGCAATACACCGATCAAACTCCATAACCGGTCCATTGTATGAGTATTTATTCATCATAGGCTTAATCCTCCTAGCAAAACAAAAAGAGAAATGCCTTGTGTAAGACATCTCTCTTGCTGTTACATAAATATAAATTACTTCTCTGATTCTTTTTCAGGTTCAATTACTTCGGAATCAACGAAGTCTGCGTCGTCAGTTACATCAACTTCTTCAGTTTTCTTTGAATTCTTCTTTTTCTTAATCCATTCAACAAGCTTCGCTGTTCCAACACCTACTGCTGCTACGGCTATGCCGATAGCAAATCCTAAGGCTGTTGATCCGCTTTCCTCGTCATCTTCATAAGAATCAACTTCATTCTCCGTTACTGTAGAAACATCTGTTACTTTCTCTTCATTTACCTCTGTTAATTCTACATTGTTGTTTTCTTCCATAATAATATCCTCCTTGAAATTATTTATTTTTATATGTTTTCATTATAGAAATTGTTTTTTTCGCGATTTATCTGCCAAACCTATCAAAGTCATAACTTGGTCCGACATTGTAATCGATCACAATACAAGATCGCCCATCGTCAGATATCTGGGACGAGAAACTCAAACCAAGCAAACCATCTCTGCTGATATCCCAACCGAGAGTATCACCAATTTGCTTGGATTCCGCGATTCCAAGCTGGTCGTACCATTCATTTAGTGACGCATAATTGTAGTTGGTGAGCAGGCAATTGAAGTTATTTTTTGCATCTTCGATCTTCTGCATTGTTGACATGAAGTACTGATTTGATATAGAATCAAGACAAAGCTGATCGGAGTTGTTCGTAACGATCACATTGCTTTTTTCTACAGGGTGCTTAGCTATACGGTCTTTGCTGATGGCATCCTGTATTTCTTTTGTCTTTTCTTCACCAACAACTTCGACCACTTTATCCTTATACTCTCTAAGTGCCGTTTCTGATATGGAATATGCTGTTGCAAGTGCTGCATTACGTCTCGCACTTACCGTACTTGCGCCAACAATACATGCAGTTGACATAATTGTAGTAACTGCCGCTGGAAGATATGGCTTCCACGCAGTTTTTACAACTTCAACCGGTGTTAATTTGTCGCCTTTTTCTTTCTCAGCTTCTTCAATTAATCTCAACGCCTTTGGGGTTGCCTTTACCGCCGAAATAGTTGCAACAAATCCTCCTGCTACCCCAATACCGGTCAGTATTGCAGGGGCTTTTTTTACAAATACCTTCTTTGCACCTTTTGCAAATGTTGTTATGAAGTTTTTCTTCATTTTCTTATTCCTCCTTGTGAAAAATAAAAAGAAGAGCCCTAAGACTCCTCTTCGTCATCCTGATTAATGCTTCTTGCATTCAATTTTTCATCGATTTTTGCATCCAATGTCTGCTCATCAACCCAATCTTTCGTGAGTGTTACTAATAAGCCTACACCTGATGCTACTATTCCGATGATCTTTAATACTTTTGAATTCATAGCATTCTTCCTCCTTTCATCATAGCCTTTGTGTTTTTTGCGAATTTACTGCCATCCACAAAGCCAGTCTTCGTCAGGTTCAAAAATACAATTTATTGCATACATTGGTTCTCCATTATGGGTACGTTTCATTTTTGTATGCTCAAAATCAAGCCAATATGCTCCAGAATCAATTGACCATCCGGCATTATCCCCGTCAGGAATCTCTTTTAATCCGAGAAAATCCAGATATTCATTAATTGATATAGAGCCGCCCAAAACATAATTCCGGTTAAGATGGTATTCTGCATCCATTACAGTACGTTCATATGCTCGGAATGTCTGATGGGATATTGGTTCATAAAAAAGTATCTTTTTATCCGGCTGATCAAAATCAATCGCATGATAGGTGCAATGCTCTCTTGCTACGGCGTCTCTAACTTCTTTGTCTGCATCGCTACCATAAATATCAATAAGTTTTGATCGATATTCGTTAAATGATTCTGTTACTAACGAACATGCCGCAGATAACGAAGCCTGTCGTTTCTCATTGACCACGCAAGATACCACAATGGATGCTATAGTTAATGATCCTGTAATAATTGTAGGTATATAAGCTGGCACAGCAGTTTTAGCCATCTGAAGTTTAGTCATCGGTTTGTCATTTTTCTCATTTGCATCGTCAATCAATCGTAAAGCTTTAGGCGTATCATGTATTGCACTGATGCCAGTCGCTACAACACCTATAATACTAATCGATGCGATGATTGTTGATGAGTGTTTCTTTGCAAATGCTCCTATGGTTGGTATAATTCCTTTCATGATTCCTCCTTAAATTTTATTAATAAAAAATAAAAGACGAATCCATAATGAATCCGCCTTTTTGCTTTTATTTTCTTCTTTTAATAAGCCATCTGCCAAGCAATATTAAGAACCCTATACATACAATCACATCTCCAAATATCAGTATAAATGCACTACCTCCAACCGAGACAGCTACAATTACAACTGCTGTAAGGATCAGTATTGTCAGTAATATAATTGTTAATAATATCATTTCATCACGCTCCTTTGCTTTTTTCATTAAATGAATTGTATTTCACGCGATGAAGCAAAAAGAAGAGCCCTAAGGCTCCTCCTCATACTGTTTATTAATAGTTTCTACAGTTCCTTCAGCCATTTCCGCTATAAATTTCGTTCACAATTTATGCTTACCATCATTATTACTACAAAGGTCAATTACTTCAACTGGGCTATATTCGTCGTTATACTTTGCCATTACGCCAAGCATATAACCTTTCCCCATGTCATAGAATAATTGACATGCCCCATAAATAATTGCTCCGATAATACAATTTTTTGCCACTTTTTTCATAGTAAATAGCCTCCTTTGCTTTTTCTTCATTAAATGAATTGCATTTCACGCGATAATTCAAATGTTAGATCGGTCAAAGCATGTCTCCCAACGCTCTTTAGGTATAGGTTTCATTTTTAATGCCCACATTATTTGACGAATAGTTACAGTTGGGTATAAACCGCCTGATACCTCACCTGACTTACTGTCAAAAAACTCTTTAAACCCGGGATGTAAATATAATACATCTGTAAGCCATGGATCTATTTCGGTCCACCATGTTTTCTTCGTAACCGGGTCATATCTTTGCTGTATCACAGCTAAACCTGCACGACCAATCTTGTATAAAGTACATTGCGAATATACCGGATGGTCACATCTGTATGTTTCGCCATACATGGATGTATATTTTCGAGGCTTTTCGAAATGATATCGCATCATGAATGCCTCCGAGATTTCTTATTACTCGGTGATTTTATGCCAAGTAATTCCTTTATTGTTGATGAAAGCAGCAACTGGTTGTCAGCCATCTGTATGTATAATCTCTCAAGATCATTAATTCTCTTCTCTAATTCTTCAATTTTATTATTTTCATCCATTTTTATTTTCTCCTTTCAAAAAATAAAGACCCAATGTATTTCTACACTGAGTCTTCACTCGATCATGTTTTCATGTTTTTACTTCTTAGGTAATAACTTATTTACAAATCCTTTGCCAAGAAGAGTCGTAGGCATATATCCTTCACTCTCATACTTAAATGTGTAATGTGTACCCCAGATTACGGTTACCACTGGCACGCCAATTTCCAATATCTTTATACCGCGATCAATCCATTTATCCCATTTTCTACTTTTAGTCTCTGCCTGCTGCTTATCGATTTCTGCTTCTGCCCGCATTCTCTCGATTCTAAGTTCTTCATCATGCCGACTTTTTTCCATCTCAAGCTGCATCTGCTTTACCTCAAGCTCTTTGAGTTTAATGGTTTTCTCGGTAAGTACTGCAATATTGTCTACCGCTTTTCCGTACTCATCGGTATTAATCTCCACATCCTGTATAGCGCTAATGCCACTACTAATCTCTTCGTCAAATGTTTTAATTAATTTGTCTTTTTCCATGTTTACCTCCTAAAAATATAATTTTTTACATGTTCCATTAAACGGTATGCTAATCCTGCGAATTGCTTCGCTCTAATATGATTCGCTTTTTATCAAGCAGATTGGCATTTTGTGGAATTCGAACTGTGACCATATACTCCCCGGGTTCTTCAATTTCATCCACTGGAACAAGTATAAATTTACCATATGTGGTTTTATAATGATGAACCGCACGGGTAATCATACTACCAATTATTGCCCCAATCATTAAACCGATCCAAAGCATATATTTATCCTCCTTTCGCTATTGTATAAATATAAATGTTTTTGCCGTCACCTGAGTACGGAAAAATAAAAGAGAACCGGATTCGAACCGATATCCCTGAATATACATCCAGTGTTTTACCATTAAACTATTCTCTCATAATACAAGTTGTAAATTGCGCGAAAAAATAAGAGAGCCCTTAGTTAGGACTCTCCCTCGTCTGTGAAATTTGCATACACAAATAACATAAATATGATTCCGGGCATCAGTATCGTCTGTGTCCATAAACTCCATGATAATGTTTCACCATTACATGAATGAATGTTAATAAACAATACCAAAATACTTAAAATCCATAAAATTATTTTTGTTTTTCGCATAATTACGCACTCCTTCTAATATAGGAGCTGTAAGATACGCGAAAAAACGAAAGGGCCTGCAATCAAAATTACAAGTCCCCCCGATAACCCTTTTACGCTTCAATATCTTTCTGAGTATCATCAATCAAATCATTAAGCTTAGCCAATGCGCTTTTCTCATCGCCATTGTTCAAAAGCTCTCTGATTTCTTTCAGATCTCTCAATAATTTTCTACTGAATGCAATAAATTCTTTCATGTTATCTTCCATGTTACTTGCCTCCTTTTCCGACAAGCCCTTTCTATTAAGATAAGGACGATAGTATAACATAGTATAAATCATCCTTTCATAATAGTCACTGCAAAATTAGCGAAAAAAAAATAGGAAAGAGCCCATGATTAGGACTCCTTCCCATTTACTTACTATAAACTTCTTTTTCAAGTTTATCTACTTTGATAATTGCGATTGCTAAAGCATCTGTCATAACCTCAATCAACTCTTTCTGAATATTAACTTCAGCCTCGAGTCGTTTAATTTTATCCTTCAGTTTAGCATCTTTCTTTTTACTCATAATAACATCCTCCTTAAAAAATATAAGTTTATTGTTTTCATTACAGGAGCTGTTATTTTCGCGACTTATCGAGCAGATAAAAGAACTTCCTATACCGGTTGTAGTATGTATCTTTAGAACATGGAATTTCTAACCTAGCTTTAAGTGTTTCATAGGATAGCCCTTCTGTTATCCCTTTGAAAATATAAATACTCAAATCAGGATCAGCTTCATATACAGCTTCTTTAACCATATCCATACGAACCGAATAGTACATTCTTTTTTCAGCAACATCGAAGGTTGGATCTCCATATCCGGTTGGCTTTGTAAGTAGTTCTCCGGGTGCCGAAGAAAACCCGTTCAAGGCTGTATACTCTTGATTCCATATCGGATATTGTAAGCAGAAATGTTTCAATTCATAATACCGGTGTTTTTCCAACCAATACTCATTCTTTTTTGATAGTTCGGGTCTTATTACTGTGCTCATATCTTCCGTTCTCCTTTCCAGACATAGCCTGTATCTTCCCATAGTTTCTTTGGTGAAATATAAAAATTGATACGCCCATATCTTGAATCCATTTCTTCTAATTTTGTTACCATAGCACCATTTCTGGTAGCTCGTCCGATAGGTAACCATCCGCATACAATGCCAGTTCGTACCCAATTAGCATCTTTACCATATACTTTAGCTGCCACAGCTACCGGTACCGAGCCTTCTGCAAATATAACTTCGCTCATTTACTATCACCTCCTAGCAATAACCATTCTAGGATAATGACTACTATTTTGTTAAACGGACTTGAGTGGTAAATTTTGGAAATATCAGTCTAATTTACCCTTATCGTGTTCTTTTTTCCACTCTTTAACAGTCGTTTCGCTTGGATAATCTTCAAAACCAAGTGTTTCGTTTGTGATGGTGCCATCAATTACACCGCGTATAATTTCAGCATCGTATTGCTTAAACGGAAAGATTTCTTCTGGAATTAATCTATGAATTTTAAAACATTTTTTGCACTTAAATCTTTTAATTTTTATGTGTTTCACGTCTCCATTTTCAATTTTGACCATTCTATTCACTTGATCGTAGTACTTTAGCTCCCCTCCACAATAAGGACATTCTAATTCATACCCTTGTATCATATACACCCCGAAATTCTATCCTAGATTAGAAAATATAAACCCAACAAAAGAAAAATGTAGGAGTTGACAAACTTCTACACCGTAGTATATGATACATTAAAATTTTTATTCAGAAAGGAGAAACTAACATGTTAATAAAATGTCCAGAATGTGAACTACAAGTTAGCGATAAGGCGGTTGTATGCCCTCACTGTGGCTTCGTGATTAATCGTAAGCAGCTTCGAAAAGTTAATATAACCTCTAAAAGACAACGGTTGCCGAATGGTTTTGGTCAAATAACGGAATTAAAAAATAAAAATCTGCGTAGACCATTTCGTGCATATGTCACTGTTGGAAAAGATTCTCAAGGTAGATGCATCCAACGCCCATTAAAACCTCAAACCTATTTTTCTACATATAATGAGGCTTATGCCGCACTTATTGAATACAACAAAAATCCGTATGATCTTGACTGTGATTTAACAGTCAAGCAATTATATGAAAAATGGATCGACACATACTTTAAAACATTAAAAAGTAAATCGGGAACCCGAACCATTACGTCAGCTTGGCGATATTGCTCTGCGATTTACGATATGCGGGCTAAAGACGTTCGAGCCAGACATATTAAGGGATGTATGGATAACGGCACTGTAACTGATAAAAATGGTGTTAAGCATGCCTCGGCTAATACGAAAGAAAAAATAAAGTCCATGTTTAATTTAATGTTTGATTATGCTTTGGAATTTGAGTTGGTAGATAAGAATTATGCCAGAACATTCAAGTTATCCGATGAGGTCATAAATGAAGCCGAAGAGGCGAAGAAACCTCACATCGATTTTACCGATGAAGAAATTCAAATATTATGGAATCATGTTGATGATTTGCAGTATGTAGATATTGTATTATTTCAATGCTATTCTGGTTGGAGGCCTCAAGAAATTGGATTGCTTGAATTAAAAAATGTTGATTTAGAAAATGGGTTTATTACTGGCGGAATGAAGACACCGGCGGGACTTGACCGCTTAGTTCCCATCCATCCAAAAATAAAAGCCATTGTAGAAAGAAACTATACTCTTGCTCAAGAAATAGGTAGCGGCTATTTATTTAATTGCACAGATACTCATACACATCGCAGTTCATATAAAATGACCTACGATAAATACAGGCATAGATTTGATGATATATGTCAAGCTCTTGGATTAAATCCTGAGCATCGAGCTCATGATCCAAGAGTACAATTTATAACCATGGCTAAGCATTATGGTGTAGACGAATATGCTGTCAAATACATGGTAGGTCATCAGATCAAAGATGTAACTGAAGCAATCTACACGAAACGCAAGCCAGAATGGTTACAAACTGAAATAAGAAAAATAAAATAGCCTGTTTATGATGTAGGAGTACGGTGTAGGAGTAATGTAGGAATAATGTAGGAACGACCCACTTTTTACTCCATTTTACCACTACACCACACTCTGAAATTTGGCTTATTTCCTTGCTTTTTTAGAACTTACCAGCCTTTGCAGCTTCCTCAACAGAAACAAGAAACATAGGAAATAAGCCACTTTTCAGCCCAAAATGTAGGAATAATGAAGAAATATCCTACACTCAGGTACTTTCAACTACTCTTTATTGAGTTTATTATACTGACTTGTGCTGATGCCAATGAGTGCGCCAACCAGAGTATCGATTGCTGTGATTGTACCTACAATCTCCTCGCCGTAAGGGAGCCCCCAAATCTGAGAAATCGCAAAGTAGAATGTGCCGATCGCAGGAAGAACACATAATGCAATCCACTTTAATACGTTGTATACTTTATCATTAAGCTGCATGTTTTTCATCTCCTTTACTAAAATTCTCTGAATGAATCGGTAACTTCTCAACTTCTTCCATAATACGTTTGGCTGACCCATTACCTCCCATTTTTGAATATGGCTCATATAAATACACCTTGAGATTTTCATATTCATCTTGTGTAATATATGCTGGATCTCGATCAATATAGCTTGTTCCTAAAAACATAATACGATCGTGTGCCAATCCAAGAAGCAATTCTTTTTCAGCATTGTTCCGACTTACTTTATTCGTAATAAACGCCCATAACCCCGATGAAGCTAATACTGAACAAAGAATAGTTACAATTATCTGTGTCATTTTGATTGTCTCTCCTTGTAATCTTTCATAAGCATGTCCACAGTTTCTTTCAACTGGTCTATTTCTTTTCTCTGCTCCTGTAGCTCTTTGTGCTGATTCTGGATAAGCTTAAGAAGCGCTGGAATGATGTACTGTTCGTTCCATCCATCAACTAATACCTCTCCGCTATCTTCGTCAACATGCCAGTCTGCTGCGATTTTGTACTTATCATACACATCTTCAGCTATTAATCCGATCATATTCTTTCTATAGCGGATATCGTCCTCATTCGTAAAGTAATCCTTTTTATATTTGAACTGTATAACATCCACATCGTATAAGCGCTCCGGATTCAGATCGTCGTCAAGTTCAGGAGTAATACTGTCTTTGAATCTTCGAGACGATGTCTTAGATGTCTTTGCAAGTACACCGTTACCATCCGCTGAAATGTATGCATTAGCCGCAGAGGTAGTTGATGCTTTTGTTGCGTATGGTACATATAAACATGTCGGCACTTTCAACGTATTTGGAACGACAACTCCACCGCCAGTGTAGAACGTAATATAATTTGTCCAGCTATTTCCATCACCGTTCATGATGTAAAATGCACTACCATCGTTTCTAAAACGAATGAATGAACCACCATAGCCCATACATATATGGTAATTATTACGCCCCAATGCGTTTGCATCAATGTATAAAGGTACCGGTGTTTCAAAATAGTTATCTGCAACATTGTTTTGATAACAGCCGTTAAATCTACTAGCATATGCAATACCAGTGCCGCCATATCCACCATCAGGATTGATTGAAAAACAATTTGAGCGTGCGGCATCTGATGATCCATTACCGACAACAAAAAGCGCATTAGAATCTACTGCATTATAGTATCCAATAACAGTCTGATTAGCTTTACCCGTGATAGCTCCCTGACCCATAGCTGCAGCGTATGTATGCTTTGCTTGTGAGCCTGGGAACGCAGCAAGTGAGCCTTCGCCAGTTGCGATACCATTAATTATAGCGGTGGAATAATCACCAGAAGCTACCGAACCATTATTGGCGGCATGAGAATAAATGCCCGAAGCAGCGGTATTACATCCTTCAGCGTGAGAATAACTACCTGACGCTGTCGTTCCCGATCCCTCAGCGTGAGAATAATCACCAGTGGCAAACGTCTTATCTCCTTCAGCGTGAGAATAACTACCTGATGCTTTCGTTCCCAACCCCTCAGCGTGAGAGTTAAGCCCAGACGCTTCGGTATCATATCCTTCTGCGTGAGCAGCCTCATTAGATGCTATACTAAAACATCCTTCTGTATGCGACGAAAGAGCTAACGATTTAGTTTGTAACCCTTCGGCATGAGAGGCGTACGCAGATGCCTGACACGAATCGCCCCCAACAAATGAATATTGTCCGATACCGTTTTCGATGTTTCTTTCGCCAAAGGTAAAATAACAAGATTCTACATCCTGTTTATTAGGATCTTGTACAGTTCCATATAATACCTGAGCAACCGGATTAGCTGTGGCATTTCCATATACTTCGAAACCTGATTTTGAAACTAATACATGGATGTTATCCGGTTTTCCTAATAAAACACTCTCCCCAAAACTCGCAACAGGGTCTTCGCCATTACGAATCTGAATATTTTCATTACTTATTTCAAGTGTTTTTGTAGATTCAGAATCACCAAGTTTGATATTACCATCTTTAAAAGTAATGTAATCAGTATGCTTGTTGATATTAGCCTCTTTACCATTGAGTATCTTATCCCAGTTTAACTGCCAGCCTTGAGCATTCTGTATAGCGGTCGTTGATGACTGCTTATAACCATTATAATCTTTTGATAATTCAGTTACTGCTGAAGTGATGGCATTGGCTTTCGTTGTCAACTGGGCATCTGAATACTTCTCGGCTGCTGCAATAGCATCATTTTTTGCTGTCGTAACTTCTGTTTTTGTTGCTCTCAGATCAATAGCTTCCTTATTAGAAGATATTTGAGTTTCTGCGTTGGTTACACGAGTTTCTAAATCCTCGGGTGCTGGTGTCCAATCGGTTGCCATGGTGCCTTTTTCGAGTTTGAGATTATGATCCAAATTATTTTTTGACCATGATACCGCACAATATGCAGTGCCTGATGGAGCAATAAAAGTCTTTGAATATTTTGAAGTTACAGTATAATAACCAGTTGGACGACTAAATACATTTTTATTAGAGTTAATCCAACCGAAAGACAAAACCCCTTCAGCAAAAGAAGACAATGTAAAAGAATCACCTTCTTTACACGATATTAAAGCAGAAGTGCGGAAACCTGTATCGGCATATAGATTATCGTAATTATAGTTCTCTACGATTCGTTTATTATCTATGGAAGTAGAAATCGCTATTAAATTTCTTCCACCAACCTTCAGATTATCAATCTTACTATTTGCACTATTAGCGGATGACTCAGCACTAACCGCTTTGTTATAAGCTGCCTTTGCTGCCTCATAACTACTGGATTTTGATACTGCCGAATACGAGAATGAACCGTCACTCATAATTGTCAAATCAACAAAATATAATGTATTGGTAGAGCCGGTGGTGTAACTTGGCTCTGTGGTTATCCAATTACCTCCCGGAGGATTGGATGTGGGCTTACTCGGCACAGATGATGTAGATGACTGAAGAAGATAATAACGGACCGTCTTCTCAATATCTATAATCTTTGATATTGTGATCTCAGCTTTCGCTTTAACCATGCATCATCCCTCCTATTCGAGCTGACAATTATATGGCTGTGAATTCTCCACATCAGAAGCCGATACGGTAAGTGTCTTAGCTGTCTTTATGGCTGTTGTGCTAGTACCTTTATACCATTTGATACTACCAAGGGATCCACATACACCAGCATCAGTAATAATCTGTTCTATACCGCCTTTAAAAACATGTGCTGTCAATACTGTCGAACCATTATTGTTCTTAAATACTGTACCATTGCTTGATGTGATCGTAAGCGTAATCGCATCAGCTCCAGCAGCACCATCTTTTCCATTTGTGCCATTTGTTCCTTTATAAGAAACACCATATGATGTGGTTTCGTTGCCATCGGAATATTTGACATATGTTTTTGTCCATAAAAACTGTCCATTTCCAACCGTTGGAACTGTTGGACTCCAAGTACCTGTAGGAGTTGTAGTTCCGCTAGAACTAGCCTGATATGTAACCGACTTGGAAGTAATCGTAACTGAAGTTCCATTTTTGCCATTTGTTCCATTCGTGCCCTGATATGAAACACCATACGCCTCGGTCTTCGTTCCATTACTATATGTAACAGTTGTCTTTGTCCAAAGATACTGACCGGTTCCCACAGATGGAATACTTTCACTCCATGTACCTGTAGGAGTTGTTGTGCCACTTGTACCGACCTGATATGTAACCGACTTGGAAGTAATCGTAACTGAAGTTCCGTCTTTTCCATTTTGGCCGTTCGTTCCAGCTTTTGCTACCGCAAACGAAAACTTTTTATTAACCGTAATACCATCAACTACAACTGGAATTGTAGCTTCACAAGCGGTTGAAACTGTAGCGGTTGTTGTAAATGTTATTTTAGCTTTCGCAGTTCCGCTATTCTCAACTGCTGCTGACATACCGGTTGGGCATGTTATTGCTTTTGCGTCTACGGTTACGGACGAGCACTGATTCTGTCCGCAGAATGCCACCGCTTCAGTAGAACAAGTCTGTCCTGCTGCAACGCCCGCTGTCCCTCCTACAAATGTATATGCTTCACTCGTAAGCATTACTGAATATGCGTCAGTTACATCGATTAATGTAATCTGATCTGCTGCTTTTATAGCCATATTTGAAATCCTCCTTAATCAATCTGTAATAAGTTCACACATGAAAGTAACTTTTGTGTCCACGTCATCTGGGGAAAGAGTAAAAGAAAATCCGCCATTACCCATTCTTGAGTCGGCGGATGATATAATCCCATATGTCTCATCGTCAAGCCTTTGCCATTTCCATTGGATGTAGGCGGAGCTTCCATATACTTCATGTAATTTGTCTATATCGGTTATTCTGTCTTTTCCGTGATATACAACAACTGATAATACTGTAGCTGTCGTGTTGTTTTTAAATACAGTACCTCGTGACGATTCGATCCTCAGAAGTGTTGTAATCTCATCTCTGACATTATCAATATCCTGCTTTATGTTTTGAATTGCATCCGAAATATCTTGACCAGTTCCGTCCCCGCTCTTTATAGAGAACGCATCTGCTGATATGTCGAGTTTATATTTACCATCTGAGTCTTTGAAATATCTGATATAATTGGCAGAATCGCCAAACGAAATTTGACCTGTATTATCGAGATAAATACCTCTGGTGTCATTAAGAACTGATTCTTTTACTCCTGAAAATATAGAATCTTTTGTTATTTTGAAGCCGCCTATCGTTGCTCCAAACGCAACCAAATCTTCGACTGAAATTTTTGTAGCTGTGATAGAATGTGCCTTAATGACACTACCATTCAAACTGTTATAATCAGTTTGCTCTTTTTCTATGGTGTTTCCATCGGCATTGAGCTTGTAATATAACCCATCTTCGCCTTTAACTACGAGTTTATCTGCTACGATAGTATTACCCTTGATTAAATCACCGCTAATTGTCACTCCAACGAGTTCACCAGTGATCGTCCCTTTGTCAATTGTGATATCTCTGATTAAGCCAGACTCCGAATACAAATACTTCATGGCGGCTTCTCCTATATTGGAAAAGTCTATATTTGCGTATTTGATGTCTGCATCTGTTACATCAAGTTTGTCTGTTTTGAGCTTTTCAATATCTGCACTGTTCGCTTTGAACTGGTCTGATGTCAGGCTTTTAAACTCGCCAAACTCACCTGATAAATTGTTGATATGACCATTTGTGGCTTCAAGATTCTTAATCGTCGCATATGTAGCATTAGCGGTCTCAGCATCGATCTTACCAGTTTTAAGCTTTTCAATATCTGCGCTATTCGCTTTGAATTGATCAGATGTGAGATTCTTAAACTCACCAAATTCGCCTGATAGATTATTAACATGTTCGTTTATAACTTCAAGATTCTTAATTGTTGCATATGTGGCATTAGCAGTCTCAGTGGTTATTGTCGTGGATTCGAGATTTTCAATCTTGCCCTCTTGAGCTTCTAATTTTCCAGTTACTTCAAGATTTTTTGTTTTTAAATCTGAAATCTCGGCGCTACTTGCCTTAAGATCTTTTTTAATAACAACATTATCTGCTTCTAAACTATCAATTCGTGCCTTTTCAGCTTCGAGGTCCTTTGTTGTCACTGTATCAGCAACAACTTCTCTTATTTTGAGAACATCATTCGCCACAGCCTTCACGTCTTCGCTTCTTGCCGATGGCGATGTTACATTGCCAATAATTGTAGCAGTGTGATTTTTTAACATTACTAACACTCTTTCTCCGTTCTGAGTGTCAGCAGTCTTATCTATTGGCGTTAGTTGATCCGAGCCATCCATTTGAACATAAGTTGTTCCATTATTAACGACTGCTGTGCCATATACTATGGTTTGGCTATCGTTTTTCTTTTCTGGCTTATTCAGTTTAGCCAATTGTGATACAAGATCATTAGGCAGATTCAAAGAACATCACCCCCATAAATTTCTTGTATATATAGCTTTTTCTGAAACCGGACAACCTGGAGTACATTGGATCGTCTGGCTTATAATCTTTGCCTTGACATTGTTCAGTCCAGCTTTCTCATAATTTAAAAGCACACAGTCGCCAACTCGAACTGGGTAATAACCATGAGTGTAAGTAACTGTGTACTCTAATGTGGAGGTCTGTTTCAAAACTTTATCAGCATATTCATGTAATTGTGCTTCTGTAGGTTCACCTGAAAATGATGGATTGGTTATTCTCTGTACAATTTCCCGACCTCTATTCTGAATAGAAATAGGGCTGTCCTCATTTCGATTCTCAGCCCTAGCATAATAAGTACTTCTACCACTTGAATAAATGACCTCAACAACGTTCGGTATGCCATACATATCCCGATTTATCGTAATGTCGGGGTATAAAATAGAACTATTGCTATCATCGAATGTTGTAACTGGCTGCAATGATATTGCTTCCTGATTCGGTGCAAACAATAACTGTCCCATTTCGTCAAGATCAAATGTATAATCGACTGTTGCTATCAAATCTTTATTGTATGTCAGCCAAGTATCATCTGAATTTGCAACAAAACTCGATTGTAAGGTGTCGACCATATTTGTTTGGATAACCGGCGCTCGCATGTTTTCACGGCATAACTTATATGCTGAATCCATGACGTTTTCGCCCTTACTCAAACTGTATCCTAATGGAGGTTGATTTTCTTTTAACTCAGTAAGTGGAGAATATGCATCGAGCGATATTGTCGTAACTTTTCCATCAAATGATTTATCCGGCGTTTGAACTAATACAGTGGCTAATGGAAATCGTTCTGTAATTCCATTTTGAAGAGTTACAAGATATATCCGAATATAGCATTCTTCAATAGCTTCAGTAAGGTTCAATGCGGCAGACACCAATGTTTCAGTCGTTCCATCTCGAGTTATTGCGCTTTCTGTGACGGAGGTAATTTGTTCCCGGTCAAGCCACGATATCGGATCTACTCGACGATACTCAAATGTCTGTTGCATTGATTCGTGCCAGTTAGGCATATCACATACCTCCTTCTACTCTTGTAACATCCAATGTTACCGGAATAGTCAATTCGCAATGTGTTTGACTAAATGAAACTTTTACACTTGCCCAATATCCGCTTCCAGACGGTTCACGAATATATACTCGTCCCATCCATTCTGCCAATCGACGTAAAGCATACAATGTATCTGCGTCGTCTTTTTCAATTGCGACATTCCACGTCGATGTATGTCCAACTTGAGTTCCATAGTAGTCAACCGGATGCTTTCTTCCAACATATTCGATGAATGATACATCTGGATTATAGTTATCGGATACATCTATATTATAAGGAAGCTTTAGCATCGATGTTGCCAGAGAAGAACTATCGTCTGGCAAATCATCGCTGGTTAATGTTTCGTATAGATCTGACCAAGTTTCATCCCATTGAATGATTATGGCTTTCTCTTCTACTGGCCATGCCGGAATATCATAAAATCCGACTGCTCCAGTCGTTTTACTCGTTGCGATAATCCTATATCGGGCGTAATCCAATGCCGGATGAGGATCTATAACAGTAACAGTTCCGTCATTCTGTATATTGCTTCTTATTTCTGTAAACGTTCCGTTAAACTCTCTCCGATATACAGATAACTCAACATTATCCATTAATGTATCATTATCATCAATGCACATTGGAGTGATATAAGCTGATATATTATCCCAATTAATCGACACAGCAGCATCAGGAATTAATTCATCTTCACCCCATGAAACCTGCAAATCTGTATACTGAGTTGCAGTAAGACCATTATCCATTGATACGGTACATGATATCCGATAGAACTTATTATTCTCGAAGTCGACGTCTTGAGCTGAGATATCATAAGTATTTATTAATGCCATTCCAACTGCTGTGCTTGCTTTAATGTATTTACTAGCTATTATTTCGCCGGCAATAACTCTTTTAGGCTGTCCAATTTCGTCATAAGAATTATATGATTCTAATGATGTTATGGTTAACTGAAACCCCAATGGGGTCTGTGTTTTAGGTCCAGCAGAAAACCAAGCTGTAATTGGAAAAGCATTGATCTGCGTCAGTAATTCATTCTCTTTATTTGTCAACCTGAAATTGAGTATTGGTGCTGCATATATTTTGATTGATCTTGTAGTAGACCACTCACTATATTTATTGGTTATACCGGCGGTTCGTACCCGATAGGTTAATTCAGCTCCTTCAGGATACTGAGTTGTATCAATTGAATATTCACTGGTTTCGCCATTTGCTTTGATGTATGCATCTAATGATATGGTAGGTTGTTCTGTACCATTTACAACCATCTTCATCTGGGCATGTGTCTGATCTGATTCATCTGTTGAATTATGAACCCAATAGATTTTCAAATTTTCTCCAACTTTAACAGTATTTGAAGAAGACCACGTTGTTGGCGCCGATGGTGTCGAACCAACAATAATTGAAAATGGATCAGTCCATGGAGAATCCCCACCTGAATTTGTAGCTTTAACCCTAAACCAATATAATTTTCCTGATGTTAATCCAGTAATCTCAGCATGGCCTACTACTGAACTAACGCTTGTTGATGATACATTAGAAGGCGAGCTATCGAAGTATTTCTTCAACTCGGTATACTCAATGGTATACGTATCGACATGTGATATGCCATTATTGGACCAGTCAATCATTACTGCTGTTTCTGATATAGCTTTTGCACTAACGATCTTCGATGGAGCTTCCGGCGCTGATAATACATCTCGTGTATAGTCAGTCCAATCGCTAAATACTTTCTCAGCAAATGAATAATTTCCATTTGCGGCACCAATCGTTGCTTGAATGATGGATGCTATAGAATTCGGTACATTAATCGAAAGTACATTAACTGCTCTGCAACGTACGCTATATGCCCCACCGGGATCAACGATACACGATACTGCCGCTCTTGCAAGTTTAATATCGGATATTCCAGACTTATATAACTTAGCGCCTTTATATACTCTGAATTCTACAACATCAGTCTTTGGGTCAGTTATTTCTACGCTTGCAGAAAGCACATACTGATCGATTGTAACTGTAGGACTTGACGGCGTAGCTGGTGGATCGTTCTCAGTAAGATATTCCGCGGACACTGAAGTTCCAGTCCAATAACTTTTTGTTACTTTTGTGGTTGTAGTCTTTTTGTTTTTACCGGTTCCGGTTGTCTTTTTAACCTCAGTCTCATAAGTTTTTGAGACTGGCTTGACCGTTACTTTTATCTTTGTTGCATTATCCGGTGCGCCATAAGTCGCATTTGTAGCGGTTACATTTGATGACCCACTATCAAACCAAACGCCGTCTCCGGTTGCATAATACCAATGAACTTCGTAGTGATCAGTATTTTCTACAGGTATGATTGAAGTGGTGGTAGTTCCTTCCGCAGTCAGCCTCGACAATTTTACTGATGCATTCAGGGTTTTTGTCTTTGCTTTATTCTTACCAAGGACGACCTTATCGCCACTTACACTCTTTACATACCATTTATCTTTTATAACATTAGCTGGTATAGCGACTCCGTTATAATACTTGGAGCCGCTTTTAATACTAACTAATGCATTTTTTTTAACTGTTCCGGAAGAAGTATAAACTTTTGGTTCGGTGAATTTCCATGATGCAAAATGAGTACTATTAGTACCTTTCTGCATCTTTATAGTAAGTTCTTTTACTTTCTTACCCATGCTTACATTCTCCCTTCTATTCTGGTAGCTCTGAAAATAGTTTTCATTGCTTCGGCTATGTTACTTCCATCATCATATGTCATACCATTAATTGTGTAAGTATTACCAGGTGTCATGTTAAACTTATCTCCAAGTTTTCCGATAGCTGAAATAATGTCGTCATTCATTCCATTTTGATTATTTGCCATTTTACTTGCATACTGAGCATTTGCTCGAAGTGCAATAGATTCGCTTCCGTTGAACATGTTTGTAATCATGCTTGCACTCGCCAGCACATCGCTAGTATCAACAACTGGACGAATTGTAGGCTCGTAATCGAAATTGGATGCGTCTAATGATTCTCCTATCTGAGAAATGACTGCCTGTGTATTCTGCAATGCTGAATTAGCCATTGCTCTTGACGATCTATCGGCTAAATAGCTAAATCGGTCAATTCCATTAACGAATCCCATTACAGTATAGTAACCAATCTTGGTAAACTTCCTTGATGGGGATTTGACTTCTAGCTCTTTTCTTGCTGCTGTCTCAGCATCCTTTGCCATCTGACGAACTTTCGAAATGCCTTTCCATGAGTGATCATCGACACCATTAGCAAATCCATCAACAATGTAACTACCCGCAGAATAAAAACTACTGTAGTACGATCTTACATAAGACAGTGATGTACGCATAATTGAACTTACAGCAGTTGTTGCCTGATTAGCATTAATAGCGATTCCATTACGGAGTGATTCTATCAATGTTTTACCAGCTTCTAAGAACTGTTGTTTTTTACTTTCTATGTTGATAACAATACCCTGAAGCAGTTCATTTACCGCCATAGACACTCGTCCATCTGAATCCGTAAATGATGCTACAAATCCGTCAAGACTGACTGATCCGATATTATTGAGGTTATCAATGAAAGTACTCAACCCAGACACATCTGTATCGTCTATTCCAGATACGAGATCGTATAATCCCTGAACCTGTGCAGTGAAAGCTGCTAAGGCTACAGTATCAACATCAACGATTTCATTGGAGAACTTCGCCATATTCTTACCAAATCCTTTAAGTGCACTACCAAAGTTCTTAAGTTTCTTGAACTTTTTATCGTCAGTACCGCTTAATTTACTGTGAAGATCAGCAAGAATGTTTCCAGCTCTGGCAGCTGAATCAACTGCATCCTGATTGATGTTACCGGATACTTCTTCCGAGAAATCTACCATTGTCTGCCCAAATTTAAGAATATTTTCGCCGAATGCGGCAAGACTGTTATCTCCGGTGAACCATGATATTACGCCACCAATAGATCCTTTTTTAGCCTGTAATGCGGCCAACATTTCGCCGGCATTTGCCGCATCGGTGACACCGTCTTTACTGATGTTTCCCGTAACCGTTCCTGAGAATTCTTTAATGGCATTGCCAAATGCTACAATATTAGTAGCAAAAGTACCCATATCCTGTTCGCCAGTATATAACTGCCATACACCATCCGACTTAGGAAGAGAACTATTCAACTCAGAAAGCATCTTACCGGCATTTGAAGCATCTTCTACTCCCTGTGGGTCTACTTTTCCGGCTACCGTACTAGAGAATTCAACAATTGCATTGCCAAATTTCACTATATTAGTCGAAAACGTATCCATATGCGATTCGCCAGTTATTGCCTGAACAAATCCGCCTTCTTTTGGTAATTCTTTATTCAATGCTGCAAGCATCTTACCTGCATTAGCCGCATCCTGAACTGCATCGCCATCCACCTTGCCTTTTACAGTTGAAGAGAATTCGGCAATAGCTTCGCCAAATCCCACCATCTGAGTTCCAAATTCATCAAATTTCACTCCACCAGTAAACCATGATGTTAACTGATCAAGTAAGTTTGCTGCGGTAAGAACAAGCAACGCTTCTGCCATAGATTTAACACCATCCATAGCTGCCGGATCAATGTCGTTTGCCATTTTGAAGAACGATGAGGCATTCTCCATAAACTGTGACAGTTTTGTACCTATTTCGGGTAAACCATCAGCAACACCTGTCATGAATCCACTGACAATATTGCCAAAGAATGATCCAATCGCATTGCCTATCTTCTCAATAACTGGTATTCCTTTATCGAGGAACTCCTCTAACTGAGGCACCTTTTCCATCAGAGCACCGATTCCGACAATTAATCCACCTATTCCAGCGATTAATGTTGCTAATGCCCCGATACCGATAAATGCTGCCGCACCCATTGCCCCAACAAGACCTAAAATGACTAATGCTCCAGACATGGCTATCAGCAATGTCGATAATGCAATTGCAGTTGGTATTGATGCTTCAACACCTAATTTGTCCATTACTCCAAGTATGGTTGCGAGTTCTGCTACAACCAGACCCATCAAAGCCATATAACCGATTGCTTTTGCATCGACACCTTTGGCTAAACCAAGAACAATCATTGCTGCCGCCATAGCATTAAGAAGTACTCCTAATGAAATAGCCGTCTGAATAGACCCTTCTACATTTAAAGCGTCCATTACCCCGAGTATTGTTCCAAGTATTGCAACAACTCCCGACATTACAAGCATGTTACTCATAACTGATTTGTCAATTTTCTTTGCCTGTCCTAGGATAACAAATGCGGTTGCCATAGAGTTGAGTAGTAAACCGATGGCTGTCGCTGATTGGATAGATCCCTCGAGATTAAGTGCCGACATAGCACTAAGAATGAGTGCCAGCACGCCAACAACACCCGTCATCGTATAAAGATTATCAGTAACAGTTTTGGAAATTCTATCTGTTTTACCAAGTATTGCTATAGATGAAGCAAATGCCAGCAATAAGACAGATAGTGCTGCTGACGATTTGATTGCTGAATTCCCATTAAGGAATGACATAGCAGTAATGATGCCCGCCAATAATGCAACAACGCCCATCATGGTACCGAGAGTCCGTATCATTTGTTTTGTATTCTTTGAAACCTGCGTTACTTTTATCATTAATGCGAATGTCGCCATGACTGACGTCAATGCAAGTGAGGCCGCCGCCAACCGTTCAGGTTTTATGAATGATAAAGCTACGATAGCCCCAGCTAATAATCCTATTGCAACGGTCATAACAACTAGGTTATTCTTGCAGTCTTTCGCATACTTTGTAACAGCAATCAATCCCGCAAATAATAACTCTAACACAGATACCGCCGCTAAAGCCCGACCAAGTCCATCTGGTTCAATCTTACTTAATACAAACAGCACTCCTGTAAGTACTACGAGCGCACCAGACATCATGAGCAACATTGCTCCGGCTTTTGCCGCATTCTCACCAGCAAAGTTTGATACGGCAATAAGAGCCGCAAACATCAGTTCCATTTTGATTATTACGCTCATTCCTCGACTGATCTCATCATCACTTATGTAACTTATAAGCTTGATAACCCCGACCATTGCCATCAAAGCTATTGAAATCTTGAGAATCATGCTTCCGGCTTTTGCACCATGCTCTCCGGCATACTGCGATACCTTTACAATTGCTTTGAATAATACACCTAGTATGCCTACAACAATTGTACCTTTTACGATTTCGTCAGCTTCAAGCTTTCCGGCAAGTTTAATAACTCCGACCATTATTACCAAAGCAAACGACATTTTAAGCAACATAGATCCGGCTTTTTTACCATTTGCTCCTGCATGCTCTGAAACTTTAACCATAACGGCGAAGAATGTGCCAAGTAATCCAATCACAGTCAAACCTTTTGCAATTCCAGATGCTTCAAGTCCATCAATCTGTTTGATAACTCTTACCATAACAAGTAAAGCTACTGACATAGCAAGCATAGTCTTTCCTGAACCAGCAATATCAACAGGTCCTTTAGAAAAATTACTCAGTGCTAATGCTACAGTAGTCAATAAGGCAAGTATTCCAGTTATACAGAGTAAATTTGTCTTCATCTGATCCGGATTCATGCCATTAAGTTTGGACATAGCTTCAGATACCAGTAATAACGATGCACCTATAGCAAGGATTGAAACCGTAGGCTTGCTGAAATCACCAAACTTATCCATTTTAGATAATGCAAGAGATAAGCCAACTAATGTAGCCGCCATTATACCAATGGTTATAACAGCTCTCTCTAACGAATCCTCGTCAACTTTGGATAGTACAACGAGAGATGCCGCTAACACGCCAATTGCAAGAGCCATGTTAAGAATTCCTTTTGATACTGTCTCAAAATTCTTGGCTTTTGTTCTTTTGGTTATAGAAGCACTAATTGAATCAAATACCGACCCAAAACTTGTAAGTAATTTCCCAACACCTTTAGCCGGTGCTGAAAATGCCTCAATTGCTTTGGAAAGAGTTTTAAACCCATCTGCCATCTTATAGGTTACGGCAAGCATTCCTACACCTACACCAACCGCAAATACTTTTCCAAAATTGATTTCTTTTATACTACTAATGCATTTCTTACCAAGTGATTTAATAGTATTTATTACAGTTGAAAAACCATTTTGAATTCCGTTTACTAATCCCTGAATAATGAACTGACCAATTTCAAAGAATTTTGTTGATGGCGAATGGATACCAAGAACGTCACGGATACCATCAAGAAGCATCTTGCCGAGCTCTACTATTGACTGAACCGCGGTCGTTGCGCCATTCTTTATGCCATCAACAAGCCCTTTAAGTATGTATTCTGGTATGTTATCAGCTGCTTTTAATCCATCAATCCAATTTTTCACAGCATCTACCGCTTTCCGGAGATGAGGACCAAGCTTATCCATCGCTTTTCCAAACAAATTACTGAAATCGGTAGCGTCTCTCAAATCTACAAGGAAATCTCCCAATTTAGCAGTAACAGATAACAGATCAATATTGAAATATTTCAAAAGTGTCGATACAACTTTAATTCCGAATTTTAAACCACCACCGAGAACATTTGTAACCATATCAAGCAATGCAATAACACCTTTGATCGTTCGTTTCAGTTTATCAGCAGTATCATCGCTCATAACTAAATGCTTTGAGAATTTGTTAATGCTCTCAGCTAAGTTATATAATGTATCAGAAGTGATAGGGTCAAACATTTCAGAGAATGCCTGTTTAAATGTTTTCGCAAACTTTATACATCCCTTTATGCTATTACCCAAGGAATCAAGAATCAATTCTTTTCCACTTGGTTTCTCTAACTGAGTGATTAACTCGCTCAATGGTGTTCCCGTTTTTTCAGCTTCCTTTGCAAGCTCTTTCAGTTTCTTTACCTGTTCGTCAGTATATCCAACATTCTTCAATTCACTATCGGATAAACTTGCGATGGCTTCTGTGAGTTCTTCAGCACTTAATGTAGTATTTGACCAATTATGTCCGTTTCTTTCCCATACTTTATTCACAAGACCCTGCACGGTTGCAAAGTCATATCCAGCTTCTGTTAAAGCCTTCATTCGTTTCTCGTTGTCATTATTCCCAAAATCGCCTCTAATGACTCTTCCTACTACATCATTGAAGTACTCTACTTTATCGGTTATATCGTCTGTCGCTTTAGACGCTTCTGTTTCAGCACCGGCTAACTTCTTTATTGTTTCTATTATAATACCGCCCGATAATTTACCTGCTGCAAATACTTTGCCAATCGTGCCGTATTTACTGATCAGATCATCAACAGCAATGCCATGGCTTTTGGCAACTTCTATAAGTTTGTTGTTAAAATCCTCTTCAGTAACCCCAGCCGATGTAATCCGGGAAATGAGAGTATCCCATTTTGAATTCAAGCCACTAAACTTTTCGAATATTTTACTTACATCTATACCATTAACGAATTTTGTTAACACATTAGCTGCTCTTGTTACGCCAGTAGTGAATACCTGTGCAAATGGTCCAATATTTGCCTTAACATCGTTGATCTTAACTCGCAATGCGTTGAACAATTCTACAAGCGGACCATTCTGTTTAATCAACGGGCTAATAAACTCTGCACCTATTCTTGAAAGGGCTGACTTTACATTTGACATTGCACCGTTGAATGTTTCATTTGCTTTCTTTGCATGTTCACCAAATGTTTCGTCCATAGCTGTCGCAAAAGTATCGAAATCGATTTTCCCCTTCGACACCATATCACGAACATCTGCTTCGGTAACTTTGGCTCCATTTCCAACTTTTGTAAGATACTCAGCCAATGTTGCGGCTGCGTTCATGCCTCTGCCTGACAACTGAAGTAACTGGTCACCCATCATTCTTCCCTGACCAGCTATCTGTGTATAAATACGACCGATATCTTCATATGAGCTATTAGTCATGGCTGCAACACCCGAGATACCTCGAAGTGCACTCTTCATGGAATCACCAGCTCGCATACCTGATGCCGCCAACTGTGATGCTACTTTTGCCGCTGCATCCAAACCATATGCAGTTCCATCTACACCATAACTAACATCTTCCATTACTGCGGCAACATCTTTTTCATTCTTAAGCAAACCCATTAACTGAAAGTTTGCATTTTCCAAATTCATTGCTCTGGAAATGCCGCCAGATTTTATGGTACTGGTAATGTAGCTGTTTGTTTTCTTGAAAAGAGAGATTACCGAATCTGTAACGTTTTCAACAACCCTCATTCCCACAATTCCAAATGTGGAAAATCTTTTTTGCAACTGTTCCACGCCGGATGCAATATGATCAAGAGATATGTTGTTTGCAGCTCGAGATACATCCTGAAGTCCTTTTGTTGCACCATCAAGTTTGAGTTTTTGTTTTAATCGGTCGAGTGATGACATAGTAGTTTTGACGTTTTTCTCAAAATTACGATTGTCAAACCGCATCTCGACAACTCTTTCATCAATAGTCGAACTCATCTCTTAGTGATCTCCTTCCACGCAGAATCTGCGATTTCGTCAAAAATAGGCTGAATAGAAGGATTAATATAATCTCTGCCTTCTACCCAGCCACCGGTTCCTGTTCCATGCCCATACTGAAGAATGATCGCTATTGGCACATCATTTTGAATGTTTGAATTATGAAATGAAATTGACGCTGATCCGTCTTTATTCTCGATTTTGTAATACCAAGAACTTGCTGTTTTTCCCGTATCTTTTGGAGTTGCGGCAGCTAATGCTTCAACGCCGGCACGACCATATTTATTGAGATCGCCAAGATGTATTACTTCCTTAGCTCGTTCAAGGAAATTAGTGAGATTTGAAAAGTCTCCTTTTTGTATAAAACTAATCATATCAATCCCTCATTTCGTTTATATCTTTTTACATAAAAAAAAGACGGTCAGCTGTGACACCATACCGTCCTTAAAAATTTCAAGTTATTTCAAGCAATTTTTTCCATGTTCTATTCTTTGCTGTTATTTCTCCGTCAGCTATACAACCATTAGCTTTCTGAAATGCTTTGACACCGCCGTCAAATTTCATTCCGGCAATACCATCAACTACCCCGCAATTATAGCCGATGCTGTTTAAATACTTTTGAATAGGCTTTACAATAGCGTGTTTATTGTTTTTCGTCTTGCTTACTGTAACGGTCTTACTTAATGTTTCATTTCCAGCAATACCGTCAACCTTTGCACCTATGGCTTTCTGCACATCTTTTACGAATTGCATATGCGAGTATTTGGTAGGTTTTTTTTCTTTGCTTTCTGAGATCGATTTGTTAAATAATTTCTGTTCTGCTGCACGTCTTTTTGTAAGTCCGTTTAATACTTTTCCACCGGCTTTATTATAAAGTAAGATTTTTTCTGAAATGGTTTCCGCGTTTCTTCCGGTAACAAGCGTTTTTAAACTACCTGCTCCACAGTTATAACAGAATGATGTCAATGCTCCATACTGATTATCATTTGGCGTAAATGTTGTCACATACCGGTCGACATATGCAGAATATTTTTTTAAATCCTCTGTCAGATATTTTTCTGCCTGTGCCTGTGAAATTTTCATTCCACGTTTTACTCCGGCCGTATGCCCATACCCAATTGTCCAAACACCAACCGAATCCTGATAGGAAGTCAATCGACAACCTTCAAATTTTTTAATCAAAGCTATCGTCTCTTTATTTATTGCTCTTCCCATTTAATCATCCTTTCGTGTTAAATTTCTTTCTACGTTCAGCATTAATTCTGGCGTACATCGCCGTAGTATCTTTTTTACTCATCATTTTCTTTGGCTGTCGATCAAGCATACAGACTTCGATCTGATCAATTAATCTGTTCAAATGCCATTTCTCACATTCTAAAGGCATTTGAAGTTCGAACATCCAACTATATATATCCTCGGCAGTGATAAACTGATCGTTCAGTCTGCTTTTTTGTTTGTTTGTGAACACGGTTGCCGTCATTTTTCGATATATATAATCGTTGAGTGCCTTAATGTTTTGTTCGGTCATGCTTTTATATGCATATGGATCAACATTCTTGTTTAATGTCATGCATTTGAAATAATCGATGGATTCTTCATAACTTAATTTTGTGGAGAGGAAAGGTTTATTCCACCTTGCCTCCCACTTCTGAAGAGACACCAAAGAATGCTCCATCGTTAAAGTTGCACCTTTAAACTCATAAAATTCGTTTGTTTGGTCACTATAAAATTCCCTCGGTGGGATTGTTATTTCAATCATTCTTCAGTACTCCATTTTGAATTACGCAGTAGCAAGTACTGATGTGTCGGCATTAGAAGCTGCATTCTCAGCCGCTTCTCTAAGATCTGCTGGTACAATGCCATTGATAAACTTTGCCGCTTCTTCGTCGTCAGATGAAAGCAACATATATAAAACTTCGTAAGCTGCTGTTTCAGAAAATGCTCGTGACAAAGGATGCCCTTCTGCATCTGTCTTTGTGAATCGTCGGCCATCAACCTTTTCACCGTACGCCGTGAGAATGATTGTCTTAAATGTCTTGATAATCTCTGACACATTCTTTGCTTTAACGATGTCGTCAAGCATCTCTGAAAATTTCTTACCAGTTGTGTATTCTAATTCAAGTAACTCTGGCTTAGATAAATGGAACCAAAGTTTTTCAGTTCTTGTTACTCCGTCGTAATCGTCATATGTAAGTTCTTTACAATACATAGTGTTATACCTCCTTAAAAAGAAAAGACCCCGTAGATTAAACACGGGGCCTATAATTGATTATGTGGATTATGTTTTATTATTTGTTTTTTACGCTGTTTTCATAATTTCAGCGATCTCATCTGGTAACGGAAGTCTACCATCTGTTCCAGGTGTGTAATACTTCTTCTCAGCCCAATCTGGAGCTGACACACCAGATACTGCAACATACTTATTGCCTTCTTTTGTCAAGTAATCTTTGTAATTGGTTGCCCAATCATCAGGCTGTGTTGATAACAGCTCTGGATCTGTTCCGTAAAGAACCTTTTCCAGGTCGGCAAGTTTCTTTGCATCTACCTTGGTACTGTCGAGTTCCAAGTGAGCTGTCGGGTTTCCACCAGGAACATCTACTGGAGTTGTGGAAATAGTCCATGAGAATTCAATACCTTCTGGACTGTTGTTCTTTGACTTATATGCCTTCTCAGACGGGCTTGCAAGAGCTCCATAAATCATATGTAACTTATAGCCATAATCATCCTGATCGACATCATTTCCGATTGCCGTCTGGTAGGACATACCAAATGCTGCTCTCTTCTGCTGTCCTGCAAATACTCCTGGCGCGATCTCTTTCTGACCATTACACTCACTGAATGAATCCGGATATGTGTAAGCAGTAATTGTAGCTCCGAAATCTTCAGAGGACATCAGGTTTACATACTTAGCATCATTTGCATATAATGCAGTAACTTCAGCTCCTGATGGACTTTCTGTAACACCGGTAAGGCCATTCCATGCTTCACCCTTTGGGTATGATCCATCAGACTCCTGCTTATAGCAGACACCTTTTTTGGTACCGGTTTCGTATAAACGTTCACCGATCTGATCCCATTTCATTAACATAGGTTTATTCTCCTTTTTTAAAAATATAGTGTGAATACATCGTGATTCAAGTTATCAGCTACATAATGTCTATCGTGGACACAGAATGGGGTTTCTAAAAGTTTATTGATTGCATCATTATCTGGTCTTTTTGAAATCACGATTACTTCATAGCATGTTCTTGAGATGTAAGCATGGTCATTTGCACGCTTCACGTCTCTTTTTTTTATCTGATATCTTATCGCCGGATAAGACATCTGTTTATTGTCAGGGGGCTGATAATACACATTTTTATTCCCTATAAATTCCTCTAATTTACTTTGCAGTTTAAGTCTGCTCGACATCTGTATACACACCCCCTAGTGTTAACGCGATTCTAGGGAAGCTAGATGGATCGATAGTTGTAACTTTCCACTTAACTCCCTTATACTCCGCGTATACAATCTTCTGACAATTCTTCGAGGCATAGGGGTTGGCTACTATACTAATCACATTTGATAATGTGGTATTAGTATTAACATTATTGCTTCCGTTGTGATTCCATCTCTGGGTAAAAAAATCGCCTCGGTATTTATGAGTGATTATTCGTTCCTCACTTAACCCAGGCTCTATTTCCACATTTTCTGCAAACCCAATAAGTCCGCTCCATTTTGCCATTTTGAATTATCTCCTTATGATCAGTCCTTAGCTGCTGTTAATGTTCCCAAATCAGCGCTGGTCGCTGTCGTACCATTTGGTTTCGCATATGATACACTACCGGCATTGCTTGTCACGCTGAAAGATACCGGCACATACAGAGCATCTCCAATAGAAATGATTGCTCTCTTTAAGAACATCTCTTTTAACTCACTTGTCTTAAGCTGAGTTTTACAAGCAGCATCCGCATATGCCTTTGTATCGCCGGATTTTCCGTATACATATGTAGCACTTACGTTTTTGTCTTTTGCATCATTGAAAATCTTATCCATGATTATTTATCTCCCTTCTGATAAATTAAGCAATTGCTTTCTTTGCTTCGGCAAGACCAGGTTCCTCGCTCTTTGTCTCGCTGCCAGATCTAAGTACAATTGCTGAGAATGGCTTATCAAGTGCGCCTGAGCAGCGAGTCTCGATCAGATACTTCTCCTGATTGTAGTCGATATCAAAGTCGTCAAACATGTTGATTGATCCGCCCTTATCAGCGCCGACCTTATAATCAGCAAGGTTTACGATCACACCATACACATCCTTATCGTCCTTATCTTTAAGACCATCCATAACTGGAACTGTAACGATTTTGCTTACTCGAAGAGCTGTTGCAAGTTCAGCTTCGGTCTTATATAACTTGTGTCCGATGGTATCCTCAAGAAGCAGGCAATCAGTAAGCATATCTTCTGTAGTGTACAGAACCGGATTTCCTGAACCCTTATAGTTCTTTCTTGATTTAACGGCCGCACGAATGAAATTCTTTGCCTTTTCATCCTCAGATGAACCTGCGGCGACTGCCCATCTAATTGTAAATAAATCGTGATCATTCAGAACTGGACGAATACGATTCTCATCAACCTTGTCATCACTGGACGCAAGTCTGCCATCGCCAAAGAGAATTGATCTCGCGATTTCCTCATCAAGCATCATACGCATCTCTGCCTTGAGCCAAGCAACAACGCCGAACTCTGTGATATCAAGGATGTCATCACGATCCATCTTCTGTTTCTTATAGATTGTTGTTGGGTCGGTACGTCTCTTAAGTAAACCAAATACTTCTTCTTTCTTAAGTTTTCCTTTGATATAACCCTTAGCTCTTGCTTCATCCTCTGTGATATCGGCAAACATTGATTTGATTCTGCTAAATGGGACATGATGTACAGATGACATTACCTGCTGTACCCAATCCATGTTTCTGCTGATGAACGTTGGAACTGGGGAATCAGCTTTTGCCTCTGGGAATAAGAATTCAAGATTCTGTACACCATATTCATCAGCATGTGCCATGAAGCTGTCTTTTAATGATCCGTATTTTTTAAGATCGCCAATGATTGTCTTCATATCATCATGAGACAGAACTGTGTTATTCTGCTCATTCTGCATATTGTTCTGATCGAATAAATTATGTTTCATTTCGTTGTCTCCTTCTTTATTATCTTTGTTATCACTCTGTTCTTTTCTTTCCTGATTTTCACCAAGTAATCCGAATAAAACTTTCTTCTGCTCGTCATTCATGGTGTCGATGACTTCTTCGATGGTCTTTCCTCTTTCGACCCCATCTTTCTTTGGTTCATTATTTTCAGGTTCTGTTTTCTTTTCGGGGTTATCTTTCGATTCCTCTTTAGAGTCGTCTGCATGCTGAATGATCATGATATTTTCATCATAGAAAGCCTGAAGCTCATCCGCTTCTTCGTCACCATGAGCCATAACAAAGTCAATGCTTGCCCCTGGATTGGCTCCAGCGAGTACGAGACTGACTTCCTTGATGTCACCATGAAATACATCGCCGCCGATCTGCTTAAGATGGTTTGCCCATATTGATAAGCAAGCTACATCACCATGCATAACCCGCTTCTTTGCAGCCTGACCTTCTTCGGTATCATTAAATGATCCGTATGCATATACTCCATCTTCACGATTTTCGAGTAATGCGTGTCCAAGAACCGATTCGACTTTTGTATGATCGTGCATCCACACCAATGGAACTGTTTTTCCATCACAGTCCTTAAATGCGCCATGTCTAATCGTTCTTCCGTCGGCACAAAGTAAGTCGTTTCTAGTGGCATAACCACTAAAATCCCATTTCTTACTCATTTTGATTGTTTCCTCCTTCTTGGGATTGATTTTGGATATTTGGTACTGGTGCATCTCCTTCTTTGGCCTGACTGATATTGCTATTTCTCAGTTCATCAGCCTTTGGATCTTTCGATGGTTTCATACCAATAACCTGTCTCATTTCATTTGATGTCATAATTTCATTTCTTGTGAATTTATCCGCGATATCTGCGATATTATTGACTGGAACCAGTCTGAACGGATCTTTGAACATCTGAATTGTCTGCCCTTGTGTGCGAGCAGTCTTTGTTAAGAATTTTCTTTTAAATTCATCAACAATGGCTGAAACTATCGGTTCGATTGTCCGATTCATATAGTTCAGCATTGTCTTTTCATCAGCAGTACCATCTAAGATACTCTGTGTAATGCCTATCTGGGCAAATACCTGATTAGTCAGATACTCTACCTGATTCATAAGATTGTTTTCAACAGGACGATTAAGCTGAATGATTTTTTCAGTTGCATCAATGTATGCAACACCATATTTACTGCCTACGAGCTGGTTTTCGATGTCTTTACGTCTGGTCTCTGCCTGCTCTTTCTTTAACAATGATCTCGCCTGATACGGTAACTGAACAATTATGTCAAGTTTTCCAGACGCCGTTTTTTCATCTGTCACATCCAGTAATCTCAATTTCTTTGCCAGCCGCTGCACCTGTGAGTTAGGCTCATTCACAATCGTATAAAGTGGATTTTCTATAATTGCAACAATTCTTTTAGGCACGACCACCTCTTCGCGTTTACCGGTTTGATCGTTATATACCCTAACTTTTACATGGCGAGGATACCATTCAAGTATCTTGCATGTTCTCATTGATCCGATGCTGTAAGAATCAGTTGTCAAAGGATCTTCGTCGGTGTCGATAGGTATTGCTCCAACGCATCCTTCGTCTAGCATTGACATAACCAAATCCTGTAAGAACGCACGACCTGTCTGATCAATGTTTGCTTCTAAATTCAAGCAATTATTTAGTCCTGAATCCACATCTTCTTCATACCGGCCGTTTTTGTCATTCTTACAGTGTTTAATTCCAACACTTGACGCATCAACAGCGATTCGGTTAAATATGGAATTGATAATGGAGCGATCATTATTGCCAGTAAGAATCAATCGGTCGGGTCTTCGTCCATATCCACTTCCGTAACTGTATGGATATGTTGGTTCCTTATTTCTAAATGCATTCCATGCCCGTTGAAATCTGTCTGTTACTCCCATTTATTACCTCCTAGTCAAAGGCTTCACGATTAAGCTTATATGCGACATATGCGTCGAGCATTGCTGCTACTGCATCTATCTTCTGCTCATATCGTTTCTTTAATAGTTTTCTATTACCGTTTGTATCTTCCATCGTGATACAGTTACCCATGGCAAACGTCATAAGTTCCTCATCAAACAAAAGCATACGTTCCTCAGCCAGTTTCTTTAACTCACCTAATGGAACCGATTCCGTCTTAGCTCCCTGTACTACTTTTTCTACTCCGAATGGACTATTTTCTCTTGTCCAACGCTCAACAAATTCCCGAGCACTATATGGGTCATATCCGAAACTTACTACGTCGTACTCTCGTTGATTTATGTACTCATCCAAATCATCATAAACCTGCATCATATCTAATACAGTTCCCGGCATTACAATCAGCGAACCTTCATTCATAAAAGATTCATACTTAACTCTCATCGCCATAGGCAATTTCATAAGAGTTTGTTCTGTAATATAGTTTCGAGTCTTTATTCCAAAAGACCCATCACCAATTGGAAACATAAATGTGAATGCGCAGAAGTCATCACCCTGTGATAGATCTGCTCCGAGGGAACACGGCATACGCCAATAATCTCTCTTTTTCTTATGAGGTAATGTTTCTTCATAAGTGAAATAATAGGTATAGCCTTCCATTGGAATACCAAATCGCTTCGCCAAAATATCGTTTCGGACAGCGGGGTTTTTCTCAGCACGTTCAACATCGTCCTGATAGGTATCATATGTGACTGTTTTTCCAAGATTTGGGTTTGCCTTTATCCACATCTCTGGATTGCTTACTTCATCAATCGAATCAAGCTTATACCACCATATAGAGGTATGAATCGATGAATATTCACCTTTTAAAATTTTCATCAATTCCATTTTGATTGTGTCTCCACTACCGTTTCGTACGGTACCTTCTGAACTGATTGCTAAAATCAGATAATCATTATTCTGAGCGGTTCCCTGCTCTTTTGCTGATGATTGTTCTATTGCACCAACGACATCTTCTCGAACATCACCGGATAGCCATTCGTCAATGGTTGCAACTTTAATTCTCTGACCCTGTAGTTTATCAATTGTCATAGGAACGACTTCTAATAAAGAACCGGTAAGGAAATTCTGTATTCCTTTTTTAGTGCTCGCCAGATAGGTATGATTTCCTGTTTTTCCAACAGTACTATGCACGCTTCCTTCAGTTAAGAATTTGTACAGCGGTCCTCTTGAACGAGCGATTGCGGTTCTTATTGGCGACATAACTTCATCCGCTTGCCTCATTGTTGGTGCAGTTGTTATTTGATGTGTTGTGGATGTATCTACATTAAGAAAGTAGTTTTGTATGCATGAGGCATACATAGATTTAGCCGCTCCTCGAGCAACTATAAGATATTGTTTGTTAATAAGACGTTTCTTGATTTTCTTTGTAACGTAATGTCCACCGTGATTATCTGGACCGGGAACATATACACTACGTTCGACATAATAATACCAACAAAATATTTGTTCTGCCCATAGTTTGAAAGTATCAAGTAAATGCAGATCTTCTCCGTTGGTCAATGTCAGCTCATCTTCACAATAATCGACAAATCCTTGCATGGCTTGATCATCGTACCATATACCAGGATTAGCAATTAACGCGTCAATGCGGTTCATTTCCATTTCGATCTCGGTATTGATTGCTATATCTCCTCTAATTACGGCATCCCTAAACATACCATAATATTTCGGTACAGCAGTATTAGATAATCCCATACACGATCACCTAATTACCTTTCTTCTTATCTTTTTTATCTCCGCCTTCACCGATGATTGGGGCTCTTGCACTATCTTTCTTCTTAAATGCATTATAAGCTTTAGCAATATGGTTATATCCCTTTGTACTTACATCCATAACATCGTTCACTTTACGTCCGGCACTGATATATGCATTTACGATTTTTTCACCAGTTGAAACATCTTTTGGAATTAACTGCTTAATATTTCTTTCAAGACTTAATCGATTATAAGCATTCTGTAATTCGTTATATGAAAAAAGATCAGCATTTTTATATAATTCTTTTGCTGATCTACTTTCTAATACTTTCCGTTTTTTTGCTTCAATGGATTCGTCTTCAGACTTCGGTTTGTTGGTAAGTGCGTCATACTCTTTTTTTAGCTTCGCAGCTCTTTTTCGGCCTTTGGCAGTCAATGTTCCATTGGCATTTTGATAACGTCGGACTCCCCATTTCATTCCGAGTATTCCATGATGAGATAGAAAATCTTCAGGATACGGGGTTCCCATATATCTCCACATAATGTCATCCCTCCTCTTTTTGTTTGTGCTCTGAAGACACTTGTAATCGCCATTCCATTTCTGCTATGTTCCGGTTTATGGCGTCTGCGTGAGTTGAACTCGATGGCGGGTCAAACATCATACGAACTTTGAGCCCGACGTACGTTTTCACCGAATCAATATATATATTGTCATCGATAAAATCTTCCCATGTCGCAGTTGAATCTTTGATGTTGAACGGTGTTTTTGGGCCAACGCCCAACTGCCATAATGTCATGAATGCAGCATTAATGTCGGCAATGAAATCATTGTCGAAATCCTTATCTTCATCCAAAACGCCATTGAATTCCTTTACGGAATCTAAAATACTATTGGTCATATCGATCTCCTTAATGTTTCCAAGGACATGTGTCGTTTGGTTTTCTTTCTATTGGGTTAGTAATTAGCAGATTCACATCGCCATAATGTATAGCGTTATGTGTGCTTTGAATTGTACAGACAAGATATTCTGGATTTAGTAATAAATCTGTTCTGGATAAAATATCTTCTTTTGTGATTGGGTTCAGATGATGAATTAATACTGGGCCATGAATGTCATAACCTGACATAGCCAAATCACAACATTGATCCCTGATGATTATTTCATCTCTGATTTTTTTCCATTCCGGTGATTTATAAAATATCTGATTAAGGTAACGATCTGAACCAAATGTGTCTGCACCTACTTGTCCGTCCAATCGTAAATATTCGAATCGTTCTTCAAAAGTCGGTATTTGTATCAGTTCAGAATATCGTCTAATATTCATCAACATCACCGCCTTGACCAGAATATTTTCGCATTGCTGCTAATGCCTCTGCGTATGTTTCTTCCATTCTCTTTTGGCTCTGTAAAGCTTCAGTTTTAGCCTTAAGTAATCTGTTTTCTTCTCGAAGCTTTTCCAGTTCAAGTTGATCTTTTGTGGAGCCAGCTTTAAGAAAATATGTAATTATTTGTGACGATGCCGTTCCCTCTCGTAACTGTTTTTCTGCTGCCTCGTTAGCCAAAGCAATCAACTGTTTCTCTCTTGCTTCAGGTGTCAACGCCGGTCTGAGTTTAGCAGTAGTGTTTTTAGCTTTCGGCATACTTTTAACCTCCTTCTATTATCTTTTCAACCATTTAGATAACATTTATAAAGACTTATGATGCACCTGAAATATGCTCAGGATTTTTCGAAAGGAGGCATTTTCTGGACGTGGCATCACCAGAATATATGTGCGGAGGGTTTCACATATCAAATTTAAAGAATCATCATAAGTCCTTGTAAATATCATCTAACAATCAAGCAATGAATAACATTTGTAAAGACTCATTAATGTGAAAGGATTGGAAATAAACGCTTGTAAGGGGTGGATTACGAAAAGCATTAATGAGTCTATGCAAATATCATTCATCGACTTTTCCCCATTTTTACCTCCGGGGAATTTT
>ERZ1034880.30-NODE-30-length-59139-cov-254.455064_pt1 | contig 59139 bp, 105 predicted proteins | sample MGYA00520630_ERZ1034880 | MGnify/ENA primary metagenome ERZ1034880 (study PRJEB33766, sample SAMN09781725) | gut metagenome | biome: gut microbiome | host: Homo sapiens | place: Madagascar | study: EMG produced TPA metagenomics assembly of the PRJNA485056 data...
GCCTTGGTTTACGAGTTGGTACAGAAACAATAAGAAAAGAAGCGGGAAAGATTAAACATCTAACCCGCTTCTTTTTCTGCATCATTCAAAATGCTATTGTTTCAATCCGTGATCTGGGGAATTGCTCCAGATACCACGCGCAGAGCATCCACTGCACGCGACACAAAAACATAAATTAAATGTTTTGCTTTTACTAAAAAGACTATTGTTTCAATCCGTGGTCGCCGGGATCGCTGGCGGCACCACATCGACAAGCATCCATGCCGTGCGACTTGTCTATATAGTACGCCTGTCAAGATCAAATGTCAAGAGTGTATTTCTAACAACGTTTCCGGGCGCGTCTTTCGATTTTCCAAAAGTTCAAAAATAATTCATAAATTATCTATAATAATTTTCTTAAATTTTTATAAACAAGGCTAGTTGTATTAGGTCTTTGACAAGTCCGAAAATGATAGAATAGTATCAGTTTTTACAAAAAATCGTCTGACAATCGTCTGACATAAGGCGAGATAATCGTCTGACGTCGCTTTTTCAGAACTATGTTTCTCTTTCTCTCTCTTTTTCTTAATCTTTTAAATTAATAATAATACACTGTATATAAAGCCTATAGGTTTATAGTAAGTGTATATCCGCGCACACGCGCGGCGTAAGTATATAATACCACCTTAAAAAATTGGGGGGTTGACTTTAAACACGGAAATAGTGTATACCAAAAGCAGAGAGAAATAAAACGGATTGGAGGTGTGAATATATGCAGGATGTAAAGAGTGTAGAGAATGTAGATCTTACAACCCTTATAGTGGATCTAGGCACAGTACAGATATACACATCAACTGTACAAGATTTAATAAACAACGCTTGTATAGAATTTCACATCGAAGATCTGCTGAAAGCTGGACAGAGACAATGGAAAGCTGTAATGCAGTATGTTGGTATGCATTTATTCCCGGATACATCGGTACTTAAAGACAAGAGTTTGAAACCTCTTGGTAATGCAACTATACCGACTAACTGCAATAGATACGACAGAGAGGTATTATATAAACTTTGTGATTATTATATATATATATCCAATGTGTACAGTAAGCTGGTAAGTACAGTAGCATTTAGTTATTTTTGTAATATACCTACAAACACAATGGATATATGGAGCACAGAAGAACCAAGCTCGTTGGCTTTCAAGACGTGGCAAAAATTGCAACGATCTCGCAAGGATTGTATACTCGATAGAGCGTATGACTCCAACAGCCCTGTCGGTACCATGTTCGTGGGAAACAACGAATTCGGAATGAATCAGCCGGGCATTGGCGATAATGCCACACAACGCAAGGCAATCACAGCGCAGGAGTTGCCAAGATTGGACGAGAAAAAGAGCCAAGAATTGCACGCAATTGACACACAATTTACGGATGCAGCGGCAAATAATACGGTTTAAATTGTGTGCGATTATTCTACAATTCACAAATGCAGTAATACCAAGGGTTGTAGCGTTTTAACTATTCGTAAACTATTCGGAAAAGTTAGGTTTTGCGAATAGTTACAAGGGTATGGCATGAATTGTATTAAAACAATTTGATTTTCACACAATGACAACAAAACGAAACGGAAAATATTTTAGATTTCCATGTTTGCGGGAAAAGGATGGGGAGGGGGTCTGGCAGAAAGACCACCGGGCGGCTACTAAGTCCCTCAAATTCCTCAAAAAATAAAAAGCCCACTTACAACACCCATTGACTTTTTACAACAAGTAGCTTAATATAAGCTTAAACAATTCACTTTCACGTTGCGAATCGCAACTACATTTCCAAAAAAAATTTAAAAACAAAAAAGAGTGTTTCGGACAGGAGAATGATATATGACCGGAAATGAGTATCAGTCATTAGCCATGCGGACAAATGATCGCAAGGCAACAGAAAGAATTTCGGATAAACTTGATTTGCTTAAATCTTGCAAGAAGAACAATATCGCATCGTTGCAAGATTACGACCTTGGCGGAATCTTTAATGCTTGCCTTGGACTATCCGGTGAAGTTGGAGAATTTAACGACATAATCAAAAAATGGATTTTCCACGAGAAACAGCTTGATATTGACCATGCTGAGAAAGAAGCTGGCGATATTTGTTGGTATCTTGCAATGCTTTGCGAATCCTTCGGCTGGAGCCTTGATGAAATCATGCAAATGAACGTAGACAAGCTTAAGGCACGTTATCCGGAAGGGTTTGACATTGAAAGAGCAAACCACAGAGCGGAAGGTGATGTTTAATGGCAAGCTGCAGCAATGAGTTGATGAAAACCGAGTATTCCGAAACCTTTGATGAAAAACGCAAAGGATTGATTGAACAGTCGTATTACAAATACGGACCGGCAAGAATGAATTTTGCAAACGGGAATGTGGATGCAATCGAAAGTTTGAAAATGAATCTTGCCAAGTTTGAAAAGACCGGGAACCTTGAATATCTGTGTGATGTTGCGAATTATGCCATGTTCCGGTTCATGTTTCCAAAAACAGGGGAGTATTTCGAACATACGGACTCTGATTTATCTGCCGGGATCTTCGGTATGAGCGTAAATGAAATGGAACGATTCAAACAGGAACACAGCTTTGAGGATGGGAGATATTGATATGGCTTTGAAAGTTATTGCAACAGTGGCAGATGCCCTCGTAATACTGGGACTTATGAGAGAACAGGTAAAACAAAAAGACAATTCAAACGCAATGGGGTATTTGCTTTCATACGCGATCTTTGCAATGAATATTATGGTCATTTGGAAATGATGGGCTATCGCCAAGTGGTAAGGCACAGAATTTTGATTCCTGTATTCCCGGGTTCGAATCCCGGTAGCCTAATTGGTTACATGCTGACGATCCATGCAACCACATATGTTTTTTCTCATATGTACTTGAACCCTTTGCTGAATGTTTCAAGCATTTGGGTTCCTTCTTTCGCTACTAGGACGATTCTGTTAAGGACGGTGCGAGACCGTCCGGTGGTGGTCTATCATGCATCTATCCCACGGTGCATGAGTCATGAAATTAGGTGGTGGCGGAATAGGTAGACGCGCAGATGGAAGAGACAGGACAAAGATTAAAAACTCATGGTTGAAGTCCTATGGGTTCGATTCCCTCCAATGTGAACAGTGCACGGTTTATGTGAGGTGCAAATCCTCACCCACCTACTCGGTCAAATTATGCTGTCTGTTTGCAGGCGGTCTATGTTTTGGCTGAAAATGAGTTGCCGGTGAAATGCTGTAAACCGGATAGTGCAAGGCATAGCACGTAAAACATATTGCTAACCGTCTTGTGGCGGTTATGATCGGTTAGTCGAGTGGTAAGACACCACCCTTTCACGGTGGTAAGACGAGTTCAAATCTCGTACCGATCATGGGCGTTGTTGCCAGTACACCCCTAGTGCGTTTATTACAGAAATGCAGGTGCTAATCAATATTCTAGATAAACTTAGTGCAGGGAACTGGATTGAGCCGCTTGCGGCTGACTAAAAAATCCTTGGGCTTGCTGGAGATAACCAAGTAAAAAGCTCCTTCGTATGCAGTGTTCCCATAATGGTATTGGAACGGCTTGCTAAGCCGCAGGCGTTTGTTCGCCTTGTAGGTTCGAGTCCTACACACTGCGCTTGCCCGAAATAGGGCGTTGATGTGTGGCGGAATGGGTAAACGCTATGAAATGTCTATTGCAAAATGCAATACAGAGAAAGTATTTCTCAGGGACATTATGAGGAAGTAAATCTTTTCTGCGAGGTTCAAATCCTCGCCACATCAATTCAATTACATTTGTTACACACAAAAGACACGGAATCTCACGAGGATTCCGATTTTTGCTATGATTGAGGGAGAAATATGACAAACTGCGTGAATTGCGGCGCACCGATTGAAACCGATAAAAAGGTGTGCCCTTATTGCAAAACTCCATATGAAAATGCAGGAAATTCCGAACCATGGGCGCGTCATTGCGAAGAATCATATTGCGATGCGGACGGAATTTTGCATCGTATTGTCCCGAAAAAATACTTTGATTGAGGTGTAATATGTGTGAATTTTGTCGGAATAAAAAGAAAATCATTGATGGTAAAGGAAATTTAGTCATTTTTGGAGCTGGAAATAACATGATGTTCGACAATGGCGATGGGAAAAAGATTGCAGGAGCCGTAAAAATCAATTATTGCCCTATGTGCGGCAGGAAGCTGGTGTAATATGTATGATAACTGCGGTAATGAATCGAAACAAATAATTGATGATAGAGAGAAGGATTCTATTTTGTACATTTCCGATTCAGAAAAGGAAATGAGAATTTTTCTTGAATATCTCAAAGAGAAAATGGACAACAACGGAAAAGAATGTTTCTTAGATAGAGAACATGATATTTTAAAAACAGAAAATTACAATCTTGTCTGTAAAAGTATTCATGGTACTCTACTTGGAGTCGGATATGGGTATTGTCTACATTACTGTTTTTCAAACAATTTTGATAAGAGTAAGTGCAACGATATGGAAAAATACTCGATGGAAGAAATTCTTGCGCACACAAGAGAGGGCGCAAAAGAAATATCGGAACTCGGTATTTTGAATATGCTAGGGTTAGTTTGAAAGTTGGTGGAATGATGAAGCAGGAAAAAGAAATTTTATGCACATGTATTAATCATGAAAATTGTCCATTAGACCCGGTTAGTTGCGGATGTTCAATAGAAATTACGACTTTTGAAGATGCTTGTGTAGGTAAAGGGACATTCATTCCGGGAATCAAATGTGATAAGTGAGGGATTTATATGAAACATCAAAAAGAATGGCACACTTGCGACAGGTGCGGTGCTGGAATAAAATTCAAGCCAAGACAACAGATACAATATGTGCCGTGTGGTATATATTCAGAACCGGCAGCTAGATTTACAGAAGATGAAATTTCGTGCGAGCTTTACAAAACAAGATTTTGCGGAAAACTTAAGAAAACTTATGAATTATGCCCTAAATGCAGAAAGGATTTTGAGAAGTTTATGAGAAATGATCGTTAATATGGGAACCCAAACCTATGAAATGAGCCGAAAGCAGACAAAAGCTATCCTTGGAACGGCTAAGGAACTTGCAAATTGCAACATATACGGCATTGAAAAAGGTAATGTGGTGATTATGCTGAATGAAAAGTATGAGGACGATATGAGCCTTAAAAAAGCCGTAGAGGAGTATAAAAAGAAAGGGTTCAAGGTGCATTGGAAATGAAGAAAACACGTTCAAAAATTATAATCAAAACCAGAAAAGGCGGTTACACAAAGATTTATGCCAACGGAAAATGGCAAAAGAAAGTATGTTTCATTGATTATCACGCAGGATGCAGTAACAAAGATGGCATAAAGGTTACTTGCGAATTTGATAGACTGAAAACTGATAAAAATGGTTCGGTTATTTACGACCCAGAAAAAGAAGAAATTGTAAAAGAACACGTAGTTGCAAGAATTTAGGAGCGAGATTGTGGAATATCAAAACACAATGCTTTGTAGTGGATATAGCCACGAACTAAAACCTTGCGATCATATAAAGAATTGTGATTTATGTACCGGTCCGAGTGTTGACACATATGGAAATGAGCGATATGTATGCGGTCGTGGAGTTGCAGACTTTAAGTGCAAGAGAGACAATCCGAACTGGAAGCCTTTGACAAAGCAACAATTAATCGAATTATACAAACAAATGCCAGACAGGACAAATATAAGCATTGGAGAATTACTCGAAGGCGCGATAATTGACGGAATTGTGGAGGGCAACAATGATGGAATTTCAATAGAAAAAATGGTACAGGAGATAGCTGACATGGCATTGGACAATGCCACAATCAACAATATTCCGTTTCGTGAATGGATTTATAATGTAAATAATGCTTATGCAAATAAAAAATGCAATCTGACTTCTTGTCGATACAATGCAGATGGCAAGTGTACCAATGATGAGAAGAGAAAAGAGTGTATTGAGGTTTGCGAAAAAGTGCTATGTATGAATTGAAAGGAGATTTTATGAAGAAGAAAATTTTAGCAATTGCATTAGGATTGACATTGTGCTTTGGAATGACCGGATGCGCATCGTGGGACAGATTTGTGGTAGACATGAAAAGCGATGCAAATGGCGGTATGCAGAGAACCATTACTGTATACACAGCAGATGGTAAAGAACTTGCAACATATAAAGGCAAGATTGACCTTAGCACAAACGATGGTGGATATGTTAAGTTTGATTTTAACGGCAAGAGATATATCTATTACAATTGCTTTGTGGAAAGCGTTGCGGATATAAAATAAATAACAATTCAGACCAAGAAAATAGTCTTTAAATAATTTCCGAAATACTAAGAGGTGCGTACAATATTGGTGTGCTAAGAATAGCTTTTACTACTGACTACGCATATTACCGGCTAACAAATGGAGTTAGTCGCTAACCTAAAAACAGTTATAGGCAGAGGTCAAGGCACTTCTGCTTTTTGCGGAGGTGCTTTTTATTTGGCTTCAAAGCAGTTAATCAATGCAGTAAATGGATATGAAAACTACATACAGAGAAAAGGTGTTGATGAACAGGTAATAGATGCCCTTTTGAAAGCGTGCAATGTGGCAATTCGGACGGAAAAAGACGTTGACTACGGATTGGCTATAACCGAAAGAACAAAGGCTTTAATCAACGAATATACGCAGAAAAATGCGGGTGGTAGCATATGGGAACTTGAACGATATGCGCAGGATCACGACATTAAAGGCAGATACAAACTTGTGGATCAGTTCTATGAAGTCTTGCGATTAGAGAGCTTTTATCGTTTCGAGAGCTTCATCTACTTTATGGAGCGCAAAAGAAATTGGAGTAAACGGTTTTATTATCCGCGTCGCAAGACGCTGAATATTGTCGCCCAAGATCTTGAAGATTTGGAAAACCGGAAGATTAAATTTTACGGATTGTCAATGCCATCGCGTGTCGGTAAATCGACTATCTGTATTTTCTTCCTTGCGTGGGTGGCTTTGCGCAGACCAAACAGCCATAGTGCTATGGGCGGTCACTCCGGTATTTTAGCAAAAGGTTTTTACAAAGAACTGATGAATCTTTTTACCACGGAAGAATATACCTTTGCGGAACTTTTTGCTTATTGGCACCCGGAATACGCAAACGCAGCACTTCCGACAGACAAAAGCGCGGACGAATTTACGATTACTCTTGGAGATCCGGACAGATTCGCAACCGTAACGTGTCGTGGTATTGACGGAACATGGACAGGAGCGGTCGATGTTTCAAAAGATGGATATTTGTATGTCGATGATTTGGTTCGTGATCGAGAGCATTCATTAAGCCCTACTCGAATGGAAAACACATACCAAGAGTACCTAAACAAGATGGTTGACCGTAAAAATGACGGTGCAAGGGAATTGATGGTTGGTACTCTTTGGAATGTTTTAGATCCATTGGAGCGCATGAGAAAGCAATATGAGCATGATCCACAATACCGATTCCGTAAGATTCCGGCACTTAATGAAAATGACGAAAGCAATTTCGCGTATGAAATCAACGGATTTTCCACGGAATACTATCGGGATATGCGAGATAAGCTTGACAACGCCGAATGGATGGCTAAGTTTATGCAGCAACCATATGTCCGCGAGGGATTGCTTTATACGGATTTGAGACTATTTAACGGAATCCTACCGGACGGAGATTTTCGGAGAATCGGAGTTGTGGATGTCGCCTGGGGCGGCGGCGATAGCTTGTCAATGCCGATTGGGGCAGAATATGAAAACGGTGATGTTTATATTTACGATTGGGTATTCAACAAAGGTCCGAAAGAGGTAACAATCCCTCTTGTTGTTGGACGAATTATCGGGAATGAGATTCGGCAGACAAGATTTGAGGGGAATACTGGTGGAGATCTGTATTGCCAATATGTAGATGAAAAGCTGCAAGCACAGGACTATAAATGTTCATGCACAAGCAGAAAGGCACCAAACAAGGTTGAAAAGTTATCAAAGATAATAGCATATTCTGGGGATATTAAGAGAAAATTCATATTTCTTGATACGCACCGCCCAACACAGGAACAAATGAAGAAAGATTCAGATCTTGGAGTAACAAGGTATTACAGAAACGACGAATATCAAGCAGCTATGGATGAACTTTCTATGTTTGTAAGTATTGGCGGTAATGAACATGACGATGCGGCAGACGGTTTAACCCAGCTTGAAATGTTTATAGAGAACCCAAACAATACCGCAAAGGTAGAAGCGGCAGTAAACCCATTTAGGAGGTATTAGGATATGACAACAGACAAATATCTTTCACAGATAAGCAGAATTGACCATGCGATTGCAAATAAGCTGGAAGAAATCAAGAGGCTATCCGATATGGCAACTTCTATATCCATATCTCCGAAAGAAGTGGATGTGCAATCATCCGGCAATCCCGATAAAATGGGGAGCGCGGTATCGAAGATTGTTGATTTACAGAATGAGGTTCAGAAACTTGTAGATGAATTGGTTGATAAAAGACGGATTATCATATCGCAAATTGACAGCATGGATAATACAGATGTATATATCGTGCTTTCATCGCACTATGTCAATGGAAAAGATTGGAACTTGATTTCTGTTGAGATGAAATATTCCTACAGGAACATTATGAAACTTAGAAAAAGAGCGTTGCAGGAGTTTGAAAGACGTTATGGACAGCTTTATTCTGAAAAGAGTGCATAAAAGTACACAATAGTTCACACTCTTTCACAACATTTCCTAAAACTTGCATGGTATACTAAAAGAGTAGAAAAACAAATTCCTACAACCCCCAAAAGCATATAACACGTAAAAGGCACTGTCAGAAATGGCGGTGCTTTTTTATTTACAAGAAAGAGGTTGCTATGAAAAAAGTAACTATATATTGCCCGGATTGCGGAAGAATTTCCGGACATTATGATGGGAGATCTACGATAGACCATCCGTGTAAATGTAAAAAATGCAATCATATTGTGATTTATCGCGTGGCAACAGGCAAGATTGAAACGAAGCCAATACCGAAACGCGCTTGCAGTAGTGGAGTTTTATTTATATGAATACACAATATTTTCATGACCTTGTAAAAGGCAGATACGGAAGAAAAATTGCATATGCTAACGTAGAACAGATTACGGCAGACAATATCGTAAATGTTGTCGGAAACTGCATTGGCGCATTTTATTTCAACAAGACGATCATTCGGTATCTGTGGAACTACTACAAGGGAGATCAGCCTGTATTGTACCGAACAAAGGTACAGAATGCGGATATAACCAATAAGGTATCTGAAAACCATGCCTATGAGATTGTCCAATTCAAGGTTGGCCAGACTTACGGTGAACCAATTCAGCTTATCAGCAGGAAAGATGATGACCGGATAAACAATGCCGTTGATGAATTTAACGATTATCTGACCGATGCTAATAAGCAGGAAAAGGACATTAAGGCAGGAGAGTGGCAATCAGCAACCGGAACGTCATTTAAGGCGGTGCAGATTACAAAAAATGGAGATATACCATTTAGAATTATTGCACCTACACCAATGAATACATTTGTTATTTATAACCAATCCACAGAAGAACCACTTTTAGCAATCCAAGAGCTTAAGGATGCCGATGGGCAGATGTATAAACTCTGTTACACGGACTCTTACGAATGCAAGATTGTAAATGGAGAGGTTCGAGATTGGAAACTGCATGGCTTTGGCGGAATCCCGATTGTTGAGTTCCCGAACAACCATGAGCGCATTTCTGATATTGAGCTTGTGATCGGACTATTGGATGCAATCAATACAATGCAGTCAAACCGAATGGATGGCGTTGAGCAGTTTGTTCAGTTTTGGATAAAGTTTGTAAATTGCGACATTGACCCGGAAACCTTTGAAAAAATGAAGATTTCCCATGCGCTGACCGTAAAATCCAACAATGAGCAAAATAAATCAGATGTTGACATTATGACACAAGAGTTGAATCAGACAGAGTGCCAGGTTGCAAAGGATGATTTATGGGATAATGCGCAGTCCATTCTTGCCATACCAAATAAGAACAACAATAATTCCGGTGGAGATACACAGGGAGCGGTTGAACTTAGAAACGGATGGGACTTCTCAAAGTCGAGAGCCAAACTAAAAGACCCAATTGTAAAGTCGGCTGAAAAAAGACTTGCGAAAGTTGTCTTGAATGTGATTCGTATACAAGATCACGATTTGGGATTAAGTTTGCGCGACTTTGATGTGCAGATTAACCACAGTCCACAAGACAATATGTACACCAAGTCACAGACGTTATATCAGTTGTTACAAGCCGGTATTCATCCGCTTGTGGCAATTAAGTCTGTTGGACTTTGGGGAGATGCGGAAAAGACATTCCTGTTGTCAAAGCCATACTTGGATAGTCTGTGGAAAACCATTGATGATGTAGAAGCGCAGGAACAGAAAGCACAAGAATTGATAAATAAAATGAATACAGATGGCACACAGAGCCAGACAAACAAAGATAAGACAGTCACCGAGTAATCGGCGGCTGTTTTTATTTTATAAATTTGCACCTATGCGTGAAATAGGAGAAATCACAAGTTGAGCAACCAACGTAAAAAAGCGTAGTGAATCGGAGGTAATTATGACAAGGGAACAGGCAAAACAAAATCTTATTGCTATCGGAGTGGAAGAGCCTACGGATGAACAGGTAAGCAATTATCTGAATCAGGTCAATGGCGAAACCAAGAAGGAAAAAGACAGAGCAGATGGCTACAAAGCTAAAGCTGACGCGGCAGATGAATTACAGAAACAGCTTGATGAATTGCAAACCGGAAATCTGACGGAGCTTGAAAAGGCGAATAAGGCATTAGACACAGCCAATCAGCAGATTGCAGAATTGCAGAAAAATAACGCCATTAGAGATTTGCGCGAAAAGGCTATGACCGATTTTAAAGTAACCGCAGAGCAGGCAAAAGCAATTGTAAAAGAAGATGGAAGTTTTGATACAGCCGAACTTGGAAAGATTATGTCCGAAAAAGAGACCGCAGCAGCGCAAGCCAAGGAACAGGAGATTGCAAAAGGCAGTACAAATCCGGGTGGCGGAACGGCAGGCGGTAATAAAGACAACGAAAAGACAGCGGATGTTGAGAATGCTGAAAAGATTACTTTTGGAAGCAATTCAGCTACCGCAGAAGCAAAAAATCATTATGTAATTTAGGAGGTAAAAATCATGGGTAAGCCTATTGAAAGAGATTTTACTCAAGAACTTGGTATTTTAAAGCATTTCCCTTATTTGGGAGCGGCTTGTATTGTTCCGCAGACAATGGTAACAAGCGCAGATGCAAACGGAAGAAAGATCGTAAAAGGTGGAACACCATTCCCATCCAACGATGAAAGCTGTGTCGGATATCTGCTTAATGATGTTGACGTAACGATGGGGGATGCGCCGGGAACTTACGTTTACGAGGGCGATATCGACAATGCGAAACTTACAAAGAACGGAGTAACTGTTGAGGAAACGGCAAAAGCCAAAACCCCAAGAGTTACTTTTTTTGATTAAAGAAAGAGGTGTAAATTATGGCATTACCATTAGCAGAAGCATTTACCGCAAGAAGTCTCGGTGTAATGTGGAATAACTATGAAAAAACTTTAGGTTCTCAACCTTATCTCGGCAGACAGAAGTTTGGTACAAGAAAGCAGGAGAGCCTTGACCTTAGATTTATTAAGGGAAAGAGCGGACTTCCGGTTTCTCTGAAAGCATCTAACTTTGATGCACAAGCAGAGTTAAGAGATGCTGGCGGTTTCTCTGATATCCAAAACGAGATGCCTTTCTATCGTGAGTCCTACATGGTAACAGAGAGAGAGGAACAGGAATACGACAATTACAGAAACGCAGAGAACGCTTCTCTTGCGAATGATGTACTCCGCGAGATCAGCAAAAAGCCTATGATGTTGATCGAGGGTGCTAGAGTCGTACCAGAGAGACAGATTTGGAGTTTGCTTGCACCGGCTGACGGTGTACCAAAGATTGATGTAAATATCGGAAAGAAGAAATTCACGGTTGATTACACTTCTGACGGTGGCGTAGAACACAAGAAAGATCACTTTGTTGAGATTTCCGGTGAAGCCGATAAGTGGAACGTTCCAGCAACAGCAACACCACTTGATGATCTTATCGAGACAAGACGTAACTTTGCTAAGAAAACCGGATATTCTCTGACAAGATACAGTATGAACACAGAGACATGGGAAATGGTATTAAAGGCAGAGGACACAAAGAAGCAGGTTCTCGGTATTACTGCATACACAGGCGGTATTCGTTTACAGCAGTCACAGGTAACTGAATATCTGCGCGGCTACGGAATCGAGATCGAGGTATACGATAAGTTATACGTTGATCCGGCTGACGGTCAGACAAAATACTTTATTCCAACCGGAATTGTATCTTGTCAGTGTGCCGGAGTATACCTTGGAGATTACGTATTTGGAAAGACACCGGAAGAGAGAAGCGGAAGCCTTACAGACGGAAACCTTTCTATCGTGGAAACCGGAATTTCTGTTTACACATATGCTACAAACCATCCAATCAATACTCACTGCGTAGTATCCATGATCGGACTTCCAACATTTGAAGGAATGGACAGCGTTGTTGTAATGAAAGTTATGTAGGAGGTGATCCAGCGTGGTAGCAACACACACAATTAAATGTGGTGGAAAATGGTACAAGGCAGGAGAAAAAATGCCGGAGAGTAATTCTCCGGTATCTTCCGTTGGGTATACAAAGACCGAAATCAACAGAATGAGTACCGCAGACTTGCAAAAACTTGCCGCGGAGCAGGGAATTGAAAATGCACAAGCAACAAGCGGTGCGGAACTGAAAGAAATTCTGATTGCAAAATTTAATCTGTAGGAGGTTAGTTTCATGGAATTAAAAGATACAGTTGAAATGATGAATAGTTCCGATTATAAGGAGCGTTTTAGAGCGGAATATCAGCAGGTTGTTATTCGCTATCAGAAATTAAAGGCTATGCTTGAAAAGTGGGATGCTGGAAAACTTGATTTTGAACCTACATGTCCTAGAAGCACTTACAATATGCAGATTAAGGCAATGACTGACTATATTGCAGTACTTGAAGCAAGAGCAGTTATGGAAAGTGTAGAGTTGTAGGAGGAAATGCTTTATGTCATACACACTTGTCGAACAGGTAAAGATTCGCTTAAAACAATTTCATATAGAAGAGGTAGAGGACGAAGCGACCGGGGAGAAGTCCGATAAAGTTGTGTTTGATGAAAAAGAATGTAACCCTTTGATTGAACAGCTTTTAGAGCAGGCAAGAAAAGAGATTATCAGCAGACGGAACTATCCGGACACATACACGCAAGACCAGATTGACAGTGATGTTAAGAACTATGAAAACATTATGGTCAATTTGGCAGTGTACGACCGGTCGCAGGCAGGAGAAGCATACATGGCAAGTTTTTCCGAAAACGGAGTGAGCCGGACATGGAAAGACCGTGAAAGCCTTTTTGTTGGCGTATTTCCGTTTGTTAAAGCAATGTAAATATCGTCTATAGGGAATTAAAGAAGATTGAGCGTGACCATTATGGTTGCAGGCGGCGCACATTAAGCGGTGGTGGGCAGTGCGCCAATAAAGGAGATTCAAATGAAAAGTATTTTGATTCAAACTTATCTCGTGGCACTTCCGATAGTGCTTGGGTATATAGTTTGGCTTCTTAAGCAACAAAAGAAAAGCAGGGATGCAAATAGCAAGGGAACAATGCTTCTTTTGCGCGTCCAACTTATTGAATACCATGCAAAATACACCAAACTCGGAGAAATACCGTCATATGCCTATCAGAACTTTTGTGAGATGTATGATGCGTACCATGCTTTAGGTGGAAATGGCATGATAACGAAAATGAAACATGAAATTGAAGAAATCCATATAGGGAAAGGAGATAAAAGCCATGAGGAATTGGAAAGATTGGACTAAGAAAGCCGGGATCCGAGCAATCAAGACAGTTGCACAGGCGGCAGTTGCCGGAATTGGAACTGCGGCATTTATGGGCGCGGTGGATTGGAAATATGTACTGTCCGCATCAGTGCTTGCCGGAGTGTTATCGCTTCTGACAAGTGTTGCCGGAATCCCGGAGGAAAACATCAATGCTTGACATTAACAAGCAGGAAATGAAGTATTCACAATCCGGTCAGAGGGTATTTATTCCACAAACCGATGAAGATGGCAATATTGTCTATGAAGGGTACAAGGATTCCGATGGAAACTTTGTACCTTATTTAGATTCCGAGGGCAACAAGATTCCAAAGGGCGAGGAAGTTGAAGGGTTTTCAGAACCTACGACATTCCAAGCCAATATCAGCAATAAGTTGTCGGAAGTCCTTGTGAAAGAGTTTGGTATTGATGATAGCACATCATACTGTCAGCTTGTCACGGATAAAGGATATTTGCCATTAAAAGCCGGAGATGTGGTGTGGAAACGTTCGGAAGTGGGGCACACTGATGATGGACTTGTGGATTCAGAAACCGCAGACTACATCGTCAAAGGCGTTGCGGATGAAGGACTGACCACAGATTTATTTCTTCTTCGAAAGAATATTAAGTAGGTGGTCGCATGGCAAAGAAAACCATTTCAATGACACTATCCTCTAAGTCCATACAAGCAGCCATAAAGGAATTGGAACAGTACCGCGATAGTTTACAGGCTAAGTGTGATTTACTAGTTTCTAGGCTTGCACAGATAGGTCAGGCGGCGGCAATACAACACATATCGGAATCTCCATTAGGAAATACGATAACGGTAAGGGTGGATAAAGCACCGCAGTTAATGACCTCAAATGCGATTCTGATTGCAACCGGAAAAACGGTAACATCAGAAGATAGAGAGCCATTTTACACGTTGCTTGCGGTAGAATTTGGAGCCGGTATTTTTTACAACTCCAAGGATAACCCGAAAGCACCGGAACTTGGATTCGGTGTCGGCACATATCCGGGGCAAATACACGCTTTTGAAGATGGTTGGTACTATTGGGATGATAAGACCGAAACATGGCGTTATACCCACGGTATCAAAGCCACAATGCCTATGTACAATGCGGAACAACAGATTATCCAGCAGTATGTAAAGATTGCAAGGGAGGTATTCGGTGGAAAATGAGTTAAACAGTTGGGCACTTGATTTTGAAGATACCTTATTTTCCCTCTTGAAATCGTACATGGAAGGCAAGGTAAAGGGAATCAAGGTAACGCAAGATGAAGAATCGGGCGGCACCGCAACATTCCCGACACTTTTAGTCAGACAAATCGGTGTCACAGAAGCCGGACGAACGAATGAAGCAAAGACAATCAACGCAATTCGCCCAACATTTCAGATTACAATTACAAACAAAGGTTCAAGAAAATCAACTAAGGACATCGCAGCATATGCGGTGTCTTTTTTTAAACAACAAAGTTTTGAAGTATCAAATGTAATCACAACAATTTCCAAGCAAGTGCGAACGGCTACATTCCGCGCAACTCGCGTAATTGGAAACATTGAGCATTTAGATCAGCTATAAGCAGAAAGGAAGTAGAAAATATGGCATCAACAAGCTATAGAACACGTGTCATTGTAAAAGAGCACACGGAAAAACAGGCTGACTTTGCAGGAACATACAATCTTTTGGTTGCGGCTAAGTCAGTTCCAAGCCCTGCATCACCGCCAAACACTGTTGAGTCAACCACAATGGAAGATGACCAGCAGACTTTTGAAAAAGGAATTAAGACTTCTGATTCAAGAGAAATCACAGGAAACCTTGAAAAAGAATATCTTTCAAAAGTGGATGGATATGGAGATAAAAAACTTGATATTATCCATTTGTATGGAACGGACGGTATTGGCGGTGTAGCGAAGTACGCATATGTAGGAACTGCAACAGCCACACCTAACGATGTAGGTGGAAACGATGAAATCCTTGAAATGACGGTAACAGTTATTCCAAGCACAGCATCAGAGCTTGTTACGGATAAGCTGAAGGTCGTTGATAACAACGATGGAACATTCACCGTAACAGTGGTGGGGTAGAAAGCCTATCGGACGAGCAATCGACCGCACCGGTAGGCGAGGATGAACGGTCGATAGCAGAACTTGAAGCAATAAGATAAACAATGGGGCGGTGGCAACACTGCCCCTTGCCAATATAGGGCAGAAAGGCAAGGTAAAACATGAAAGTAAAATTAGGTGGAAAAGAATATACAATTCAGTTTGCAACAAGACCATCATTAAAAGCACATATCTTACAGGATATTATGAAGACGCAAGATATGGAGGATATTTCTTCTATGGAAGATATTCTTCTTGAAACACTTCCTAAGACACTTCTTGTAGGTTTGCAGATGCATCACAATGAAGAATTTGGATATGATTACAAAACAAACAATGGCTACGATAAGCAGTTTGAGAAGGTGTCCGGCATTCTCTATGATGCGATTGATACAAACGAGATTAACTGCATGGATTTATTTGCTGATATGCAGGAGGAAATGATGACAAACGGTTTTTTAGCGCAGATGATGGAGTCGTTGGCGAGAGCACAGGAACAGGAGAAGAAAAAGACCCCATCCAAAGCAAAAACCAAGAATTAACATGGGAATATTACGTTGCGGAAATCCGTCCGTTTTACCTTATGGTAACGAAAGGCTACGGATTTTCCGTTGATGATATAGATATGATGAATCCAGAGTTGCTTAAGCCTTATGTGGATGCATACAAGGCAGAATGGAAGCAACGCGACATGGAAATGTATATGTGGTTTGGCAGATATGCAACGTCAGCACTTGTTACCGCAATAGATGCGACATTCGGCAAGGGCAATAGCAAGTACGTGAAAGAAACTTGCTATGATTCTATCGAAAAGCAGAATACCGATGATCCTGATGCGGAGATTCGAGAAATGCTTAAGGCGGAAGAAGCGTGGGCTGCAGAAGCAAGAAAATCACATTTACCAAAGCCAAAGATAGTTTAAGAAAAGAGGTATTGCTATGGCAGTAATTATCGGAAGTGCGAGACACGATGAACACGGCAACTGCTATTCTGGTGGAAAAGCCGGAGATCAGACCGGACAGGAAGTGTCTACGCAGAAGTTTTATAACCATTCTAAAGGATGGTATGTGTTAAGAGCAAAGGATGATAAAGTTGCGGAGAAGTTAGCCGAAGCTATGCAGATTGCATCTGACAATAAAAATATCGGATATGACCAATCGGAACGCTACGGAGTAATTAAGCATGGAATCAACACAAAGGTCAAGACGGAATGCGATTGTTCTTCTCTTGTACGTGCCTGTATTATCTATGCATCCGGTAAGGATGTGGGAGATTTCAATACATCCAATGAACGACCGGTAATTTTGAAATCCGGTTTGTTTGATGATATGGGTTCTTATCATGCCGGATTCGTTCTTCACAACGGAGATATTCTTGTGACACGCACAAAAGGTCATACAGCGATTGTTGTAAGCGGTGCAAAGAAAAGCAAAGGAAAGTATTATCCGAAGTATGCCGGAAATTCAAAATCAATCGTAGAAGCATTAAAAGCGGTTGGGGAAGATGATGTATCAAAAGAACATCGTGCGGAAATCGCAAAAAAGAACGGATTTTCCAATTTCAAGTTTACGTCAGAGGAAAATTCAAAAATGCTTTCCCTTCTGAAAAAGGGAAAACTGAAAAAGTAATTCAAGGGCGGTAAGGGTCAAATCTTACCGTCTTTTTCTTATGTAGAAAGTTGGTAGATAAATGGAATTAGAGTCTCTTGAAATAAAAATCCAAGCGCAGGCACAGCAGGCAAGCGGTCAGATAGATGCGCTTGTGACAAGGCTTGGAAGATTATCTTCCGCGCTTTCTGGACTTAGTACCGGAAATCTGAATAGTCTTTCCACAGGGGTAAACCGACTTGCAGGGGCAATGACGGCAATGCGTGGAATTGACACACGGACTTTTTCCGCAGTAGCAAGAAATGTAAGCAAATTAGGCTCTATCAACAGCAAACAGATTAATGCCGCGGCTGGTTCTATGCGTCAGATTTCCAACGCTGTAAAAGGACTTTCTGGAATGTCGGCATCTGTTAAGGGTCTGACAGACCTTGCATCTGCAATCAAACAGCTTGGCTACCAGAGTTCCACCAAGGCTATTGAAAATATCCCGAAACTTGCCACGGCAATGCGACAGCTTATGTCTGAACTGTCAAAAGCCCCTAGTGTAAGCCGGAATATTATTGACATGACAAACGCATTGGCAAAGTTATCACGTACCGGTGGAGCGGCAGGAACAGCGGCAAAAAGCATCACAAGCTCATTTAGTGGATTTAGTTCCAGCGCTTCTGCGGTTACCAAGAAGTCTTTTTCTCTTGCGTCTGCAATCGGAAAAGTGTATGCAACGTACTGGGCTTTATTCCGCGGATTTAGGCTACTTGGAGATGCTATTGACATATCATCCTCACTGACAGAGGTTGAAAACGTTGTAAGGCAGACATTCGGGCAGTATGAAAGCCTAATTAACAATTTCGCAAAAACATCAATTGAAAAATTTGGTATGTCTGAATTGTCCGCAAAACAGTTTGCAAGCCGTTTCCAAGCCATGGGAACTGCCCTTGATATTCCACAGGGGCAGATGGCGAAAATGTCTATCCGGTTGACAGAATTAGCCGGAGATATGGCTTCATTCTATGATGTGAGTCAAGAAGATATTGCCAAGAGTCTGCAATCTGTATTCTCCGGTACTACGGCACCTATGCGGCGTTATGGTATCGACTTGACACAGGCAACATTAAAGGAATGGGCATTAAAACAAGGACTTGATGCAAACATTTCCTCAATGACGCAGGCTCAAAAAGCCATGTTGCGTTATCAGTATGTGCTTGCGCATACAACCAATATTACCGGAGATTTCGCACGTACAGCAGATACGTGGCATAACCAAATAACCATGCTTAAAGAGAACTTCAAAGCACTTGGAGCGGTCGTTGGTGGTGGTTTAATCAATGCATTTAAGCCATTTATCAAGGTACTTAACGCAGTTCTGCAAAAGGTGATTTCCTTCGCAGAAATGGTAACAAATGCTTTAGGCTCTATTTTCGGATGGAAGTACGAAGCAAGCAAAGGGGCAGGAATCAGTGGTCTTGCTGATGATATTGGAAGTGCATCTGACGGCATGGACGATTTAAGTAATGCCGCAGGAAGTGCAGGGAAAAACACAGGTGGTATCGCAAAAAATGCCAAGAAGGCAAAAAAGGAAATTCAACAGGCAACTCGTGCATTTGATGAATTAAAGGTTATTTCGAAACAAAGTAAAGACAAGGGTTCCGGTTCTGGGAATAAAGGTTCTGGTTCTGGATCTGGTTCAGGTGCTGGTGGCGGCACCGGTTCTGATGGCGGTTTGGTTCAGACCGACACGATTTTTAAGAAATTCAAAAGCAACATCAAAGACCTTGAACAGTTGGGAGAGGCTATTTCCGGTGCGTTAATTAACGCAATAAAAAAAATTAAATGGAAAAAAGTGTATGCAAAAGCTGAAGGTTTTGGAAGGGGATTAGCCAAATTCCTTAACGGACTATTTAAAGGGCAAAAAGGAACAACGCTTTTCGGAGAAACCGGAAAACTGATTGCAAATTCATTAAACACGGTGCTTCATGGATTGGATTCGTTTGGCACGACATTTAATTGGAAACAATTTGGAAATTCAATCGCAGACGGAATCAACAAGTTTTTCCAAAACTTTGACTTTGCATTATTGGCTAAAACGCTTAATTCGTGGGCGCAAGGCGCGTTTGATGCAGTTACGACAGCATTAAGTAAAATTTCATGGAAGGATGTATGGAAAGGTGTCAAGGAGTTTTTAAGCAACTTAGACGTAAAAACAGTTGCAATTATCATCGGTGCGCTGACAATCAAAAAAATCCTTAAATTGCATCTTGCAAAAACCGCGATTGATATAATTGGAACATCTATTTCAAAAGCAATAGCGTCTTCTATTGCATCTAAATTAGGTGTTGGAATTGCGGAAAACCAAGGAATTGGCGCAGCTTTGTCTACTGCATTATCCGGAAAAATAACGACGGCATTTGCGACGGTTGGAACAACCATTTCGGCAGGATTTAAGGCTTTGTTTGGAAGTAAAGCGGCAGAAGGTGCGCTTGCATTTATAAGCCCTGTTGCAAAAGCAATAACCGGAATAGGCTCCGTTGCGATTGGCGCATTTACTGCAATATCAAACTTTGTGACCATGTTAAAAAACGGATTCAGTTGGCTTAATGAGGCACTTATGCTTGTCGGAGTTACGATTACGGCAGTCGGAGCGGTTATTTTAGGGGTAGCGGCAGCACCTGCAGCAATTACCGCAGGAATAGTAGCTGCTGTTGCAACGGCAACTGTAGTAGTCAAGGATCATTGGAAAGAAATAAAAGGAATTTTCTCAAAAGCAGGAGATTGGTTTAATACTAATGTGATTAAGCCAATAAGCGGATTTTTTGAGGGATTATGGAAATCCGTTTCCGGTTTTTTCTCTTCTTTATGGAAAGATATATCCGGTGTATGGAAAACAGTTTCTGGATGGTTCAATACTAATGTTATAACCCCTATTGTTTCATTTTTCCAAGGATTTTCGAAAAGAGTCGGTCAAATCTTTCAAGGATTGTGGATTATTGTCAAGGCGGTATGGATTGTTGTTTCTGATTGGTTTAAATCAAAGGTAATAGAGCCAATAAAGAAGAACTTTGAATTATTAAAATCGGTAGTATCAACCATATTCAAGGTTCTATGGACAACTGTGAAATCGGTATGGGCGGTGGTTTCCGGTTGGTTTAAGGATCATGTTACAACACCTATTAAGAATGCTTTTAGTTCAGCAAAAGAATCTATTCAGAAAGCATTTAGCGCGGCAAAGACAGCAGTAATCGGTGTGTGGAATAGTGTTTCTAGTTGGTTTAAAGAACATGTAACCACCCCGATAAAAAATGCTTTCTCGAAGATGAAAGAAAGTGTAGCTGAAATATTCAGCAAATTATGGAATAGCGTGAAAAGTGGTGTTGCCGGGGCAATGAACACCGTAATTTCAAGAATTGAAACAGCAATAAATTCATTGATCGGTGGAGTGAATACCGTTTTGAGAGGGTTCAACAGTGTTGTTTCTGCGGCGGCTAAAGTAGCAAAGGTAAAGTGGAGCGGAGTCGATCTTGTACCGAAAGTGAGCCTGCCTAAAGTAAAGGCTTATGCAACGGGCGGTTTTATGGATAAATATAGCATAGCAACAGTTGGAGAAAATGGCATACCGGAGATTATGGGAACGGTAGGAGGAAAACCAGCCGTTGCCGGAGGACAGGAGATTACCGGAATCAAAGATGCTATCAATTCAACATCTGCGCAAGAGGTTTCCTTATTGCGACAGCAAAATCAGCTATTACAAGCTATTTTACAGAAAAATTTCGGAATTACTACAAACGACATAGGAAAAGCCGCAAGGGATTATGGTAGAGAATATTACAATCGAACCGGAGACAATGTCTATGTTTTTTAGTGACTTCTATAATCGAACGTGATATAATTCTAAATAAATCATATCACAAGAAAGGAGTCATTATGAGAAACACAAAAAAATTATTAGTAGCGATGGGATTGGCATTTGCCGTTTTGATTTCGGCTATGCCAATCCAAAATGCAGATGGGAAACAGGTTATTGCACAGGCGGCAACTATCAAATTAAGCAGAAAGACTCTTAATTTAAAAATTGGAGAATCCGCAACATTAAAGATAAGCGGAATGAGGAAAACTGCTAAATGGAGTAGCGGCAATAAATATGTTGCTTCTGTAAATAAGTCTGGAAAGGTTCTGGCGGTTGGAGAAGGAACAACGTACGTAAAAGCAAAAATTGCAAAGAAAACGCTTTCTTGCAAAGTTACCGTCACTTCTTCCTTTAATGCAAACCAGATAAAGAAAAACATTTCAATTGAATACCAAGACAGTGGTCATGGAGTTGTTGCTATCTTGAAAAACAACAACAAGGTAAATGTTGATCTGGACGCAAAACTTGTATACTACAAAAACGGTAAAATGCTGGATAGCAAAAGCGATTGTAACAGAGCTTTTGAATCCGGTAAGGAATGTGTTCTTTATTTTGATGCACCGAGCGATTCTGATTATAACGATGTTTCTTATGATAACTATAAAATGTCGTTGAGTGTTGATGAAGCAACAAATGCTGTTTGTGATGTTCGCAATATAATGGTTCAATCGGACATTGGAGCAGATAATGTTACGGTTGAAGCTACAAACGATTCCGGAAAAGATTTTTCATTTGTAAAAATTTCTTGCGTAATGTATGATGCATCTGGAAACTTGATCAAATATGATTATCATTATGCAGAATGTGAAAAGAATGGAGATACAGATTATTTTTCATTTAGTTTTCCGTACGATTCAAATTACGATACGATCTATCCGAGCAGTTATAAAATATATGTTGATGAAGCATATACATATACTTGGTTACAGTAAAAATTGAAAGATAAATGATACTTAAGCCGTGGAAACACGGCTTATTTTAATTAAAAAGCTGATTGACACAAAATCAAAAATAGTCTTTCCTTATTACTAAGGAAACAACCTTATCCGTGAAGATGCGGATTACTTACTCGAACGCCATACTGTACGAAAGAGGAAACCAATGTGATTTCACAAGCGGTTTCCTCTTTTTTATTCAGATAAAAATGTATGGAGGTAGACACGAATGAAAAAATCACAACTTATGCTTAAGATTCAAAACAGCATTGAGGTATTTGAGAATCCGATATTCGGACAGATAAGAATGACCATGGTAGATGATGAACCGATGTTTTGCCTTGTTGATGTTTGCAGGGCATTGGAAATGAGTAACCCAACAATGGTCGCGCAGAGGTTAGATGAAGATGAACGCACTAAGTTAGACTTAGGGCGTGCAGGAGAAACAAATTTCATTACAGAGAGCGGCTTATATGCAGTTATTGTTCGGAGCGATAAACCGAACGCAAAGAAGTTTCGCAAGTGGGTAACATCCGAGGTTCTCCCTACAATCCGTAAAACAGGTGGGTATGTCAATAATGATGAATTATTTATTTCCACTTACCTGCCATATGCAGATGAAAACACTAAGCTGATATTTTCACAGACATTAAAAACTGTTAGGGAGCAGAATGAAACCATTAAAAGACAGCAGAAAGAAATCATCCATAAGGAAGATGTTATTATCGGACTCGTTGATGATATTGACTTGGCAACTAAGAGACAGCGGATAACGCAGATTGTCCGTTTCGGTGCCGATGGAAAGTATCAAGAACGCTATTCGTTGCTTTATGGAGAATTTGAAAGGAAATATCACTGCAACCTTAAATCAAGGATGGAAGGGTGCACGCTCAAGCCAAAAGTAAGAAACAAGATGGATTATATCGACAGGGAAATGGGAATGATTCCGCAGTTGTACGAAATCGCTTGCAAACTTTTTGAAAACGATGTAGAAAAGCTGAAATCTGAATGGGAATCAGTAGTAGCTTAAAATTTAATCAAATGGATAGCATCTACCAAACGGTAGGTGCTATTTTTATACCCATTTTTAGGAGGTAAACGATGGGATATGGCGGATATTTAGTAAAGTTTGGTAATTATACCATACCGAACAGTTTAATAAAGCAGGACACGTTTAGTTCCTATGTGAACATGCAGGACAAAGACCCATGGACGGATGAAAACGGATATGAGCATCGTGATGCCGTGGAATTGAAAGCCTTAAAGGTTGAGTTTGAAACCAAAGCCATGCTGACCGAAAAGCAGTTTGATGATTTTTGGAAGAATATCGAAAAGAACTATACTAAGGCAAAGGAGCGCGGTGGATATATCACGGCATACGTGCCGGAGAAACGCGGATATGTGACACAGTACGGATATATCGCTGATATTCAGCCAACGTTCTATTCTGTGGCACATGGGAAGATTAAGTATGACGCAATCAAATTTTCATTTATAGGCGGTGTATATGATAAATAGCAGTTTGAAAGAAAAGTATTGGGATTCCGCGACAGATAAGCAGATGGTCATATCTGTTGTTGGAACGAATCAGAAAATAGACAATTCGATGCTTGAAATCGGTACGTTTGCGCTTGAAGAAAGCCTTTGTTCGGAGTCTGAATTAAAGTTTGGAGCGTGCGAAGCGAATTGCGTAAAATTCACAGCACGAAACACCGCAGGAAACATTATTGGAAAGACAATCTCTATCGAAGAAACGATTGACGGAGATAGCGAAAATCCGATGCCATACGGAGTTTTTAAGGTGGCATCCGATGTTCCTACGGCTGACCGGACAAAACGGCAGATTACGGCATATGACGCTATGTATGACATTATCAATGCAGACGTAAAGTCTTGGTATGCAGGACTTAGCTTTCCAATGACGCTTAAGCAGTTCCGTAATAGCTTCTTTACGCATCTTGGAATTGCGCAAGTGGAAACAAGCCTTGCCAATGATTCCATGACGGTCAATAAGACGATTGTAGCCACACAGACGGACGATTCAAGCGCAGTCACAGAAGAATCCGCTATCAGTGGGAAAACGGTTGTAACGGCAATCTGTGAGATTAACGGATGCTTTGGAAATATCAACCGGAATGGCAAGTTTGAATATGTCTTTCTAAAAGCAATCACAAGCGCACTTTATCCGGCAGAAGATTTGTTTCCGGCAGACAATTTATTTCCGTCTGACGCAAATACAGAGTCCATGACCGGACACTATATCACGTTTGATTACGAGGACTTCCAAAGCAAGGAAATCACACAGCTAGAAATCAAGACAAGCGAAGATAACGCTGGTGCTATTGCTGGAACTTCCGGAAACAACTATTCGATTACAGGAAACTTTCTTGTATCAGACAAGACCGGAGCAGAGTTGGAACAGATTGCAAATAACCTATTGCCGATTATGAAACAGGCGGTATACACACCGATAAAAAGTTGTACTTGTGTCGGAAATCCATGTCTGACACTTGGAGAACCCATCCGGTTCAACACCACAAGAGAGATTGTTGAAACGTATCTATTGCAACGCACCCTAACCGGAGTGCAAAGCAAGAGAGATTCAATCTCGGCACAGGGTACGCAGACACACTCTGCAAAGGTTAATTCTATTAGAGATACGATTGAAAGCGTGGAAAGACGTACTGGAAAGTTAGAGAGGAACGCAGACCATCTTCAATCCACGTATGAGGATTTAGAAGAGCAGACAAATACCAAGTTTGAGCAGACTGCAAATAGCATTACCGCAGAAGTCAATCGTGCACAAAAAGCGGAAGGGCAATTAGACGCATCATTGGAATTGAAGTTAGGCAGAGATGAGAACGACCAAGTCGTTTCTATGATTAATGCAAGTGCAGACCAGATTATGCTTCGAGGAAACAGGCTTATAATTCAAAGCAATAACTTTGAGCTTGATGCGGATGGACGAGTTACAATTATTGATTCACTTAACTTCCTGTCAACATCACAAGGCGATAACCTAAAAATTATTGGTCTTGATGGACGAGGCAGACCAATTCTTCAAAACATTCGTGTCGACACAAGCTCTGTAAAAGATCAAGATGGCGTAGATCTAGGTGATCATGCTAGCACAGCAGACAAAGCTACAACAGCAGACAAAGCTACGGAGGCAGACAGTGCATATCAGTGTGTTATAGCATCAGGCGCATATTTTTTGAAAGGACGTACAGGTAGTGATAATGTACAGATTTCTGGTCATGGAAATTTAATTCCTAATTCAAGTTCTGTATATTGTGGAACTACGGAAAATCCATTTGCTGGAGGATATTCCACAGGCGGCTGGAAAACAACATCTGACCGTAGAAAGAAAAAAGATTTCCGAAAACTGTTAGAGGATGATCGGTTTGAACGATTTTTTGAGTTGCTACAACCGATGAAATATAGGCTCATAGAAAATGACGAAAAAATGCACATTGGATTTGTTGCACAGGATGTAGAACAGGCAATGAAACGTTGTGACATATCTGAAAATGAGTTTTACGGACTTGAGCATGCAGTATTCTCCGAAAAAGATTTTGAATCTAATGAGGAATGGGAAAAATTCTTAGAGCAGAATGGTGGAGCAAATGATATGTATACATTGTGCTACCAAGAGTTTATTGCTTTAAATACTGCCATGATACAGAAATTGCAGAACAGGTGTAACGATTTTGAACGCAGACTATCCGCGTTAGAAAGGAAGTGGTTTGATGGCATATCAGAAAATCTATAGCCGCGAATATTGGGAGAATCTTCCAAGTGAAAAGACTGCAATTAATCGAAATAGGTTAAACAACATAGAGGGCGGCATTGATGCGATTGACGACCGTGTGTGCGCACTCGATACCACAAAAGTTGACTTGACCAAAGCTAACGAACTTGTAAAGGAAATCCTTTGGGATGAATCAAACGGAACATTGACCATAGTAAAGATGAACGGTTCACAGGCTATGATTGATACCAAGCTGGAAAAGTTGGCTGTCAACTTCAAGTACAACCCGCAGGCACAGCAACTTGTGATAACGCTAGATGATGGTACAACGCAGAATGTAGATTTATCCACATTGATTACAGAATATGAGTTCTTGGATTCTGATACAATCGCATTTGCAATCGGCAGCGACGGTAAGGTGTCCGCAATCGTGAAAGAGGGAAGTATCCAAGAAAAGCATCTGCGCCCGGATTATCTTGCAGATATTAAAGCGGAATCTGCCAAGGCGGTAGCATCTGCCAAAAGCGCAGGAACGTCCGAAACCAAGGCGGCAAAATCTGCCATAGATGCCAAGGACAGCGCAGACCGGGTGCAGGGAATCGAAGACGAGATTAACAAGAAACTCACAATGACAGAATTTGATGTGAATGAGGATGGGGAGTTGATTTACACGGACAATGCGGCATATAACTTTGTCGTTGACAATGACGGAAATTTGAATTGGGAGGTGGCTTAAATGGCTATAGCAGGAAGAGTAGCAATCGTGCCTAAAGGCGAGTGGAGCGCAAATGCTACATATAAGAGATTGGATGCAGTGACATATAACAATACACTGTATTTTGCAAAAAAAGATGTTCCGGCAGGAACGGCGACAAGTAACACGGAGTATTGGTCAAGGTCGATTGTGGGTGGTGCTGGTGCGATTGCAACGAAAGAGGATGCCGGAATTGTAAAACCTGCAGATGGGCTTACAGTTGCGGAAGATGGAACCCTTGAGGTTAGCATTGACGGAACAACACTCACTATGGATCAGGTCAACAATGTAATCAAGCTGGCTGACACTTTAAAAGATAAGATCAACGGAGCGTTTCCGGCGGCAAACTTAATTAACAACCTTACAACCACAGAAGCAGGATTCGGGCTGGATGCCCGACAGGGAAAGGCGCTTGATGATAAAATTACTGAAATAAACGGCAGTTTAAATACAACAATAAAAAGAGCTAATACATTAGATGGAAACGAAGCATTAGGCACAACATGTTATGGGAAACCTTGGCTTGTTTTAAAGGAACTATTTGACAAAATTCCAACTGGTATAAGTGTATTCGTAACAGTTGCGGCAGCGTCTTATTTAACAATAGCACACAATATGGGAACGTATGCAACATTTATAGTTTTTTGTTATGAGCAAGCAAATTGCTATCATGTATTCAAGACAGCCAGCAATTGGAGCGTAGGAGTACTACAGGCTGGAAACTATAAAACCTTCTAAGCCTTTGCATAAACAACTAATATAGTGGTATTAAACAAGGTTTGAGATTTACTCCATTCCACGTAACTTTAAAGGTCGTATTTTCGATACTAGTAGATGAAAAGCTAATACTGTTCCCTCCTGTAAGAGTGTCACTAATTTTTGTGTATTGAAAAAGATAGTTCGTAGAATTGATAAAATATATTGCTGCGCCTAATATTCCGTCTTGTTTGATAATAATAAACGCAACGCCTCTATACTGGATAGTTATACCATCATTAGAAAAAGGGTATATAATTCTACCAATTTTATTATTTAAACTGCCGTTTAAACAAAAACACAGAACGAATGTTCACGTAACTCATAAACAATTTTTATCACAGAAAGGAGTTAAAAATCATGGATAAAATTATTTTAGCCAACAAAACAGAGTTCGAAATTGCCGATGGTGCAAGCCTTGGAAACATCCAGATCAAGGCAGAGAATTTCGACGGGATTAAAACGATCACGGACGCTTTTGCAGAGAACAACATTGCAAAAGTGACATTCACCCACAACGGGGAAGTGTCCGGGGAATACACAGACCTTAAATCCGATGGGTTTTCTTACAATCCAAACGTGGGAGAGGACAGGAAAGAAGATGGCACATACACTGTAACTGTTCGACTTCGGACAAAGACGGAAATGGAAAAGGCAATTGATGAGCTTAAAGCCGGGCATGAAGCAAACGCCGGAGCAATTCAGGATCTTGCAGATATGGTAGCAGGAGGTGAAGCATAATGGTTAAATTTTATGTAAGACGTATTCTTGTAGACAAGAAAATGACAATTGATGAAGTGCCGATGCGTTGGCGCGCAAAAGTGCAAGAAGAGATTGAGAAACAGCTTTCCGCTTCTCTGCAATGACATTTCTTGTCGAAACTTGCGACCGAAAAATGTTGAAATCATGCATATTGTAGTGATACTATGGACTTGTCCGAAAGGACACTTCAAGTTCTGGTGGGGATGAAGCTTGGCATTGGCTTTGTCCCCAAGTTGTTATTGACTATGCCGAACATACGTTTTGTAATATCTGTATCGCTACATAGGGCACATGATTGGGGGTTTTGAGGTTGGGAGAAGAGTACTACAAAAATGAAATCATTAAACTCATTGAAAAATGCGACAATTTGCATTGGTTAAAAACCATATATGCATACATAAGCAACTTATTAAAATAGGAAAAGAGCCAAGGGTTTGCGCATTGCCCTTGGCTCTTTTTTACTTTTTGTCTGAAATCATATCAACTAAATTTTCTAAGGCTGTCCAATCATTTTCGCTTAACTTGCACAGCGCAGAAACAAGTCGATACTTAAAGTTTTCATCACCTAGTCTTTGGATTTCTCCAAGCATTGCTGAAATCTGTTCGTCTTTTGATAATTCAACAAACATTTCTCCGTTTCCGGTGCGAAGCCAATCTTGATTGACATTAAATTTTTCACATATATCAAAAATTGTTCTTTCGGACGGTTTTTTTGTTCCTGTTTCAATTTGCGCTATAAAATTTCTCGAAAGACCAATTTTTGAGGAAAATTCTTCTTGTGTTAATCCTAATCGACTTCTTAATTCTTTGATTCTTTCATTCACTATTTATCCTCCTTTCATATATACTATATAACAAAAATGTCCCCTAGTCAACAAAAAAGTATTGACAAAATGTTTCTTGGGGACTATACTTTGTTTACAAGGTCAACAAAACCTTAAAATTAAAGGAAAGAGGTGAGAACATGAAAGAGATTAAATCAGCAAATGACATAATTGTTGTTCCGGTTTCTTATTTTAATGGAATGGAAAAGGAATTGCAGAAGATTCTAAACAAAGTGGATATTCACGATATGGATGTCATGGAACAGGTTCTTCATATGCGGAAGTGGCTGAAAACCAAAACCGTATATGAAGAAACAAAGAGATTATATCCTAATCTCCGTTTGGAAAATATTCATTTGCTTTTACCACAAGAAGAAGAGAGTTCTTGTGAGTGTACTGATAAAACAGACAGTGAATAGATTCTGCTGTTGTGTCGCATAGCGGATTGCCAAACGTTTCAGGAACATTTAGTTCCCAACAGAAATTATTTATATTTGCGAACGTTATTTCATTTTCGGCTAATATCTTTGCCATCTTTTCTCGGTCGCAGGATATTGTAGAAAAATCGCAAAACAAAAAGTATTTCAAATTGCATCGCCTCCCTTATTTGATGATAAGGGAATTATACCACAGAAAGGAGTGAAAATATGGATAATTTGGTACACATTGGAAATGCAGATATTTCCATCAAAGAGTACAAAGGCGAGCGAGTGGTCACATTTAAGGACATTGACATGGCACATGAAAGACCGGACGGAACAGCAAGACATAGATTTGCTGAAAACAAGAAACATTTTGTTGAGGGCGAAGATTATTTCGTTTTGAAGCCGTCAGACCTTGAAAATACTGAATTGGACGGATTTCGTCCAGTAGGAATTGATGCCGTGAGTCCGAGAGGAACAGCACTCATTACCGAACAGGGCTATCTGATGTTGGTCAAATCTTTTACGGATGATTTGGCATGGGAAGTACAAAGAAAACTAGTTTCTTCCTATTTTAATGTACATCATAGTGTCAACGATCAGTTATCTCCGGAATTGCAAGCATTGCAAGGGCTTCTTAATCAGATGGTTCAAAAAGAACTTGCTGACAAGGAAAGAGACAGACAGATTGCCAAGGCGCAGGACACAGCACAGAAAGCCATTGAGACAACTGAACATATCAAAGAAGCAGTGAAGCCGGTATTTGATAATTGGAGAAATGAAATCAATGCCAAGTTTAACCGGATTCAGAGAAATGCAGATTGTCAATTCAATGTATTGAGGACTGAAATGTATTCAGAACTTGAACACCGTGCCGGATGCGACTTGAATAGAAGAATCAGAAACAGACGTGAGCGCATGGCAGAAAGCGGATGCACGAAAACAGAAATCAGCGCATTGAACAAAATGGACATTATTGAGGATGATAAGAAATTGCGTGAAATCTTTTCGAAAATCGTAGCAGAGTATGAAATCAGATATTGCGCATGAAAGGAAGTGATTGTATGAGCGAAAAAGAAAAGCGAGTTGTCGAAAAACTTCGTGATGCCATTCCGAATATGACAGATTTTCAGAAAGGATATGTTCTTGGAATGGTAGAAAGTTCTGCTTCAAAACATGGCGAGCAGGAAGAAGAGAGCGACGAAAGGGGGTTAGGGCATGGAACACAAACCACAAAAAATTGAAATCAAGCCGAGAAAAGAGGGCGAGCCACCGTCAAGCATTCATCTTTTTGTAGATGGGCATGAAATCAAAGGAATTAGAAAACTTGATTTTTCTGTGGAGCCAAACGGTCTTCCACATTTGGTGCTTGATTTACAGGCATTTAATTTGACGGTTGATGCCGTTTGCTTGATATATCAGGAAAAAATCGGGGCAATCAATCTACAGATTGCAGACGAAGAAAACGAAAGGGGTGAGAATGGGTGGAAGTAAAAAGATACCGGCTTTTAGACGAAGAAGGGAAAGCTGTAATTGTAAAGAAAGACAAGGATAGATATATCGGTCTTGACGAATTGGCACAGCACATAGCAATGAATATCGTTGATGATTACCAAAGCATTTTGGACGGCGATAAGAAAATCGAAGATACAAACATTGAATTATCCGTCAAAGTCCTTACCGCCATTTCTCCGGTCATTAAAACATATTAGAAATGTTTTATGTTACGGAATGGGTTTTCTGCCGCTTCAACGCTAGAGGGTTGATTTTCTTCTTTCGGTAGAGATTTTTTGATTTCTTCGCAGTATTGGTCGTACTTGGTTTTGAAATCACTGAAAGAATCATTACATCCACAAATTTTAGCGATAGCGTAGGCAGATACATATTCATTGTTCAAAAATTCACCTCCCTTATTTGATGATAAGGGAATTATACCACAGAAAGGAGAGCTATGAACGAATTACAGATTTTTAATTCGGAAGAGTTTGGAGAGATTCGGACAATCACAAAGGACGGAAAGACATATTTTGCCGGAAGTGATGTTGCGAAAGCGTTAGGATATGCAATACCTCACAAGGCAGTGCAAACTCATTGCAAGGGGGTTCTAAAATGGAACATCCCTACTAGTAGCGGAAACCAAGATGTTTTATTCATAACAGAGGGGGATATTTACCGGCTCATTATGAAATCTAAATTACCTAGCGCAGAGAAATTTGAAAAATGGGTAATGGAAGATGTACTTCCGTCAATCCGTAAGAATGGCGGCTACATAGCAGGGCAGGAAACCTTATCTGATGAAGAGTTGCTTTCCAAGGCGCTTATGGTTGCACAACGAAAGATTGACGAAAAGAACAACATTATTGCCATGCAGGACTCACGAATCCAAGGAATGATACCTAAAGAGATTTTCGCTGATGCAGTATCAGCAAGCCATACATCAATCCTCATTGGAGATTTGGCAAAACTGATTTGCCAGAACGGTGTGCAGATAGGACAGAAGCGGTTGTTTGAATGGTTACGAGAGAATAACTTCCTTATTAAAAGCGGTACTTCTAGGAATATGCCAAAACAGAGATATGTTGAACAGGGATTGTTTGAGGTTAAGGAAAGCAACATTCAGAATCCGGACGGTTCCGTAAGAATCACAAAGACAACGAAAGTTACCGGAAAAGGACAGGTTTACTTTGTAAACAAATTCCTGAAAGGAGCATGAATGAAAAAAGTAATCCAATTCATCATAGGTGCGGTTGCAATGGAGTATTCCTTGGTTGCCGCGTGTTATATGGATAGTGAGGGAGCGTCCGGGGATATGTCGGCTATTAAATTTGTAGCCGGTGCGGTAATCGCGGCAATTATGTATTACTGGTCGGAAGTAGACCGGAAGAGAGCCGAACTTGACAAGCGAATTAAGAGAAAACGCAGAATGAGAGAGGATGCATGGTAGGCGTTGTGTATATAAGTGGCACGAGATGTTCCACGAAAGAAAAGCGTATGCTTGCTGAACTTTTGGCAGGGAAACGAAAGAAACAGAATGATAAAGATAATTTTGAAAAGGTTCTTGACAGAGAAATGGGAAGGAGAAGCAATGGAGAACAAAATAACATTGATCGGTGATGTTGTATCGGCACCAAGGGAAAGCCATACAACGTCAAGCGGTAAGAAATTTTATAAATTTTTCATCGGAGTTGAAAGAAGAAGCGGAGTTGCAGATATTCTTCCGGTACTGTTTGATGAAAAAATCAGCGATACAGAAATGAGCGGAACGGTATGTGTCAGTGGGAAGATAATTACTAGACGCGTAAAAACCGGATCTGGAAAAGCTATTCTTACATATGTTATGGCTGATGAAATCGCAAAACCAGAGGATGATAGCCCTTTGAATGAAGTAAGCCTTGATGGAATCATCGAGGAAAAGCAGCTTAGAGAAACGCCACTTGGTCGTAAAATCTGTGATGTGAAACTCAAAAACATAAGAGAAAACGGGAAAGAGGATTTGATTACTTGCATTGCATGGGGAAAGGGCGCAGAGTATACGGACTCGCTTGCTTTAGGCGATGCGGTGAGTGCATACGGAAGATTACAGAGCCGGAGATACAAGAAAACGTGTAAAGATGGTCGAGTTGTGGAAAAAGTTACATATGAGTTGTCAATAAAAGGAATCGTGGGGGTGTAACATGGGAAAGAAAAATTACGTCTGTGTTCCAAGGGATGAGTATGAAGAACTGATTGAGTGCAAGTTACATATCAACATGTTGCACAGATACATTACAAAAGAACATGAGATTAACATCAAATTGCACGGATGCAAACAGGGCACAGCAGGTATGCTGACAATCGAAACTTTGAGCGGATATATGGATAACGAAAAGCATTTCGATAGACTGAAAAGAGAATTTAAAGAAAGGGTGAGACAAAAATGCGAATGATTTTAAAATCGTTACATATTGAAAATTTCAAGGGGGTAAAGGATAAGACATACGAATTTGGCAAGACAACAAGGATTTCCGGCATGAACCGTAGAGGAAAGACCACAATCGGGGCGGCATGGTACTGGCTGATTTCTGATAAGAACTATGAGCTTGTCAGCAATCCAAACATTAGACCGGACAATGTAGAAGATTGCATTCCGACTGTTACTGCAAATGTCGGTGTAGACGAAAAAGAAATCACTCTTTCCAAGATGCAGAAGCGAAAAGTCGGAAAGCCGGATAAAAATGGAGTTTCGAAAATTACAATCACAAATACATATGAGATCAATTCTGTGCCTAAGACAGAACGTGATTTTAAGGCATATCTGGAAGAATTAGGGTTTGAGTTTGATAAATTCCTCATTTGTTCGCACCCGAATGTGTTTACCAAGGATTTGTCGTTGAAGAAAAAACAGGATGAAATGAGAAAATCCTTATTCGCTATGGCAAGTGCAAAAACAGATTTAGAGATTGCGCAAATGAATAAAGAAACTGCGGATGTTGCCAAATTGCTTGAATCCTACAAATTTGAGGAAATTGAAGCGATGAACAATGCTTCCAAGAAAAAAGCGGTTGATCAGTTGGATGCAATCCCGAATCAAATTATCGGTTTAGAGTCAGCTAAGGTTGATGTGGATGTGGCAGAGCAGGAACTTGCCAAGGCTGATCTGGCAAGAAGAATCGCTGAATGCGATAAGAAGATTGCCGGTGCCGATCATTCGCTTGACGAATTGCGCGATAAGGAAATGCGGTTACAACTTGATATATCCGGAATTACACAGACGATGAACCGCGAATTATCCAATCGTAGATACGAAATTGATGCTGATCTGTGCGGTTGCGAAGATGAATTAAAACATCTGGAGCAGACGATTTCTTTGAAAGAAAATCAGATTGTCGGTAATGAAAAGGCTATCACAGATGCGGATGCAGAACGGAAGAAAATTGGAGAAAAGTACAATGCAGAATATGCCAAGGCATTTGATGAAGCGCCTTACCTGTTTGACGAATCCAAGTGGGTATTTGATGAAAATAGCACTGTTTGTTCACTGTGCGGTCAGAAGTTGCCAGAAGATAAAATCGAGCAGTTAAAGGCTGATTTTGAAAGCCGGAAAGAAAAAGCCAAGGCGGATGCGGAAGAAAAACTGAAAGCAAAAAGATTTAAGTTTGACACTGACAAAAAGGTTGAACTGAATCGGTTGAATACTATTGGCACCGAGAAGAAAGAACTTATTACCGAACTTACAAAGAAAAATGCTGATCTGAATACAGAAATTGACGCTTTAAAGAAACAGGAACAGGATGCCATTGCAAAGAAAGAAGAACTTTCGAAGCAGTTATCCGAGATCCCGAGCGAAGCTGATTACACGCAGAATGAAGATTATGTGAAACTGAAAGCAGAGCGTGACAAGGTTCTCGCCGATATTGAAAAGCTGGAATCTGATGGTGCGGACAAGGTTGTTACTGATTTGAAAGTCGAGAAAGCAGATCTGCAGAGCCAGCTTGATGAAGTAAATAGTATCATTGCACAGGCGGCTAACAATGTCCGTATTGATGAACAGATCGCGGAAAAGAGACAGGATCAGCGTAAATATGAGCAGGCTAAGGCCGATGCAGAAAAGATTCTTTATCAGCTCAAAGAAGTTTCAAAGCGAAAGAATGGGTTACTTGTTGAAGAAATCAATCAGCATTTCGGTATTGTGCGTTGGAAGTTGTTCGATTTCCAGAAGAACGGAGAATATAAGGAAGTTTGTATTCCTACGGTACTTGATGAAGAAACCGGCATTTATAAGGTATTCGGGGACACAACAAACACTGGCAGGGAAATTGAAGCGAAGATTGATATTTGCAACAGTTTTCAGAAGTTCTTTAATATGTATGTTCCGATTTTCCTTGATGGTGCAGAAAGTATCAATGATGAATATGTACCGGCTGTTGATACGCAGCTAATTCTTCTGACAGTAACAGAGGACAAGCAGTTGAAAGTCGAGGGAGTGTAGGATGGAAACGTTAGGGAAAATTTTAAGCATCGAAGAAATAACGAATGTATCTTTAGAAAATACCGGTTCGTTAAATGGTAGCAATGGGTCTAGGCTTGGCATCATGCAGATGATGAGCTGTTTAATGGGCGGTGCATCTTATGATGGGTACAAAGTCAAAACGGATAAGCATGAATTTCTTTTGCTGATTGACAATGGACAATGTTGTTGTGAAAGCTGGGGATATTTCTACTTAAATGATGATGAACAGGAGTTTATCGGTTCTGAATTAAGAGCGGTAAATCTTACAGATAAGGCTCTTAATAAGAAAAAGGTAGATGAATCCGGCTATTACGAAGATTGCGGCGGTATTCAGTTTGTTGATTTCGAAACTGATAAAGGCACATTACAATTTGCAGTCTACAATGCGCATAACGGCTATTATGGCCATCCAATTATATTCGCAAAGGATAAAGAAATTTTCCATCAGGATACGTTGTAGAAAGCGAGGTTGTCGAATGTCAAGAGTAGGGACAAGCAACAACGTCACACAGCCGGATGCAAGGTGTATGTCATGCAAGCGTTGGAAGAGTGCAAGTAAGGGGTTCTGGGGAAGAGACGGACATTGTTCTCTTCCGTATTGCGAGAAAGATATGAGAAATAAAGGAAAGAGAGGTCGTGTACATGGATGATATTGAAAAGTTGAAGGCTGAAAACTCAGATTTGCGAACAAAGGTAGACGAACTTGAGCGTAATGAATATAGCCTTATAGAAAAACTTAGAAAAGTCTCAGAAACAAACGAAAGACTTTTGCGTATTCTTGAAAATTTGTCAAATGGATATGTGAAAAAGGAGAGGTAATTATGCAGTATATCAAAGCGAAATTCCCAAACAGCACCAGAAGTTATACATACCGCACCGAGGATTCCGTAAAAGCCGGTGACACGGTTGTAAATGCTAAGGGTGCAAAGCTGGCAGTTACAGATGAAATCGTGGATATGAAGTGGGTGGAGACCTACGGTGCTGATAAGGTGGCGGTTGTGAAAAAGTATGAAGAGCCGGTAGATGCCGGAGAAAGCGAGGAATAAATTATGATTAAATCAGATTTTGGAACAGTAGAGGTAACAGGTTTTAAACCGGTTGTAATGGCAGAGTTCGTGTCACTGTTAGAGGTTTTAAAGCACGAGCTTGGGAAAGAAGATTACAACCGCATTTTACAGGATGCGGACAATACAAAGAAGTCCGGTGATGAACCGGAAGAAAAGGAAGTGGACTTTGAGCCACATTTAGTACAGCCGGATGTAACTGTCGACTACGGACGTATCGGAGAAGAAACGAACATTTGTGACATTACAGGGGAAAATTTGAGCGTTGGAGATACAGTAAATTTATATGCCATTGAGGACAACGGACAGGTTTCATTCAGAGGGGAACATTCGATTGTGAAATACGATAATTCGGAGTTTGTGATGGGAGTGAGCGGAAGCAAATTCAACAGGGGATTTAGCAACAATAATTTTGAGTGGCTCATCATTCTGAACAGACGGCATAAGGAAATCAAAGACGGAGAAACGGTGGATTGTATTAAGTACATTAAATCAGAAAGGGCAGGTAAGTAATTATGGCAGAGAAAAACAGTTTAGAGGTACAGAAAGTCAACACTGCGGTCAGCCAGTGGACTAATTCAATCACGAACCTTGTTACAAAGGATTTTGAGTTATGCGGTGTGCCGTATGATGATTATTCAAAGCAGTGCGCCATGTCAGCTATGACAAGCATTTATCAGCTTGTTAAGGATAGCGATAAAATCAAGGATTTAAACGAACTTGATACATCAAATCTGCGTGAGGTTGTCGGTCAGTGCGCAAGTCTTAAACTTAATGCAAATGCAGTGCCGAGAGAGTGCTATTTTCAGCTTAGGACAAAGAAGTCCGGAGGCAACTATGTGCAGGTTGTAGAAATGGGAATTGAGGGAGACGGCAACGATGCATTACTTCGTAATTATGGAGAGAATGTAGATACCGTATATCCTTGTTGGCTTGTTAAAGATGGGGACGAGTTTTCATATCCAAAACATAAAGGTATCGAAATGACACCGCCAGAGTGGGAAGAAATGGGACAGTCGCAGAAAGTTGTCCGTGTTGTTTATCCTCTGAAATTAAAGGACGGCACATTTCAGTATCTGATTGCAGAGAGAGACGGTGTAAAAGTCAATCTGTTTGCCCATGTGCGAAACAATCTGATGAATGAGACTTTTGGTATTTGCCAGAATCGTTACAAGGCATCTGCTGAACAGTTAGGCAAAATCAAGGCTAAGAAAGAGGAGATTTTCGATGCTTTGAGAAAATGCGCAACCGTTGATGAAATGTTGGGATGTGAAGTTGCAAAGCCTTATATCAGCGCGGCATGGATTGACACACCGGAATCAATGATTGTTCGTAAAATGCGCAACAATGCAATCAAGAAGTATCGCAAGGACTTCAATAGCATAGCAAAGCAGTCATTCAATCAGCTTGATGAAACCTATGTGCAGGCACAGGAAGAAATTTCCGAAAACGCCAATTCAGAGCCGTTTGTCGTAGCTGAATCCGAAGCGACCGACGGTGCAGCAGTCGAGCCGGAGAAAGCCGTTGAGAATGACGAGAACGTACCGGACTTTATGAAAGATTAGGAGGATATGAATTATGATTTTTGTTAAAATTGCAATTTTGTTATGGGTGTTGTTTTTCGTTATAGGAAAGTTTGTTGCTTCCGGCATTAGTCCAGCAGAAGAAATACGTCATGCTCTCGGCATTCCTTACAAGGTCACTTTTGGTAGGGTTGTTGTTGCAATCGTGTTTATAGCCGCACTCATTGATTCATTCGTGGCACTTATTTGGTTTCTGTTTTTTAGATGAGGAGGTTTTCTATGAGAGTTATATCGCAGGACGGAACGCTTGATATGCCATATGAAGAGGTGATTATTCAGAGATTTAAGTCAAGAATTTATTTCCTGAACAAAAACTTAATAGGTGTTGAGTCGCTTAATGAAGACATGCAAATTGCTGAATATTCCACCGAAGAAAAAGCGAAGAAAGCCGTGGAAATGCTTAGAGATGCATATATCGGTATGCCTATCGTAATGCAGAATGTTGATATTTCGGAAGATGTGGCAAGGGAATTTGAAAGATTAAAGAAATGCGGAATTATGGTGCAAACAGAAAATCAGCCGTCAAAAATAGAATGCATTAGCAATGCTATCTTTCATTTTCCTGCAGAGGAAGAATTGGAGTAGCCTATGGTTCACGTTTCATTTGACTTGGTGGATGAGTTTATTCCAAGAGTTCCAAAACATCGGTGCGAGGGCGAAAACGACACGATTAAACGGATATGCGTAGCACCAAGCATAATTGAAGCCTTGAACGCAATACCGCAAGCCGGGTTGGTGGTACGAAATATGAAATCGCTTGGCTTGCCGGTAATTATTCATTGTTACTATCTGAAAGCTGACAAGGTCATGAGTAATGATGAGGTTCAGAAATATGTGCCGGATGCGGAATTTACTGAGGAAATGTGGATATTGGAAAAACCCAAAGCTGTGAACCGTATTGATTACGAGATTACGGACTGCATTGTCAAACAGGGCGTAGATGTTTTTGGCAACGAACAGTTTGAGGTACGGCTTCCAGAGATTGAGCGAATTAAACATCAATCCAATATTGATAATTTTTTCAAAGTTTTTTGTCATAATCCGAATGAAAGAAAAATGAGAGAAATATTTGAAAAGCAAAGTTACAGAAAAGTTCTAGCGAATTTTGATGATGAGATTATCGAGAAAGCGAAGGGAGTGGTTGAAAATAAAGCTTAAAGTTTTAGGTTCCGGCTCGTCCGGTAACTCATACGCCTTAATTGCCGACAATGGAGAAATCCTTGCGATTGAAGCTGGATGTAAGTTTCTTGATTTCAAGAAGATGATTGATTGGAAAATCTCGAACGTGGCTGGATGCATTGTGAGCCACGAACACGGAGACCATGCACGATACATAAAGGATTTTATGAAATCCGGCATTCCAGTTTATACAGCCTTTGAAACGCAGACCGCACTTGAAACCATAACCGGAGAGCGTACAATAACCATTCCACCACGCAGACCACGTCAAATCGGCAGTTTTTCGGTAACACCATTCAATGTACCACATGATACAGAAATTGAGTGCTACGGCTATTTAATCAAGCATGAGGAAATGGGGCAGTTATTGTTCTTGACCGACTTGGAATACTGCAAGTACAATTTCTCGAAGCTTAACATTGAACATATCATGGTTGAAGCCAATTATAGTATGGACTTGGTAGACCGGAATGAGCCAAATTATGAACACCGTTTGCGAGGTCACATGAGCCTTGATACGGCACTTAAATTTATTCAGACGAACGACAACCCAGCTTTACGAAATGTCGTTTTAATACACTTATCGGACACAAGCGGAGATCCCGCGTTATTCCTACAACGAACGAAAGAAACAATTGAATATGGAGCGAATGTTTATGTGGCAGAAAAAGGGCTAGAGGTTGATATGAACCTTTGTCCGTTCTGAAAGAATGGAGGAAACATGAAATTATATATTTACAGTTTTCGAAGCGGAAAACTCGAAGAACAGGTTGCCGAAGCAAAAGAATGTGCCAAAACTTATGTGACATTGGAGGATGCAATTGGCGGATTTTACAAAGGAAGCAGAATCAGAAAAGAGTCTATTGGTAGCATTTGCGGATGGTCAGGAAACACGATAATTTTTTTGGAAAAAAACAGGAATGCGGCAATTGAAAAATTTATTTCGGGAGAAAGAAAGGAAGAAAAACTTGCAAAGGCACAACTTGATATTACACAGAAACGCATTGCGTATCTTGAAAATTTGAAATAGGTTGAAACACCTTGGCGAAAGCCTAAAAGAAACTGTCTTGTTTGGCGAATAGTTATCACAAACTTTATTGAAAGCCATGTTTTGGCGGTGCGTTCATCGTACCGCCCTTACAAAAGATTGGAGGAAAAAATTGAAATTATGTGAATACTGTATGGCTGAATTTGAGCCGAAACAACCAAATCAGAAATACTGTAGACCAAAATGCGCCAAAAGATTTGCGCAGTTTAGAAATTTTAAAAAGGCTGGAAGAACTGTGTATAAAAGAATATGCCCGAAATGTGGCAGACTGTTTATGACGATAGATGAACGAAAATTTGATTGCCAAGACTGCATCGGCAATGAAGTTAAAGAACGATTGAGAAATCCAAAGAAAAAGGATGATGAAATAAAGGCTGTGAATCATATGGCACGCGCTTCTGGCATGAGTTACGGAAAGTTTGTGGCTCAAATGAGCATGAAGCCATTGGAGAGGAAGTGATTGGGTTGGACTATAAGAAGTTTAGACAGGCAAAAGCTATTGAAGCAAAGAACAAAAAGCGTTGGCTGGAAGCAAATCCAAAGCTGGATGATGAAAGCGGGATATACACGTTGGTAAGGATTGACGAGGATGGCTTTCGGTACGCCTACGTGGGACAGGCAAAACACATTTTGACAAGGCTTGCGCAACATCTTGTTGGGTATCAGCACATTGATCTTTCGCTGAAAAAGCACGGTCTGTTTTCGCAAGACAACAAATATGGTTGGAAAGTTGGTTGCGCGCATTATCCAGAAAATGAGCTGGACGAGAAGGAGCAGTATATTATCAAACTGTATGCAGACAAAGGCTATCAACTTCGCAATAAAACAAGCGGTTCACAGGGCGAGGGCAAAGCTAAGATTGATGATTACCGTCCGGCAAAAGGCTATTATGACGGAATTAAGCAAGGCAAAAAGAGTCTTGCCAAGGAATTATCGCATATCGCCGAAAAGCACCTTGAAATCCGCTTGAAGCCGGAGAAACAGGGTAACAAAGTTTCTGAAAAGCAGTATGAGAAGTTTATGACTTTGATTTCTGAAAATACATATGAGGAGAGTGATTAAATGGCAGAAGTCAAGTGGATTAAAATCACAACAGATGTCTTTGATGATGAAAAGATTCTGCTGATTGAGAGTATGCCGAGTGCGGATAGCATCATTACGATTTGGTTCAAACTTCTTATTCTTGCCGGAAAACAGAATAACAACGGTGTGTTTATGATGAGCAACAAATTGCCGTTTACGGATGAAATGCTTGCCACCGTTTTCCGCAGAGATTTGAACACGGTAAGGCTTGCGCTTAAGACATTTGAAGAATTTGGAATGATTGAAGTTGTTGACAACGTGATAACGATTCCAAATTGGAATAAGCATCAAACACTTGACGCTTATGAGAGGAAAAAGGAACGTGACAGGCTGTATCAGCAGAACCGGAGAAAGAAGCAGAAAAACCTAATTGAGCAAAAATCGCCCGATAAATCGTCTTATGTCGCCGTTTCAGATAAAGAAGAAGAAAAAGAAGAAGATAAAGAGAAAGAAAATATAAAAGAAAATTCGCTGTCGACCGATTCTAAAGAGCCATTTGATTTTGACGATGCTTGGAAAAAGACTTTTGATATATACCCCAAGAAAACAGCGTACAGTACCTCTAAAACAGCTTGGATGGATAAAGTGCTAGAAGTTATCGAAGAGAACCAACCGGACATTGCACGGCTGTTATACAAAGCCACAGAAGCATATTTGAGTGACTATCAAGAAAAGAATCCTGATGATACGGATTTTCGGTACATTCCAAAATATGTTGATTGGCTGAAAAATGATTGCGATTATTGGCTGCAGATCGCGGAGAAACGAGGTGATTGCATTTGACAGAAGCAGAGTTCGGAGTGATCGGGTGCATATTGATTGACAATGATGTGCTAAATAGCATCTGGCGAACGCTGAAACCGGAAATGTTTAGTTCGGATTTTGCGCAGGACACATACAAGGAAATGCTTGCAATGTATGACCGGAATGAAAGTATCGACCCAATGTCGTTATCAATGGCGCTTGAAAATCACAAATACACACAGGAGCAGATTAGCGAATTGATGAAATCCTGTATTACCGGAACAATCACTTCAACCATGGTTAAAAGTTATGCCGATGCGGTTGCGAAAGAATACAAGGCGAGAATGGTTCGGGAAATGTATCAGAAATCTAGTTTAAAACCATGTGACATTGATGATACAATCAGCGATCTTCTTACGAGACTTGAACATTTGCAAGAGGGAAAAGAAGTAAAGCTAAAACCAATGAAGCAGATTGCGGTTGAGAATAAAGACAAATATTTCAACGAAAGTGTTGGAGAGGGCGGTATAAAAATTGGGTTATCGCAACTTGATGATGCACTTGGAGATCTTGAACGCGGTGACGTAACAGTAATTGCCGCAAGACCGGCAGTTGGAAAATCCGCACTCACAACGCAAATCATTGGGAATATGGCAAAAAAAGGACTTAAAGTCGCATATTTCAACTTGGAGATGATCGATAAACAGGTGTATGAGCGATTTATTTCAAGACTTGCAGAAATTGGTCTTACGAGAATCAGAAGGGCAAAGGCTTTTCTTGGAGATGAACAGGAAAAATTTAACCAAGCAAATGAAGAAATGAGTGATTATCAATTATGGGTTGCATCCGGTACTGTATCTCCGAGAGAGATAAAGTCAGAATGCAGACACCAAAACTTTGATGTTATCGTTGTTGACTATCTGCAGTTGCTTATGCCGGATAACAGATATTCCGGAAGAAACGAAGAAGTAGCATCAATTTCAAGAGGTTTGAAATCTGTTGCAAGAGACTTAAATACCCATGTGATAGCACTTTCACAGATAACAAGAGCTTCCGAAAGCAGAGACACAAAAGAGCCTACCATGGCAGAGTTGAGGGAATCCGGGGCAATCGAACAGGATGCGTCAAACATAATTATGCTGTGGAATCTGTCAGACAATGACAAGGGAGCCAAAGGTGTAAAAATCGAAAAGAACAGACAGGGAATGACAATGCGTGAAGCAATGGGGTTTGATGGAGATCACATGAAGTTTGTTGAAATCGAAAAACCGTTTGATGATGTTGTTGCGGAAATCAAAAAGAAAGAACGTGGGGACGGATTCAAGCCATACAATGGCGATTGTCCATTTTAGAGGTAGCGGATATGGCAAGTGCAAAGATTGAAAAGGGTTCGGAAGAATGGCAAGTATTTATGGATTATTGGCAATTCATTCAGAAATACTATGCGCCAGACAACAACGATTCCTGGTGGGACGAAGTTGTAAAAGCCGGAGAATCATTGATAAGCAAATACAAGGGCATGGAGATTGAAGAGCGTGCAAGACAGCTTGTATTGAGTCATTTTGCATGGTTGGAAATCACATACAGAAAGGAGAAAACAAAAAATGAGTAACGCGTTGAGACGGAAGAAAAAGCCGACATTTTACACAAAACAGGAAATGCGGATTATCGGTCAAAATGATTTTGAAAAGAGAAATGCTGATAAGGTTATATCAAAATCATACAAAGAGTTTGTCGTGATCGGTTACATAATTTTGCATGATAAATTTGGGTTCGGACAGGCAAGAATCATCCGGTTGCAGGATTTTTTGAAATCTTACTTAGATGAAGCAGCATCCGGTGGAAATACCGGAAAGGACTTGTCCGTTTATCTGAAAAGCAAATATGAAATTGACGTTAAAGAGGAAGTCGGAAAAATTCCACAGAGACAGTTAATGAACCTGTATGCAAAGAAAGGTTTCTGTATCGAGCGTGAAGCATATAGGCTTTCCAGTGCATCTCTGTTTAACTATTTTGCACTGACACTTACGATTCTGAAAAAGGAGTTTAAGATAACAGCGAAACAGTTGCAGTATTTCACGGACAAGTTCATCGACTACATTGATACGTTAGCTAATTACAAGCAGTTTCAGTTAACAGTGCCGATGATAGCACAAAGTTTGGCGGATGAGATTAAGTTTGTATGTGATTTGGAGGTTTAATATGACGAATAAAGAAAAATACGGAAATGAGATCATAGAACTTGCGGTAAACACAGGAAAGTTAGTATTAAAAAATGGAGAGCCTGCACTTTGCAGAGAAACTAAATGTGAAGAGTGTGATTTTTATGGGTTGGATTCGTGCAAAGGAAGTACGTATAATTTCCGTGAATGGCTTAATTCAGAGTATGTTGAGCCACCTGTTGATTGGAGTAAGGTTGCGGTAGATACGCCGATTTTGGTAAGAGATCATGAAAATTGCGAATGGGCTAGAAGACATTTTGCAAAAATCAAAAACGGAACGGTGTTTGCATGGCGCGGTGGGGCAACGTCTTGGAGCGAGGATGATGAAGAGACTCTTCCGTGGAAATATGCCAAGCTGGCAGAAAGTGAGGAATAGGCATGGAGAGATTAACAATTGATGAGATAATCGAGCATTGCGGAAGAAAAACAGGAATGTACGAAAAAGCTTGTGATGTTAAGTATCTTGAAACAGCAGTTATGGGTAATGGGATAAAAGAATATTGGGAGCATAAACAGGTTGCTGAATATTTAAGAAAACTCAAAGAATATGAGGACTTAGAGGAACAGGGCAGACTTATCAAGTTGCCTTGTAAGGTTGGAGATAAAATTTTCCTTGATTTTGCAGGATTTGGAAAAGATGTAGACAAGTTTACAGTTAAGGACTTCCATTTGGATTGTTTTAAAGATGGAGAAACTACACTGTTTTGCGATTATGAATCAAATGACAGGACTTTATCTGGTCAAATTGATGTAATGGAATTTGGCAAAACAGTATTCCTTACCAGAGAGGAAGCCGAAGCCAAGCTGAAAGAAATGGAGAAAAAGGATGTTTAATGAAATTTTCAATGTGATGAAATGCTTTCCGAAGAGTTATATTACTCAATTTGGAGAACTTATTTTATCAGACAAAGGGAATGTATATTTTACAGCAAAAGACTGTAATACACAGAAAGATATTATCTGTAAACTTTTAGAGTGGTGTTCCAGACCACTTGCAAAGGGAGAACCTTACCGCCAAGAGAAGAGAAATAAAGAATGGAGGGAATCACTTCTTTCTGGATACAATGAATATCTCGGAACACAATTCACGCAAGAGGATATGTACTGGATTTACGATAAACTCGGAAACGCAGTCAATCACGAATTGACGTTGAAATTTATTACAAGCGGATATGATTTGAAGCTTGTATATCCGGAGAAAGGAGAAAGTCATGGAGAATAGATATTTATTTCGTGCAAAGCGGATTGATAACGGAGAATGGGTGCAAGGTAATCTTATTCAAAGCTGTGATGCAACAGATGGATGGGAATAAATTATAATTCCTGTCAAGAATAGTAATATGTTTACAAAACATATTGGACATGGTTACGGAAACCTTGGATTTGAAAATTGGTACAGAGTTAACCCATCTACAATCTGCCGATGCACAGGACGTGAGGACAAGAGCGGCAAGCTGATTTGGGAGAATGATATTGTAAAAATAAATAATAGCAAGGTGAATACGGTTATAGCATTTAGAAATTTTGAAATTATATGCACAATTCCTAACGAAAAATATTATAAGCATAGGCTTGAATATGATACCGAATATGAAGTTATCGGCAATACATTTGACAATCCGGAATTGTTGGAAAGTGAGGAATAATATGACAGAGAGTGAAGCAATTAAAGAATTACATGGAATAAGACCGAGAGGCGGTATCATCCCACAAAAGAGAGCCGAGGCTTTAGATGTGGCAATACAGGCACTTGAAGAAGTACAACAGTACCGGGAAATTGGCACACTGGAAGAATTACAGAATATGAAAAGCGATTATTTCGAAGCATTAAGCGATTGGCGTCAATATCGCAAGATTGGGACTTTGGAAGAGTGCCGGACGGCGATAGAAAAGCAGACGGCGAAGAAGCCTATATTTAGTCATAACCTTAGCGATACTCTTTCTGCATTCCATTGTGAATGTGGAAACACAATCAAAGTCAGTCACGATATAGGAATAATGAATAACAACAATGCGCCAAATTACTGTAGTAAGTGCGGTTGTAAATTTGATTGGAGTGATGAAGAATGATGTTTCAATCGTACATAAATTTCTTTCTACTAATACTTATAGCCATTAGGTTAGATATTCTAACAAAATTTGGAGTCAATCTTTTTTGCGTTCTGTCAGTTGTAGCGATGATCGGACATGAGATTTTTGATTATTTGAAAAAAGGAGATAAAAAACAATGAAACTGATTAGCGCAAATGCATTAAAAGAATATTGCATGCGTGCGAGTAAATCTGATGATGATTTTAGGAGAGTAAGTTTGGCAACATTGGCGAGTGTGATAGATGCGCAGCCGACCGCCTATGATGTGGATAAGGTTGTGGAGCAGTTGAAAGAATTAAACAAGTATAATCTTAATTTAGCAGACTGTATGTTAGATATACAATCGCATGGATTAAATAGACATTTTATATGTTTAGAAGATGCAATCGAGATCGTGAAAGGAGATGGAGTAGATGCGAAAACCGATTCCTAAATCCGTAAGGAAACAGGTGTATGCGAAATACAATGGTCACTGCGCCTACTGTGGCTGTGAAATACCAGAAAAAGGCTTTAATGTAGATCATCTGTACTGTCTTGATAAATATGAATATACAAAAGAATTTACCGGAATAGACGTGCATGATATCAAAAATCTGATGCCGTCCTGTGGTTCGTGCAATCGGTATAAGTCAACGATGGACTTAGAAGACTTTAGAAAGCAGTTGCAAAAGATACCGGACCGGCTGAAAAGAGATGTGTGTACATACAATATAGCCTTGCGGTATGGCATGGTGCACGAGTACAGAGAGCCGATTAAATTTTACTTTGAGAAAGTAGGTGGAATAAATGGGAAAGAGCAGAGCCAGTAAAATGAACGGCTATCGTAGTATGGTAAGCCGTCAGAAGAATGATGTTTTTAAGTTTAAGCCAAAGAAGAAAAAGAAAGGGTGATTGTATGCCTAAAGCAGTAGTGGCAATGAGTATGCCGGATTGTGGAATTATGTGTTATTTAAGTTTGAACTGAAAGGAGCGAAACAGAATGAAGATTTTAAGCAAGAAGAAATACAACAAACTCATGGAAGATTTTGAGGAATTGCAGAAAAAGGTCGAGGAACTCAAAAGGATAAACGAGAGTATCGGGAAAAAGCTGGAAGATAAAAAGACAAGTTGCAAGGCAAATGTTGGAAAAGATTTTTGTAATGTTTGCAAAAATTCTTACAGTTATAAGAACAATAATGGGCTTATTCCCATTAACTATGTAGGTTGCTTGCTTGCTGTGTCTTGTGAGGATTTTAAGAGAAAAGAAAGTAGGTGATTCAAAGTGAGTAACAATGTAGAGATAGTAATAGCACAGGCTTTAATGATGAGAATTAAAGATTATGCAGAAAGAGCCTTGGATAAAAAAGATGTAACACTTGATATGGCTATGGTTGAAATACGTGATACAGTTGACGCTTATGACGAGTATTTTCAGACAGGCAGAAAGCCACAGTAACTAACTAAAAATCAAAGAAAGGAATAGGTTGTGCGCACATAAAACCGAGGTTTCCTTTTGGTAGATTTTATGAATTTTGAAAATTATTCTTGTGATAATCAAATGTCTATATTAGACTTCATAAGAGAACCGATTAGCATAACAAAGCCTATACGATTGATAGAACTTTTTGCCGGCTACGGAAGTCAGGCAATGGCACTAAAGAGAATAGGTGCTAAGTTTGAACATTACAGAGTTGTGGAGTTTGATAAGTATGCCATAGCAAGCTATAACGCAGTGCATGGTACAGATTTTCCTGCAATCGATATAACCAAGATTCATGCGGAAGATTTGAATATTTGCGATACAAATGTATTCACTTACTTTCTTACTTACTCATTCCCTTGCACGGATTTATCAGTTGCCGGGAAGCAAGCTGGAATGTCTAATGGAAGTGGTACAAGAAGCGGTCTGTTGTGGGAAGTTGAGAGAATACTAACAGAAATCAGAGATAGTAACGGAGAGCTGCCGCAGATATTGTTCATGGAGAACGTGCCACAAGTACACGGCAAGAAAAACATCAATGATTTTGAGAAGTGGTTGGGTTTCCTGGAAAGTTTAGGGTACGCAAATTATTGGCAAGATTTGAATGCTAAAAATTATGGAGTGGCACAGAACAGAAACAGGTGCTTTATGTTTTCGTTCCTTGGCAATTACTCATATGATTTTCCACAGCCTATACCACTCAAAAAGAAGTTAAAAGACTATCTTGAGGATAATGTAGATGAAAAGTATTACATCAACAATGAAAAGGCTGACAAGCTGATAAGACAGCTTATTGACAATGGTACATTACCACAACACAATCTTGACAGACAGACTTGCGTTGACGGAACAATCAATAAGCCGCAGCAAAGAGAAGTTGCAAACTGCATCAAGGCAAGATGTGACTGCGGAATATCAAACTTGCGGTCAGACGGAAACCTTGTTGTTAAGCAATCAAGCAACGCAGATTGAAAAGCAGATTGATATTGCAACAACTCTTATGGCAAGAGATTATAAAGGTTTTGGAAATCAATCTATGAATGGAGTGATTGAATGGAAGTAATAGGCAGTATATACACCGGAGTGACGGAAGATTTTCAGCGAGGTGTATATCCGATTGCAAGATGCGTAAAGACTGAAAACCACGATTTAGGAGTAATTATGGCAGATATAAAGGTAATAGGCTCTCTTGAATCAAAATTTGAGAGCAGGGGCAGGGTTTATGATGTATTGGGATGCAGCCCAACACTTGATACGGCGCAAGGAGGAAATAAAGAGCCGAAAATTCTTGAAGTAAAGCAGTTAGGATTTATGGATAATGGAACAGGCAAGCACCAATCAAACACAGTATATGACGAAAATGCACTTTGCCCTAATATCACAACAGTCGAGGGCGGCGGTACACAACAGATTAAAATATGTGAAAGTCAGATAGTTGCTATGCGTGGCAGAAATCCAGACAATCCGTCAGATAGAACCGCAGGAAACCCAACGGAGCAGAGATTAGAGGTAAATATGCAAGGTACAAGTAATTGCTTAACGAGTGTGCAAAAAGACAATTTATTACTTGAAAATAATATCCAAAAAGTCGGTCAAATATCAAGTAATGGATCCCAATGCGGTACAGTTGTTTCTGATAACGGCATATCGACTAATCTTGTAGCTGGTACACACGGATATGCAAATAGCCATATCGCTACACAATATCGCATCAGAAAGCTAACGCCGAGAGAGTGTGGACGGCTGATGGGTGTATCTGATGAAGATATTGACAAAATGGCAGCAGTAAACAGCAATACGCAGTTGTATAAGCAATTTGGAAACAGTATTGTCGTAGATGTTATGTGTGCTATGTTTAAAAACTTAAATATCAACCAATAAAATAAGGAGAAATGGCTTATGAAATTTACAAAATTCATTAAGCCAGAACTTGAACAAATCAAAGAAAATGCCAATTTCACGGAAGAAGAGGAGAGAATTTTCTCTCTTCTCTGCCGTGGTTTTTCACAAAAGCAAATATCCACAAAAGAAAATCTATCACTAAGAACGATAGAGTACAGAGTGAGAGATATAAAAGATAAAATAGAAAGAACGGGGGTATTTGATTGGATGAAAAAGAATTGTTGAAATATGCCGTTGATAGTGGTATTCTCGACATAGCACTTGTGCAGAGACAAGTCACTATGCAAAAGAGAGAAAAATTACTCAACAAAAACCCTTATAAAATCTATCAAGGAAAGGATGAGAACTGGTACTCATATCTGCCGGATGAAGTAAAAGGCAGACGTAAAATCAAGGCAAAGCGCAGAGAAGCGGTTGAGCAGAAAATCATTGATTATTGGAAAGAGAGAGAGGATGACCCCACGATAGAGGAAATCTTCAACCGTTGGATTTCACAAAAGCTGGAACTTGAAGAAATCAGCAAGGCAACCTATGACAGATACTTAATGGACTTTCAGAGATACTTTGATGGTATCAAGGATAAGAGAATCAAAAGGATAGACGAATGCGACCTTGAAACGTTTATACGAAATAGCATCCATGATTTCGACATGACTTCCAAGGCATTCTCAAACTTCCGGACGCTGATTTATGGAATCTTTAAGTATGCCAAGCGGAAGAAGTATGTTAAGTTTTCCATTACATACACGCTGAAAGATATGGATATATCACCAAAAGCATTTAAGCACGTAGTTCGGCAGGCAAAAGACCAAGTATATATGCCGGATGAAAAGGAACGCATGGAGATGTACTTAAGGAATCACTTGGATATCGTAAACCTTGGATTGCTATTCATGTTTAAGACAGGAGTCCGCGTCGGAGAATTGTCGGCATTAAAGCGGAAAGATGTTGAAAACTACACGGTTGCTATCAATTCTACAGAGACTCGTTACCGTGATGATGATGGTTTTCATTATGAGGTCAAAGATTTTCCGAAATCAGAAGCCGGATTGCGATTTGCAATACTACCAGACAAGTACAAATGGATTCTTGATGAAGTACGAAAGAGAAATCCCTTCGGGGAATATCTATTTGAGAGAGACGGAGAACGGCTGAAATCTTACAACTTTCGTGAACGTTTGAGGTATATATGCGAACATGAACTTCGAATGAAAGTGAAATCTCCGCACAAAATCCGAAAGACATACGGAAGTATTCTTCTTGACGGGAAAGTGAAAGAGTCCACAATCCTTGATACTATGGGGCATACAGACATTAGTTGCACAAAAGATCATTATTATTTTGATCGTACCGGAATTGAGGAAAAGAGACAGGAACTTGACTTAATCGAAGCATTATGAGTCCCTAGTACTCAAAGGTACTCAAAGAAAAATTGAAAGAATGGCTATTTTAAGCCGTTTCAAGACAATTACTTTAGGGTTCGATTCCCGTACGGACTGTTTTAAAAGTCGCATAAACACTGTGTTTGCGGCGTCTTAAAAAACTTTGGTACTCAAAATGGTACTCAAAAAACTGAACACAAAAGAAAGGAGTCTGCACAAGTGCTTTAGATTCTTTTCTGTAAATGGTAGAATTGGAACGCTTTGGGCGTTCTTTTTTATGCGGTTTTTCTGCTTATTTTTTGCGGAAGAACCGTATTTTTTTATGCAAAAATATAAGCATAGGAGGGATGCGGAATGTTATTTACAGATGAAATTCTTGAAAAAATCTTAACAAGAGAAGATGTGTCGAAGGTTCCGCTTGTGTATCAGTCAGCTATGATTCACGCAATCAAGGAAGTATTGGAGGAAGAGAATGTATCAGATGCAAAATCAGAATATGACATTTAACCCAAACCCAAGCTATGCCGCATATCAGTACAACCCAATGCAGAGGTTTCAACAGCCAGAGCCACAGATCCCGCAGATGCAACCGCAGTTTCTTGGTATCCAAGGAAAGGTAGTGCAGTCGGAATCAGCAATCATGGCGAATGATGTACCTATGGATGGAAGTGTTGCGTTTTTCCCGATGCAGGACATGAGCGCAATCGTAGCAAAACAATGGGATGCCAATGGAACAATCAGAAAGACCGTTTATAAGCCTTTTAATGAGCAGATGGCAGATTCTTCAAGCGATGATAAAAGAATTGAAATAGGGCTGTCTGACGATGCGACAAAGGCTATTACTGACAAATTAGATTGTTTGTTTGGAAAGATGGAAGAGTTGGAAGATAAGTTATCTTCGCAAACGCAAAGAAAATCTTCACGAACACAAAAGGAGAGTGAGTCTTAATGAATCCTATGCAGATGTTACAGGGTATGAGAAACCCACAGCAGTTTTTACAACAAATGATGGGGAATAACAGCGTAATGAGCAACCCTATGGCTAGAAACGCTATGCAGATGGCACAAAAGGGAGATTCCAAGGGCATCGAGCAGATGGCTAGGAATTTGTGCAAAGAAAAGGGGATTGACGCAGATAAGGCTTTTGAGTCGTTTAAAAGCCAATTAGGAATGTGATACTAATTCTTGCAAGATTATGTATATAAAAAATGAATTATGGAGGTAAATTCTATGTTTAACACAGGTAATTGTGCATCTGTTCCGCTTGTTGCGAACATTGACGGAAACGGAAATAACAACGGATGGGGAGCAGAAGGCTCATGGTTATGGTTCATTATCGTTATCTTTGCTATCTTCGGATGGGGCGGATTCGGCAATGGATTTGGCGGTAACGGAATGAATGGTGGTGTCGGAAGCGAAATCCAGCGCGGATTTGATAATCAGGCGGTTGTGTCAAAACTTGACGGCATTACAAACGGAATTTGCGACGGATTCTATGCAGTTCAAAACGGCATGAATGGCATCAACACAAACATTTTGCAGACCGGATTTGGCATTCAGCAGGCTATCAATGCTGATACAGTCGCTAATATGCAGAATACAAACGCATTACAGTCACAGCTTGCTAACTGTTGCTGCGAAACAAGAGAAGCTATCCAAGGCGTAAACTACAACATGGCAACTAACACTTGCGCGTTGCAGAATACCATGAACAGCAACACGAGAGACATTATCGACAGTCAGAACGCAGGAACACGCGCTATTCTCGATTATCTCTGCAATGAAAAGATTTCTAGCTTACAGGCAGAAAATAGCGACCTTCGCAGAGCAGCTTCACAGGATCGTCAGAGTGCACTGCTTACAACTCAGATGGCAGCTCAGACGCAGCAGATTATCAATGCAGTAAATCCGTCTGCTATCCCGGCATATGTCGTACCTAACCCAAATGCTTATGCATATGGATGCGGATGCAACACCGGTTGCGGATGCTAAAACTGAATAATTGAGTATCTTAATTGAGTTTAACTCGATCATGTCTGCTATGCAGTATTACTTACAATCAAAGGGCAGACTGTAATGTTTGCCCTTATTTTGTGAAAGAGAGGTAAAAATAATGGAAGTAACAGGAATTGCATTACAAACCGTTGCTGCTGGAGAAGATGTGGCATTCACAGAAACAGCAGTAAACGGAACAAAATGTATCGTACACAGACAGGGAAGTGGAATTATCAAGTTAAGAGGTATCACCAATCAGTGCAAGGCTAGATTTTTGGTATCGTATTCCGGAAACATTCAGATCCCGACAGGCGGAACAGTTGGAGAGATTTCGCTTGCAATCGCGGTTGACGGAGAGCCTTTGCAGTCAACAAAGATGATTGTTACACCGGCGGCAGTTGAGAATTTCTTTAACGTATCAGCGCAGGCATACGTTGATGTGCCTTGCGGTTGTTGCAGTACCGTAGCGGTGCAGAATACGTCCACGCAGGCCGTCGAGGTTCAGAACAGTAATTTGATTGCAGTAAGGGAGGCTTGATATTATGCATAAATTTGCGAAACAGATTATGGATTGCGTGAAAGCCCACGTTGACGGCATCGGAATTGAGAACTTTGAGGGGCAAAACCTTGATGATCTCAAGGATTGGACGGAGATTGCAAAGAACATCGTATGCTTTGACAAAGACTATAACATTGTTGAAGCTATGAAAAAGTCTGAAGATGAAGAAATCATGCGCATGGTGGAAGAATTTGGAGATTATCCGGGAAGAAGATACTACAATGAGTACCGGTACTCAAACGGAAGATTTGCACCGAAAGGGCGTGGAACACGCAGAGGATATGTAGAACCTCCATATTACCATCAGATGCCGGAAGATTACCGAGAGTGGGAAAATATGCCGGAATACGAACGAATGAGAGACCTTGACAGAATGAGTATGGGAAAGATGTATTATTCAGAGCCTATGAGCGGAAATAACGGCATGAGTACCGGTACTCACGATGCAAGAGAGGGCAGAGCCGGTATGAGCCGGAGAAGCTACATGGAGACAAAGGAAATGCATAACGGAAATTCACCGGAAGATAAGGACGCAAAGATGAAAGAACTCGAAAAGTACATGAAATCTCTTTCAGAAGATGTGACCGAACTGTTTTCCGGTATGTCTCCGGAAGAAAAGCAGTTGACCAAGACAAAGCTGACTACGCTTGTCACGAAAATGTAATAGAGAGGGCGTTTTGCCCTCTTTGTTTGCGAGGTGGTAAGATGTTCAAGATTAACAATAAAACGTGGGAAATCGTCAAAATATCGCGTCAGAACCCTATGCTAATGCGTAGCGATGGTAGTAGAACTGTAGGAATGACCGACAGAGACACGAAAAGGATATATCTTGCGGATGATCTACGCGGAAAATTCCTTGATCGCGTGCTATGTCACGAATTATGTCACGCGTTCTGTCTTTCGTATAATGTATACATGGATATTGATACAGAGGAAATCGTAGCAGACTTCTTGGCTACATACGGAAGAGAAGTATTTGAAATTGCAGACAGACTATTGATTGAACTTATGGAGGTTGCATAATGGATAAAATTTCAGAACTCTTACAGTACGTGCACCGGACGAATCCGGAAATGACTAGGGAAAGGCTGATAGAAGAGTTGAGTAAAAGTGATTATGCGGCGCGGTCTTTGATTTTTACGAAAGAAAATTTTCTCCGCGCGCCAAAAAATATTTCGTAATTTTTTTGTACCCCCCTGGGGTAGCGTTTTAGGGTCAAGATTCCATTTTCACGGATTCCTAAAAACGTGTAACAAACGTGCAAATATCTGCGACATTCCGCGAATAACACAAATACACCATATATTATGTTATATATAGATAATACGCTGATGATATTTGATAATATTGCCGGTCACAGGCAAACGACAAAAGACGCTTGCCCGGCTTAGTTACAATCTAGCATAGACCGCTTTTTACCACTTGTCAAGATAGCATTTCCCATCGTACCGGCTGTAAGTGTGTGTTATGTTTTCCGGTCTTTGCGTGATCTGCAACCAATCGCCGCCACGCTGGACGGTTATTTTGATCTTTGCAGACTCCACCCATTCCACGCCCTCAAACTTCGTGTAGCCGCACATTTTGCCGGATATTTCCAGATAACCAAGGTCAGCCACCCGGCGCATGATTTCCTTTTTTCCGATATATTCATATTTTCCCATCTTTCCCACCTCCAGACGTTCCGCGCTCACTCATGCAGATATTTTTGCATCCGTCACGCGATAATTGGTTTACGATCAGCCACACTTGTAAATCTCCATACGCTACCCGGCGCACAGCTTGCCCGTTAAAATCCGCTTTAATATCATAGGTCATAGGCTTATACCTCCTTATATTGTGTTTATTTGTCAATGTGCGTGTGGGTGTCAGCACCCACAGAAGCCACGCCGCCGGAATCGAACCGGCTCACAACGCCACCAGACACGCGGAAAGGGGCGGAAGAGTACCGCCCTAAGTGCTTTATTTTGCTTTTTTAACCGATATAATACGATCGTCGGTTTTATCCTTTGGCGTTCCGTTGTCGCTGATCTTAACAATAACTTTCTGACCGTCTTTAAAGTGTGCGTCTGTGTCCGTGTCGAACATTTCCCAGATGTTCCCATCTGCGGTGCAAATATCAAACCCGCGCCCGATCAGCTTTTCTCCGTCCTCATACTGCATAGTATAACTAAAATTGCGGACGGTTCCGCGCACCTTGTAGGTATGTGCAGTTTTCGCGTTGGCTGTTGCCGGTGCAAGGTTTGCAAGTGTTACGGCTGTTAATACAATAGCTAAAATTTTGTTCTTCATGGTTGTTTTCCTCCGTTTTTTAATTTTTCCGGTCATTCCGGTAAAAGCAGGCCGGGGAATCGAACCCCGGAAAAGCCAGCCTTGCTTAATTTGCTAAAATCATGCGCGCCGTATTAAATACATACAATCTGTTGTGGCTGTGCCGCTTAAAATCTCCGTTTTCAGTAATCACGCGCCCGCTATTTGGGTATTTGAGGCTTACAACGGTTAAATACTTGTTTAAAAGTTCATCCGGGCATTTTAGGCATTCTATAGCGTTTTCTATGGTGCTTTTCTTGCTATTGCAATAAATTCCCTCAATGCGTACCCCTTTTTCTTTTTCCAGCTTGTCAAACTCTTTCAACAATTCTGCTTTTGTCATATAATCAACCATCCTTTCATCGTGTGCCCTGTCTCATCAGAGCCGGGAGACCATCCCGCGGCTGACGCTCCAGATCGGAGCGTTTCGGCTATGCTATGCAGATTTCAAATACATCGCCTTGGACGTGTTCAAAATCGACTTTTTCAAAAATCCCAATGTCGTAAAAGTCGGCTGTGAGTTCCCCAAAGTGGTTATACTCAAACGCGATTCCGTTCTTTTTCAGTTCGTTGATCGCGTCACCGTTCTTTGTTGTTTCCCATGTAAAACGCATTCCCGTCTTTCTCATATTTAAGCCCTCCCTATAAAATTTCCGAAAGCTGTAAAATCTGCGCTTCGCTCAAATGATCAATAACCACATTTCCGTTTACGTCGCTCAATTCGTATTCATCCGGAAGAGTGGTAAAACCGTCAAACTGGTTCGAAATATAATAACCTTTGCTTTCTAATAATGTTTCTGCCGCTTTCATATCTTTCATGTTGTTTTCCTCGCTTTCGTGCTTCATTTGATATACTAATAGTACACGATAATAGATTATAATACAATTGACACAATACACGAAAATAGACGACATAAAACAGCAGTTTATTGTGCAATATGATACATGAGAATAGACGTTGACATGGTGTGAAAAATCTATTATCATATATAAAAAGGAAAGAGGTGTGACGCATGGCAAATTATGGAGCAAACGGATATATTGACTTTTCCAAGCTGTGGAATGTCTTAGAAAAAAAGGAATACAATAAGCAGTGGTTAAAGAATAACGGAATCCATTCTAATACAGTGGCAAAGCTGACAAAAAATGAAAATGTAACTTGTGAGGTTATATGTAATCTATGCAGACTGCTAAATTGTCAGCCGGGCGATATTATGGAATATAAAAATAATTAAAATACATGGAAATAGACTATTGACATATACGCGATAATAGACTATAATGCAACCATAGCAAAGAGATAGAGCAAAGGCGAAAGCCAAGAAAGGGGAACGGCATATGAAGATCAAAGGAATCGGAACAATCAGAAAAGAAGATGCAATGAGCATCCTAACAAGAGAGGGAAGAAAAGCCGTAAAAACCGGATTGATTACAACCGAGGAACTCGGCCAGATGTACAAGCTGGATCAGGTCGAAAAAGCATCAAAGATTGGAAAGTATGGCGAAACTTTCCGGCAGTCTTACAAGTGGATTCCGGAAGAGCTGAAAGAGGAGCTGACACCGGAACAACTTGGGAAGCTCGTAGATAGATTTTATGAGTGCTACGGAGCAGGAAAGAACGAATAGAATAGGAGGAAAGAAAAATGACAGCAGATGAGGTATTAAAAAATTTAAAGGCAATGATCGGAAAAGAAATTGATTTTGATGATGTTGTGTGCGCGTTCGAGGATTTCGAAGAATGCGGGGAAACAAACGTATATGTGGGAGAGAGCAACAATAACGGATATGATTATATAGCATATATTGACGCTCCGGAATCCACACAGTTTTTAATTAAAGTGAACCACGAGGACGTTATCGAAGACGTGTGGATGTTATAATGGATGAATAATCACGGAAATCAGCAAAAATTTAAATAGAGAAGAAATTGAAAAGAAAGCAAATAGCTTTATGAGAGGCGTAGATAATCATAAAATATGGGGATCGCATTATATTGTACTCATGAATTGGACTGAATACAATGTAAAAGAAAAAAAGCATGAATACCTTGGAGTGGATCTGAGGCTGATTCCATATGATTATTCTGGCGGTGAATATGAATATATCATTGGAGCTGAAACATTTGATAAAAATAGATACAGCGACAAGTCAGGAAATTATTACGACAAAAGCGATGTTATAGATATGATTGTAAACGCGATTATGAAAGATTTTGAAGAATACAAGAAATTTGCAAGAAATAGGGGGGAATAAAATTCCCCCTGCGGCGCGAAATACCTCATAAAGTGAGTATTTCAAAACATCTCATGTTACGGTTTAAGTGCGCCGCAAAAGTATAATAGCACAGTTGACTTGTGGAGTCAACAAGAGCATATGGGAGGAAACATGAAAAGAAATGATTTCAAAAAGATTATAAAAATTAGAAGCCAATGGCAATTTACAGGAGATAATTATAAGTTGCCAAGCGGTGAGCCGATTTCCGTATATGTTAGAAAATTGGTTGAATCGCAGATGAATGTTGATAGCTTGGCAATATTGAAAAATGGGGATTTGTCTTTTGCGACCGGAGGAAAGTGGAACGACATAACAAAAGCGTTTGAAAGTTATGTACTAATGCCAGCGTTTCAGGAAAATGAGACTTGCGAGTTTGACGAAATGGAAAAACGTATTGACGCCTTGGTTTACGAGTTGGTACAGAAACAATAAGAAAAGAAGCGGGAAAGATTAA